>Ga0209712_10001199_pt1 | contig 22287 bp, 23 predicted proteins | sample ArcOceMetagenome_FD_187443 | JGI IMG/M metagenome (GOLD analysis project Ga0209712, IMG submission 187443) | Marine eukaryotic phytoplankton communities from Arctic Ocean - Arctic Ocean - Greenland ARC118M Metagenome (SPAdes) (version 2) | ecosystem: Environmental > Aquatic > Marine > Oceanic...
GTCTGTATTCTGCATGTTGCATGTATGCTCTTGTGCTCTTGTACAGTAGTACTCGTCTCTGGTGGTGGTACGAAACGAAACGACGCCTTCCCGATCTTTGTTTCCTTCTCTTCTCTTCCCTTCCCTTTCTAATCTTTCATTCACTCACTCTCTCATCGCCCGCCCCCGCCGCCATCCATTTTGCACCTTCTGCAAGCAAGCAAGCAAGCCACAATCAACATTCTGCATTTGAAGACAAAAAATACAACACTGTAATTGAATTGCTAGCTAGCTAGAAGAGAGAATTTATTCAAATTCAGTTGTACAAAGTATCGGCTTTTAATTCTCAATGACAAATAAATTTGAAACCTGCTTTAGTGCAGGCCTGGACTTGTCCGAACTCTTCTCAACAAATGTTCCAGTGGCTAGTGCGTCTGCAGATCTACTAAAGTTAAAGAAAGAGGAAGTGATTAAAAATCAAAAGGATGCTCAAGAAGAAGCACTCATGCAAGAAAAAGCTGCCAAGAAGGCTCAAGATCAACTCAATAGATTGGAAAAAGATGAAGCGTCCGAAAAGGATCCAGTAGGTTTCTACGGAGCGCTCGTTTCAATGCATGGTACCGATGTATCAGGAGCCAAGAAGGAAAAGAAGAGTGCAAAAACAAAGGCCCAAAAGCGCACGAATGCTTCAAAGTTTAAGACCAAGAACAAGAAAAATACATCCACAGTAAAGTCAAAGCGTCGTGGTTAGATAATAGACGCTTAGATCTCGTCTCGAGGGTTTCGTGAAATATGTCAAGTAAAGGATGGAAAATTCGATTCCTTTCATTCTCGCGATATTCGATCATTTCCTTTTGTATCGGTCCCTGTCCCCTGTCATCAAGTGTGAAGCACAAGAGAAATCGTAATGTGAAACTATAGCATGAAAATTTCTTTCAGGAAGGAAAGAAAGACGAATGAGTATATTTAAATATCTCTGACGTCGTAGAGACCTTTAAATTTGTTTTCTGAAAGCAAAGACAGCAACAAATGCGAGGTATTTGCATTATCAAGAAAGATACTTGCGTGCACAAAGTTTGAATTGCTTAGCGTACACGTCAGGAAAGCGTTTCAGCGTACACGTACCAAAACATCTCCAATCTCAAATCTGTTCATTTTTTAATTAAAGGATATTTACAGGCTTTTTGAAGTTTAGTGTAATGTGTAATGTGATCTAATCGAGTAAATAGTAAGCAATGAGTTGTATTTTGTACTCGTATGTGATAAATTACTTGTTGCATCGATCCGGCTTGCTCTTCTGTTAAAATACGGAAGAGCCAATAAATTTGGAGCAAGTTTTATAAGCGCGCATTTTCGCTTGGCAGCAAAAAAGATTGCGCACCTGCCACCACTTGCTGACAACTCGCAAGCGACAACAACCAGGTATTCAATATAGCTTCTAGCTAGAGTGCCTCTCAGACCCATCGCACAAAGTCTCTTGTAGTGACTAGATTTTCTCGTTTTCAGGCAAACCTATCCTTCGCACATGATGAAAGTCTTTGTGTGTGTTCTTCTTCTTTGGGAAGTAACCAGTGCCTACCACCAATCAAATACTAGTATACTTAAACTTCGTGGAGGTGAGGCGTTTCTAGATGATGTGGAAACGCAATGTGGAACCGCTGATCACAAAGAACCAGATAGCTACAAAAACTTGGCTGAGAAGGATCTAATGGCTGATAATAACCCGAATGTCATTGAAATCAACCCCAGCTTTCTGGATGAAAAGAACAGTCAGGATGAAACAGTGAAGGCGACGAGTCAAGATCAATCTCTTAAAAGTTCAAAGACTGTTGAAAGCACACAGTCGAGCGGGCCAAAAGTCGTCGCTGCTTTGGATCAAAATAAAAAATATCAAAAGCACCATCAGAGGGTGGAAGAGACTGCAAGGTCCCCAGATGGTGTTGCCTTTGTGCCAAAAGCTGATAAATCTGATATGGAGCCCATCGATCGAAAAATCAACAATGGATTGCGTGATCGGTTTTCAGATGCTTCAATTTCTCTCCAGAGACTCCTGGAATCTCAAAAGCCAATTGCAGTGAATTTTGCAAACGAAGTGAAGGGAAGATATGGAGAAACAGCATCAAAGATAAATGCTATGAAGTCTGTAACATTCCAGCGTCTGCAAGGTTTTGATACAACTTCAGTTCGCGCTAGTATCACGCACAATGCATTTCATGCAAAAAATCGAATGTCAGATGCCTCACTAGTGGCTATCCGTTCCGCACTTGAGTACAAAATTAGTGAAGAAGTGAAAGTTCTCTTGTGCATGTTTGCTTGCTCGCTCCTCGGTGCCTCCCTTGGGTTCCATACATTTTTATACTTTGTGTCGGTTGGGTATGGCGCATCTATTGCTGTGATTGCATGCGCTCTGTTGGTTGTTGGAAATGTAAGTAAAGCCACTAGCCACTATACATATGTAAAACCTCAGCCTCTGAGGACGCACGTCTCACAATTTATTAGGTGGTTGCAAAAACGCCAATTCCTATCTTATCAAACGTTCATACCAGCTTGGCTCTGGTCTGGGCTATACGGCTGACTGCCTTTCTTCTTCATAGAGAATTTATAAATTGGCCTGAATGGCATGCAAAAGTATGCGAAGTTGATAAACGCGCCACTTTACAGTCCAAGGCTACAATTTGGTTGACTTGTGGCGCGTTCTATGCTATGATGATGTACCCTTGCGTCCTTCGAATGAAGGACGCTATTGGCAACGGGCAAAGCGCAAAAACTTGGGGGAAAGTAGGAAAGGCTGGATTGGCCTTGCAATTCGCCGGGTTGTTCATGGAAACACTAGCTGATTATCAGAAAGGAGACTTTAAACGAAAACCTGGCAACCGAAATAAATTTTGCGATGTCGGGCTGTGGAAACTGTTTAGTCATCCCAATTATTTAGGCGAAGTCGCCTTTTGGTGTGGAACATTTCAAGGGGGTCTCGCTTGTAATAGAAAAAAAAGCGATTGGCTTATTTCAACATGTGGGCTATTATTTATTCTGACAGTAATTAAGGGTGCTCGGGATTCTCTTGGAACAAAGCATGTGAAGAAATATGGTAATTCAAAAGAGTTTTTAAGCTGGCGCCATAAGCGAGGATTTTTTGGCCCTATTCCCAAATGTTTACAGAATCAAGGCTTGCCAATGTAACGCAATTAAGAATTTAACTAAAATATCTACATGCCAGTACAGCAAAAGCAAATTTCGTTTGCAGTAGTACTGTATCATTTACAAGTTTATTTGAAGTTTTGTAAAATATACAGTGTTGTATAACAGAAGATATCACTCTCTCCCTTCTTCTAAACTACACGGTGCTTCATTATTCTAAACAAATTAAGAAGTAGAAACCTCGAACCCAACCTTTCTCAACCCAAACTACGAGCTCAAAGGCATTCTGTCAATCCCTGACCCATCAGGTGTTTGCGATCTTTTAGGAATGATTCGGCATCTATAATAATGTTCTTGTTGATGGATCGCTCTACATCCGTCATGCCATCTCCCTCTGGGTCCAATCGTTGCTTCTGTTGAACCTGCGCTTCAAGTAACTGACGATATTGCACTTGCGTTTCCTTTTGCTTTGCAATTTTGATTTCCTCTTCTTTCTTTACGCTCTCCACCTCTTTGAAACATAGAGCAGCGTAAAAATCATTTTCTTCTTCGATCATCTTTTCTTGTCTTCTCTTTTCACCCACCAATCTCTCGTTGCTTTCTGTAATGTCCTTTAATTTCGCTCGAAGGGTTTCCTTTTTCTTCTTGTCCTTGATTATCAGTGCTTTTTCTCTTTCTTGTGCTGCCAGGAGTAGTTTCTGTTCAAATGTCCTTACCTCTTTCCTCTTGTCGAATGCACCGCATTCACTCATAATTTGCGTTTTAATTTCGAGATGTTTACTCCTATTCTGGAAGGCCTCTGCTCTCTCGGTTTCTTCTTTGTCCATCTTCTCTTTTATATCAGCCATCAACTTTGCATCCATATTCTGTTCCTCCTTTGCTTTTTTATGCCTTTCTTCGAGCTTTCTTGCATTTTCTTTCTTGATAAGGTCCCATTGTTTTTTCTCTTTCTGACGGACACGGCACCTATCGCCCTCTTCCTTTGCAAGTGCTTTCGAAATTTCTTGAATTTCTCTCAATTCCTCTGCCCGTTGTGCTTTTCTTTGAAAGTCTCGGCGCCGCACGCTCTCTTCGATCTGATCCTGCCTAACCTTTTTCAACTGTTCGGCCTTTTTTCTTTCGTGAATAACGAGCAACTTCTGTTCCTCTTCCCACTCCCTTTGTTCATTGCGCTGCATTTCTACAAATTGTGCATCCTCTGCCTTCTCGACATTGAGATTTGACTGTTTCAGCTTCACTTGATCGTTCAGAGCGTTCGCCATCTTCTGTTTTCTTGCTTCCGAAACGTGTTGACCCTTTTGTTTTGCTTCTTTATTCTCGAGAATCTTGTATGTTTCAATTAGCGTCCATGGATTCAGATCGATCTTGGTCTTGCCATCATTAACAACCACATTATTTCTATTCATTTGCTGATATTGGCTTTCAGTACGACACTTCTTTACTTCCATAAGATCAATGGGACCACTGTCTTTTCCCTGTACCGTTCTGGGTATTTTACGGATGTTGCCTTCGACTGCTTCTGTGAGGTCACCTACTGCTAGTAAAGTTGTTGTCTTTACCAAGGATGGACATTGGTCGAAAAAGCTTGATATCCCTTGAATAATTTGATTCTTCTTCAAGCCCCTTTCTGTCTTTGGCCCATATTTTGGCTGGTGGGAGACATCAACGTTTAGAAAATGAAGAACCTCGAAGAGATAATGTAAAACTGAGGCGAATTATTGAACATGACACTTACCAACAACTTTTGAGTCAGAGCTTGAATCAGTCTGCTTTTCTTCTCCTCAAAAGATTCTCGTTCAGCCAAGTATATCGCTTTCTCCTTCCTTGTTGGCATTTTCCTCTCTATTTCTCTATTGTGTTCTGTGTGTTTCGTTCTGGAGAGGGACTGACGAATTATCACTGTCAACTGAAACTCACAACTGCCAGCATGGCCTCGCAGTCAAGAACTGTTTCAACTGACCCAGGCTTGCTTTCTCCTGAAGAGTTACTGCAAGAACACAAAGGGGGAAGGCGAAGGACCCTGGAACAACTCATTGAAAAGCAGTACTCTATTCATAGTGAGAAAATACCATGGTACCGTCGTTGTCGTGATTATATTCGTTGGTTCCTTGATTCAGCTAGTCTCAAAATATCAGTGAGTTACTGCTGTTAATCCAACTCTGACCTGCATAACGTTTGTCTTGTTCTCATATCTTACACACATCTTATATTATATCACCGCAACAGTATGACGACTTCATGACTGTTGCAACTCTTTTTGTGCTCTTTGGTGATTGGATTAGAACTCTATCATTTCCGCCATCCGCTGATCCAACATTTGACTTCTTACACAACGTCGCATTTGTCTTGTTTGTGTTGGAGCTTGTAATGACTTGCTGGGCGAAAACTGATTTCTCGGGTGGGCTATTTCGTGTGAAAGGATACATGTTCAGCTTCTTCTTTTGGCTTGATTTACTCTGTATTTTGTCAATGATTCCTGACTTGCATTGGGCTGCATCATTATTTGGATTGGGAGACATGTCAGAGAGTGCAAGTGGTGTTAGTGCCAAGGCAGGAAAAGCTGGAAAGATTGGAGCAAAAACAGGTCGTGTTGTCAGGATGGTAAGACTTGTTCGTCTAGTAAAGTTGTATAAGATAACATCCCAAAGAAATAGGGAACGAAAAATGATTGAAGAGCTTGGGAAGCTTGTTGAATTAGGACACGTCGACCAAGAAGATATCGACATGTACCTGACAAAAATGACTTCAACACAAAGGCAGAGTAAGGTGGGAAGCGAGCTCTCTGATATAATCACTCGTAGAGTGATTGTAGCAGTACTGCTGATGCTTCTTGTCGTTCCGCTTTTATCATATACCTCGTCTGTACAGGATGAGCAACAAGCTACAGAGTTTTTACAGTCCATCAACTTGAACGCTGGAATGGGCGAAGCTACAAATTGTGCCTATTTGAAAAATGCAGCCCTTGATTTCACCAGCTTCATGGACAGCATAATCGATTCGGATGCCGAAGAACACAGGTTCTTACTTGACTTTGATATATTACCTCAGAGATGTGGCACAGATGCAATTCTGAACAAGTACAACCCGGGAGACTACAGAGAGAAGGAAATGCGAGAAATTAGTTTGTCAACCAATTCTACTAATGGATCCATAGCGGGTGTAACTGCTATCTACAATATGAAATATGTACTAGAAGAAGAAGCAAGAGCCGGCATATATCTAACCTTGTTTGTTGTTTTCATGCTCGTCATGCTGTCAACTCAGTTTACCGGTGACGCGCAAAAGCTGGTTTTGGCTCCAATTGAAAGCATGATGGAGATGATTGACATGGTTGCTCGAGATCCTCTTGAAGACTACGATTTCAGTGATTTTTCTCGAACTGGCGAATATGAAACTAGAGTTGTGCAGGTTGCTATTCAGAAAATCACTGCATTGTTGAGAATTGGTTTTGGCGTGGCTGGAGCTGAAATCATTTCTACGAATATGGCTTTTGAAGGAGAAGGAAGCAACGTCCTGGACCCGATGATTCCAGGGAAACGAATTTATGCTATCTTTGGTTTTTGTGATATTCATGCTTTTGACATGTGCACAGAAAAACTTGAAGATGAGATAATGACTTTCGTTAACAGTATTGCTAGGATCGTGCACAACGAAGTCACTAGATGGGGCGGGCTTTGCAACAAGAACCTTGGGAATGCATTCCTGATGGTTTGGAGAATAGGGGACGAGAACGCTCTAAATTCACTTTCTGGAAGAAAGAGAAGAAAGAGCCAAAGGAATAGTATTCGTGGATCTTTACCCAATCTCCCTCCCAGCCCGTATTCTTCAAGTGTCAGAAACTTGGCAGTTGACCTTCGACGAATACCAGGTGAGTGTGGAGTGCTGCGGGTAATACAGGATTCCTAACAAAAATATGCTAACTCCATTTTCAGGCTTAGATATAGTGGCAGATAAGGCACTTATTGGCTTTCTCAAAGTACTTGTCGAAGTCAATAGAGATAGTCAAGTTTTAGGATATAGGGATGATAAACGGCTAGCAGGTGTACTAGGGCCCTTTAAACTACGGATGGGTTTTGGATTACACGCGGGATGGGCGATTGAAGGAGCAGTAGGTTCCTTGCAAAAAGTAGATGCAACATATTTGTCTCCACATGTGAACATGGCTGCAAGGATGGAGGCAGCATCTCGTCAATTTGGGGTGGCAATTTTAATGACAGAACGTTTTCATGAGGTAGGAGGATATTATTTTCCATCTCTTTGCTGCAGCTCAGTCTGACTCATTCTCTTGCATTCATTCTTTGCTCTTTTGTGCACCACAGCTCATGTCTTCCGAAGCGCAAGCCCACTGCAGAAAATTAGACGTTGTAACAGTGAAAGGCAGCTCCGTGCCTATGCCTATTTTCACTTACGATGCTCTTCAGAACCAGACTTTCCCCATTCTTAGAACGCCAAAATTTTGCAATCTCAGCCTCGAAGAAGTCCTGAAAAAACAGGCAGATGATTATGATGTTGTGCTATGGGAGACTGATCCGGACTTGGTTCAATTGAGATGTATGGCAACACCAGAGTTTCTGAAAACTTATCGTACTGGACTTGAATACTACCTCGGCGGTGATTGGCTTAAAGCAAAAGACTTCCTTACCCAAACGGATCAAATGATGAATAAGAGTGACACAAATGGCGATGGTCCCAGTCAGACACTACTATCATACATGCAAGCAAGAGATTGGAAATGTCCGTCTGATTGGGATGGTTACAGACCACTGACTAGCAAATGATAATTCTAGTAGCAAGGCGGCCACTGTAGCAGCACACGAAACCGAAACAAAAAGTTGGTCTATTTTTGGTTTCGTTTCTCAGCAATATGAAATAATCCTCTAAATTGAGTATTCATACGGTCCTTGTGTCTCAATTGATGTCACCCCCATTTTTGAAGCATCATTGGCATATTGAATTATTGAGTTTACCAACGGTCTTCTTCGAAGAAATATACTTCATAGTTGCCTAAGTAATTTGGGAATTGCGCAGCCAAAAGATGAACTCTTTTCGAAAGGTCGACCATAAGTAGCAGCACCCTGCTCGCCTGTAACGCGTACTGGTACACGTACTTGGAAATGATAGTTAAATAAAATCCGTGCATTAATTGGAAAGGATTTGATACTACGTAAACGCATTAGTGCAGGTGACCTATTTACCACTAGACCATATTGTGCTATTCATTCTCTTGCAATGATGCCGAATTCAAAGCTTAAAGCCCAGTCTTTACGAATCCCATCTCCGAAAGTACCAAAGCAGCACACTTTCTTCTCATAAGATCAACGTCGCCATCACAGAAATGATCAAGATTCTTCATTTTTTCTGCAGCTGCCTCAGAAGCAATCAAATGAAACCTTTTTTTCATATCAGTTACTAATTGGATTGCATTGGTTTGGTCGTCTTCAGTTTCATATCTACACTCAGCCATATATTCCAATACGTCTCCATAACCACCGATTCCACCATCCGAGCCATCCCATCTACCCCTTTGCCAAGTAAGACCAAGAACTAATTTGACTTCTTCAAATGGCGGTTTTCGAATCTTGTCGTCTTTGCATGGCTCCCATAGCACTTCTACAAGCTCCGTTCGATCTTTCTGAGAATTGTAACGCTCTCTGCAGATCATGGCACAATCATGACCAGTGCCTTGGGCGTAACCCCAGTTCCAAGTAGGACTCCTCCAACTTCCACCTAATTACGAGTAGCGGAGAAGAACATATGTCAAAATCAATGAAAGCATAAAAACAGAAGGCGAACAGGGCGCCATCAATTTTCAATGTGTCAGCCATGAAATTAGCATCGCGTACCTGGAATATTGTAGATTTCTCCAGCATTCATGCTCAGTGCACCGGTGATGTCGAATTGTATCACAATAAGAATGAATGCAAATAAAGCGGCCTTCATCAATAATTTTTTGGAAATTATTGCCTTGTGGAATAGGGGAATGGTGTATGGTGCACCTGCGCTTGTTGTGTGTGAAATGTGCTTTTTAGTATGCCATCATCTTCAATCTTCGAATCTGTAAGTACTTGAACCGTACCGTACCCGGGTATGAGTTATTTTCCATTTATTGCTCCGCTCGTAATATAATCCTACCTATCTATCGATCGATGCCCGCCAAAAAGGTCCCGCGCCGCCGCTATGTTTCAATCACGTGATCCAAACGGATAACACTCTCACTCATCCAATCAATCCATCCATTTAGTATGTTGAATGTATCACTTTTGAACACTCACACACACAACCTCCTAAAGTATATAATCTAAACCATCTAAACCTCACGAAATGAAGATTCTTTCGCTGCTTGTTCTCCTGCGTATGGTAGATTCCAGAAGTCTAGCAGATAGCGCAGATTTAATCACTGATATTTGTCCTGACGGTGAGTAATAATTAGACTTACTAAGTCATTGTTCAATCGAAAGACGTCAGTTACTACTCGAGCATCGCACTCACAATTTGTTTTCGCGTCTGCAATAGAAACTTTTTGTTACAACGGATCAAAGTGTATGAAGCTAGAAAAAGGATTTAAATCACCAATTGAAGGAAGGGCGTATCGTTGTGATTGCACATTGACAGCAAACAACGGTTTTGAATTCTACGCTGGATATGGTTGTGATTACGATGCAACTGAATACTGCCTAGACGGACCCTATGCCACGGTAACTGACAAAAGACAAGCGTTTTGCACAAATGGAAGTTGCGAGCAAAATATCATCCTAAATGACGGTGAAACGCCATAGTAAGTTGTCATCAATTTTCCATGGTCCTACGATCTTGGCCATCTACACTTTTCATTGCTTCTCGAATGCATCTTCATCTGATATTAACTGTACACCTTCTTGTTCAACAGTCACCCTGGATGCATATGTAACGAAGGATTTGATGGGGACTATTGTGAGTATAAAACTGGTGAAACACCATACAAAAAGTCAAGCGGAATTCCTCTGGGTCTAGGGATTTCGATTCCTCTCGTGCTCGTGGGTGTAGGCAGTGGATTCTTATGGAAAAAGAAAAGTGAAAAGAAGAAACAAGATACACCTGACATCCCTACAGCAATAGGAGATGCACCTGACATTCCTGCAGCAACGGAAGATTTAAGAGTTGACCATAAAGAGATGGTCTAAGACCACTTATAATAACCTCAAACGTCTTATCCCTCTTCACACAACTGATACATGTGCAATTTAAAACGCAAGTAAACATTTATTTATATCCATCACGTCTAAAATATACCATTAATACATTTACTAGACACGCTTGGCCTCAAGAAGACGGGAGAAGTAAAAGTTTGTTCCGGTCATTTCTTCTCTAGCAACCTCAAATCCAGCTGCCTTCAATTGCTCACGTACAAATTCCTCTTCATGCAAATAAGCTCTGGTGGTCTTTGAAGGTCCGGGGAAAAGCTCTCCAAACTTCTTCAACGCAACATAATACCAGGTCTTGGGTGCAAATGAAATAATAAGACGATCATCTGCAAGACTACAAAGGTGCTGGATCATTTCTCCCATTTTCTCTGAAGGATAATGAATTGCTACATCAACGCAAGTGACAGTATTGTATTTTCCCGATACAGATTCAAGATCGGAAGTGTAGAACTCGGCACCTTTGATTCCAAGCGCCTCTGCTCTTCTAGCTGCCTCAGAAGACATTGAATCAGAGATATCACTCGCGCTGATCTTTGCTCCTGTGATTGAAAAGAGTGAAAGATTTGTGCATCAGTCTCAGGGAATTCCTTTGAATGAGACGCCGATAACAAGACCATTTTGAAACAGTAAACTTACCCATCTGAGCAAGAGGAATAGCAAGACTTCCTACTCCACATCCACAATCGCATACTGATTTCCCCTTAATGTCGCCATCGGCATCAACCCAATTCAAGATTTTTTGGATAGTTTGACCATGTCCAGTGCGGATATCAAGCTGGACGGTGTTAACCTCCTCAGACTCAGAATAGATCTTGTTCCAACGGTTGAATCCCTCAGTGTTGAAATATTCACGGACTTCAGTTTTATCATCGACAGATAAAGCAAGCTTCGAGCTCGAAACATGGGAAGCCTGAGGAGCGAATCCCTGTACAGACACTGCCATGGTGGCAACAACAATTGCAGCAATAGATGACTTCATTTTAAATATGTGAAAAGGGGTTTAGTTACTGCACTGGTGAAAAAATAGTGTAGTAGTGATGTAGGTGCAAGCAAGCAAGTGGCAAACTGTATTCCATCGGTTTCTTCGCTCTTTCCACTCATCACTCGACTTTACTTCAACTTGGGATTTGGATCGTCATCCCACCCGCGAGAAGTTATCCCAATTGGAGTCATGGGAATTGATACAAAGATCGACAACCATCCACCATCCGATGTGTCTGATCGATGACTTCTTTTGACGAGCGCACTTCAACACTACTTCAACAGAAAGGAGGCACGGTTATTGTGAAATCAGCTGTAAGCTTCCACAGAATTGCCTGATTCAATTTAACCTCACAAGCAAGCAATATGTTTCGCACTCTTGCGTTTTCCACGTTCGTCCTAGCAACTGCTACTGCATTCATTGCTCCAAGTTTCGTTCACAATCATGCTCTTGAAAAGACTTCCCATCAGTCTTCTGCTGCACTGTTCATGGTAGCAACCACCTCCACACCTGCATCAAAATATCCCACCGAGCGTGGGTCTGAAGTAGATTCTCGTAAAATTGTTGCTGGTGGCTCAGGCAGAGATCATCTCTCTGCAGTGCGTCTTAAACATATCGTCTTCGCATCGGAAGAATTAGCAAGCCAGAGTTTGGGCTTATTACGTTCTGCACAAACAAATTTCGACGATCTTGCGGCGCAGATTAGCAACTGTGCAGAAACAAGAGAAAAAGGAGGAGAAATCGGATGGGTCAGTGTGTCTAGCGAAGCAGATAATGAGCATCTCGACCTCATTCTGCCAGAGGGGGCAAGAATTAAAGTTTTGGGGACATCCACAAAACCTGGTGATATTGTTATGGCAGAATCAGACCGTGGGTTTCATTTGGTGCAAATTGCAGATGTTATGGTTGACGTAAGAAAGATGGCAACTACAAAATTGAGGAGGTTGAAGAAAGATAAAGACGGAGAAGAAATCGAATATAAAGGCATCCTTGGTGGAGCTCTCGCTGCTGAGCAGGAAGGAGTCAAGTTTAAGAGTGATCTCATCTATAAAATCGAGACAATGGGCTGTCAAATGAACATTGCGGATTCGGAACGTATGGAAGGACAACTCCAGAATCTCGGCATTCGCCCTTTTGACGAGATAAAAGATAAGAAGAGAAAGGTTGACTTGGTCGTATTGAATACCTGTTCTATCCGTGACCATGCGGAACAGAAGGTATACTCTTACATCGGACCTTATGCGAAGAGAAAGCGCGAAGGAGAAGACGTTACAATTATAGTTGCTGGTTGCGTTGCTCAGCAAGAAGGCAAAGCTCTACTTCGCAGGGCTCCAGAAGTAGATCTCGTCATGGGCCCTCAATTCGCAAATCGCTTAGGAGACTTGCTCGAAGATGTCGCTAATGGAAATCAAGTTGTAGCAACTGAAGCCAGTCATATTATGGAGGACTCAACAAAGCCTAGGCGATCATCTACAGTTGCAGCATGGGTCAATGTGATCTACGGTTGTAACGAAAGATGTACTTATTGTATTGTGCCAACTACTCGTGGTGTGGAGCAAAGTCGTCCAGTTGAAAGTATCGTGCAAGAGGTCACCGAATTAGTTAGTCAGGGATACAAAGAAGTTACTCTTCTTGGACAAAATATTGAGTAAGTCAAGTTGAACTTGTAAATGCAGATGGCCAATTCGTCGATCAAATTCGTTTCTCATTCTGCATCGTAATCCAGTGCTTACGGGAGAGATATGATTCCCAAACGCAAGTTCTCAGATCTTCTCAGAACAGTTGGTGCCGTTCCTGGGTTGAAACGACTTCGATTTGTCACTTCTCATCCTCGTTACATGAGTTTAGGAGTTATCGACGCCGTTGCAGAGACACCCACTGCCTGCTTGAACTTTCACATTCCTCCTCAAAGTGGATCTAACGAAATTTTGGAAGCAATGGGAAGAGGGCATACTAGAGAGAAATTTCTTCAAATTGTTGATAGAATTCGCGATCGCCTTCCAGATGCTGCCATTACAGCAGATATCATTGTAGGATTTCCTGGAGAGACGGAAGAACAGTTTCAGGAAACTCTCAAACTGATGGAAGAAGTCACATTTGATTCTGTGAATACTGCCGCATACTCTCCAAGACCAAATACTCCCGCCGCATTGTGGGACAACCAGGTAGACGACGATGTCAAACAAGAACGGTTGCAAAAAATTAATAGGGTCAATCTTGTGCATGCCGCCGAGAGAAGATCGAGAATGAAGGGTCGCACTGAAGAAGTTCTCGTAGAAGAGAGGAATGTCAAGGTACCAAATCAAGTTATGGGAAGAACAACTCATGGATACATTGTTTACTTTGATGGTGATATTGACGAACTCCGTGGAAAGCTTGTAAATGTTGAGATCGATGATTGCCAAACATACCATTTGAGAGGAACAATGGTTGGTATGGCCGAAAGCGAATAACAACATTTATGTACAATACTCAAATGTTCTTTCATTTAGTCTAGTTCTAGGAATGTATTTGAAATGTATTTACAATCATTTGGCTGTATGCCTCATCGATTTGTTTAATCCCCAGCTGAGCTGTCCCCATCGTCGCTTCCTAAACCGCCATCACTGCTCTCCATGAATGCTTTGCTACCTATAACAAACGGCAGCGGCCTTTGATTAAATACATCAAAGGTGGTGTTCGTAGACTCAAATTCAGAAGCCGAGTCAATAACTTCTGAGAAATAGTGATCTGCCATCCAATGATCATTTTCACTGAATCTTGAATAATCATGATAACACTTTAGTGCCTCCATTCCATCTCTTATCGCTCTATTCTCTTGGTCTTTCAGGACTTGTTCCTCCTCAAAACCACTCTTGTCGCCAATGGAATCTTTGTCCTGACACTGATTTCCATGTTTTGAACCGTCGTCAGAAATTTCAAAGCGAGTAGGATTGAAATTCTTTGTACGAGTAAAATCGAGCTCAGCTCCAAGTACATTGGTTTTAACACTTCGCATCTTTTGGTCGAGTTCCTCTATTTTTTCTGAGAGAGATCGTGTTCTACCTTGAATGTGCACAGACGCATTTTGGAGTAGAGTGCTCAAGTCAGCGTCGAGTTTCAGACTTGCAAGTTTGTTCGTCTTTTTTGAAGAGTCGTTTTCTTGCATTATAATACAACCTTATAAATGTGTATTTCGATATCTTTCTTGGAACCAAGACTTGGAGCGCTTGCTTCTTGGACGGTTGTATTCATACACTATTCATACACTACTATCTACCGGTACTACAGTAGTATGTTATAGCTAGCTCGCTAGCTACTGCTACTACTAGCTTGCAATGCTTGCTACTACCGCCTCCTGTACGGTATGTACCGTAGGTTGTTCGTAAAGAGACCGGAAGAGTCTCTAAACCTATTGTACAAGCTTCTTGTTGATAAAATATCTCCACCAGCGCCAAAGATTTGAAGAAGATCCAAAAACAGAAAACAACAAAATTCGAAAATATTGAAAATTCAAAAATGCGGACTTTCTTTTCATAACAATTTCTGGGAGGCTGCTTATCTTCTTCTTGGGCTGATGAGTTAGTCCGATGGTTGAAGTATACGATCTTCCCAATTTTATTTGGATGTTTTACATTCTGTCTTAGCGTAGGTAGTAAGTATGCTCCTAACTTCAAACTACTTGAAGTATTGGGCGAGGCTGCCTGCATACAATGGTACTACAAGACTAATAAATCACGAGCCGGACCAGAACAAAAAAAGGAGGGAAGAAAAAGAACTACTAGAAATCAAGAACTTGAATGATATCATGAGTACATGAGTACGTGAGTACACCACTGATTGAAATCACTAAGTCGATTTTGAGATTTGAGATTGCTTGAAATAAAAATAGTAACAAATAATAAAATCTATTTTTCTGCGTTTCTGGAAATTGGTTACATTACTTGATGAAGCGAGCACGAATCTGGTTCTTCCCCGTCGCGCTGAGTGGAGTCCTTTCACGCCTTGCGTTAATCAACAAGATTAATCTTTTTGTGTAGTAGTTACAACAAAAACAACAACTAGTAGTAGTAGTAATACAGGAGTACTACAGTACTAGCTAGAATTGGCGAGAAGACTTGACAACCCAAGTAAAGTATATGAATTGAAAAATAATTTTGTATGCTGTTATTCTAGCTGTTCCTACCTCGCAATAAGAGAGTCATTTGTTGGATACTTTTGATCGTTGATGTTTCATATTTTGAGAATTATCTATCGGTTATGAGCTCTGTAGTTTCAATTGATCCGAACACCGAAGCATTACGACATACGTAGGAGTCATTATTCAACGCATCATGAAGCAACAAACTCTTCTTTCAGGCCACGGACATCCGGCGATTCTCCGAAAATGTCAGGAGAGAGGCTTGTCTTGCGACTTTCGGTTAATTATGACGTAGACGGAACAATATCGGATAATTGAAAAGGCTATATAAACGCTCTCTCATGTTCCTATCCCGTCATAAGGCACATACCATATCCTTCCATCGCAAGAGCAAGAAAGGCACCCTCAGCCTTCCTTCCCAAACTAAACATTTACCGACAACTCGCAATGAAGATACGGTCGCCGAAGTACCACCGCAAAAAGGACAACGCAGGAGAGACCGGTGGGGCTGTCTCTTCAAATATCCCAAGCAATAAAAAAAGATTCAAGTCTGTGAGGGGAGTATTGAAAGCTATCAAAAAGAAGACTAGGAGATCGAAGCCAACAGATATTGTCCCTAGAGACCTACCAACCCCACCCTCCTCCATCCCGGCCATCAAGTCATCAGACTTGCCAAGATATCTGGGATCTATCCCACACTGTAGTGCTAATAAATCTATCAGCAAGATTGTGAAGGAAAACGGATACAAAACGATGCCTCCACCCGTATCAGCGAAGGGTGCAGATGCCGGAACCCAGCACACTCAAAGCACCGTCGAGAAAAGCGAAAATGCCCAAGCCACTAGCTCTTTGTCCAAACAACCTCATCAGGAAACCTCTACTTTCGATATCAGCTCTGGACCTTCACCAAGGCCAACTGTACCGCACCACTGCCGGATGTCTGGAGGGAACCGCAAAAAACTTGGCGGCAATCAGAATCCTCATGGGGAAGACCCTTCCGTTACTAGGATGTACCACCTGATTCCAGAGCTCGAGACAACGAAGCTTCCTAGAGGTGGTATTAGTGTTGATACAGAAGCTGTTGGTCGAGTGCAGGTAAGTGTTTTCGCGCACGTCTGTGTCGGCATATCTATCTTTTCTTTTCACATGCGGATCTTACCCATTGGTCTTTTTGCCATTGACCGCTATAGTTTGGAATACCGCCAGAGACAATCAAAGATAGCATGTGTATGGGTATAGATGTGCCTCTTTTCTATATCGTCCCTGTTGAGCGTTTTTGTAGAGAAATGGGCCCGGCATTAGGAGTAAACCTCGCTGAGTTTGAGTTCCCTGCATACTTTAATTTCTTTATCCAAAGGAAACGTTGCACTCTCATTGTTGATTCCGATGACGCAGAGCGTAACATTCGAAGAGTTTTCGGAGAAACTCTTTTAGGACCTGCTCAATTTCGCAGAGAAGAAAACTCTATCTCGTTTGAGGAGGAAGACTTTGCTCCCGACTTTAGTCGAGAAGCCATCCCCGATTTTCGGAAAGAACTGAAGCACTTTAGAGTCGGCCCAGACGGAAATGAACTGATCATTGAGACTTTATTGAACTTCACTCACTTTGAAAGACCGGCTGATACCAGAGGACATTATCATCTGGGTGTGCCTCCTAACGATAAAGGGGAATCCGATGATGCAGGCGGTGATGATGGAACTGTTGACATGAAGGCCAACGTGTCCATTTTCTCCCGTGTTAGGCTTTGCGGTAAGTAATTGGCTAGGGACCCGCTTGCGTTCTTGCGTCAATATTGGAAATCTCTAATTTTGTTGTATATAATTTGTGACGATCGAGCAGAAGTGGCTGTTTTATATCCTCCTGCGGCATCCCAAGCTGAAATCAGCGCCCGGACATGTAAACGAGTTGAAATATTTAAGATGCCCGGCGGAGCGGAGTACGTTGTTCACGATATTAACGAAAATAATGTTATTGTAGGAAAAGGAAAGTTTTCTGGGAATCTAAGAGTATCAGCATCGATGGGCGTGCATGGTTTTGGCGACATGAATGAAGAAGAACTCAATAGGGGTATTGTGAGGAAGAGCTACAGAAGATCTAGTACAGACAGTAGCAGTATCCCTCGCAGTGTAGTACCACCAACCTTTCACCCACCATCATTCGGAGTCACTGTCCTTGGAAATTCACACGGTTTTGATAAAAGTGGTTCAGTATCTGGATATGTGCTGTGGATTAATGGACGCGGGGTCATGATCGACCCCCCTCCATATTCATCTGCGACACTGGAGAGAGAAGGGATTCGTCCAAGAACAATTGTTGGTATTATTTTGACCCATTGTCACGCGGATCATGACGCTGGTGCATTTCAAAAGGTTCTTACTGGTTCTCCGGTAGTCGTTATCACAACACCAACGATTTACAAAAGTTTCATTAGGAAATATGCTGCACTTTCTGCATTGAGTCCTGCGTTACTCAGACACAGTCATCGGCACAAACCTGCTATTATTGGAAAACCTTTACGTTTTCAAGGCGCAACGTTCCACTTTACGTACACTCTTCACTCAATCCCATGTGTCGGATTTCGGGTAGAATGGCGCGGACGATCCATGGTTTTCACTGGAGACCATTTGAACTCTCCAAAAATCATCTCTGAATTAGAAGAGAATGTAAGTTCTGTTTATCAGAATCTATCTTGTCGAAAATCTCACCTGAACGAATTAATTAAACCTTTTTTTGTCGAACTTCCACTTAAAGGGAGTCCTATCTGCTGCCCGAGCTCAGGACTTGCGTAACTTGCCACTGCAAGATTGCGATTTGTTGCTTCACGAAGCTGGTGTACCTCCTCTTCATACGCCGCTAGAAGTTCTCATGGCTCTTCCAAAGCGCGTGAGAGATAGACTTTACGTGGTTCATACAACTCCAAAACTGCTGGAAGGTTGCGATCTTCGTGTAGCTCCAACAGGAACTGCAGGCACTATTCGCCTGGACGAAAAGGAGCCTTCTGCTCCTAGCCGCAGAACTAGAATGCCATCAACTCTTTTTGAGGGAATGTCTTACGATGACGAAGTTATGTTTCAGTCTTTGTGGATGTCAAATGAATACGATACATATAACGAAGGTAATTCTATGTTAGACGCGAACAATCCGTCATCAGGCAAGGCAAGCAGAAAAGATGGGACCGGAAGCAATTCTTCCTCGTTGATTCAACGATTCAGCATCAGCTCGAGCGTTAACGGAACTCGTGAGCCACCTCAAGTCGCTCTTAGACCAACTTCAAGTACAGACGCTTGGTTCATTTTGAATCTACTAAGCGCAGTCCCATTCCTCTCTGGGCTATCTTATGCATCTACTATGGAGGTGCTTGAAACTGCTCGTGTAGATGCATACTCAGTGCATGATATTGTTGTTTCTGCAGCAAGAAGAAAGGATGTACTGTGTGTTGTATGGGAGGGAACTTGTATGGAAAGAGAAGTTCCTTCACTTAGTGAGAAGACACGTTACGATTTTGATGATGATATCGAAATGACTGTTTGGCATGCGGGGGATTGGACAGGTCCGATCTCTTTGCAACCAGAAAAGGCGCTATCAGGAGAGAGCTCGTTAAGCACTAATCACGATATTGTAGCCATGTCCTCACAGGGAGTCAAAGTGATCACCGTTGAGTTTTCAAATCTTCACTCTATACTCAAGAGTGGTTCATCTCTGTACCGTGCTTACCTCGATAGGAATTCGCAGAATTCATGTACTTTGGACTTTCTTCAAGATACTAAAACAGGCCATCTTTACGAGGAAATTGTGCAAAACATTGAAATAATGGATGTAATCGAGTCAAACTCTACGTTAAGGAAGATTAGCGCAGTGCAAAAGAGGCACCTTGAAAGTTTGGCTGAAGGACCAGTATACTTTGCTCCCGGTGAACGCCTTTGGAGATCAGGAACACTCGTCGAAAAAGCGTTTATTATTGTTGGAGGTACTGTGTCTTTTCTAGCCAAACGAAGAAACGGAGGTTCCGTTGGTGTACGAATGGTGCGTAATTTTCTTTTGCTCGCTCTCTTTTGAGATATTTTTATTTTTTTGCTAATCTTTAATTTTCTGTAGCAACAATTTGATGATAGAATGGCACCCGCCTTTCAAGGTGAGGAATCGAACAACATAAATTCTATCGGCGAATTGATGTGGAAAGATGCTGAAAAAGTGCGTATAGGATTTGAAGATCCTGGAAAACTTGAGGACTGTGAAAGTTTGGACGGAACATCGTCATCTATCTCCTCGCACAATGTAGACGATGACGAAACTTTTGATTTTGGAGCTAACCTTGCGGAGGAAGAAAGCGAAAGCTACGATGTCATAAACAACCAAGATTTCATACAGTTAAGCCAAGGACTGCAAGAAAGAGCCGAAAAACTTAGTTCTGGAAAGTTACCCGCTTCAATTAGTACCAATATTGGCAAGGAAAGACGGCATTCAGATTCAGATAAAAGCGAATATTCAGATTCAATGTCAGGCCACGACACCGACATCGAAGGTGCAAGGAGTTTGGCATCTGAACGTCGTAGGTCTTCGATTGACCGACTTGCAAACAAGCAGTTAGTCAGGTTGTACAACCGTCGTGCGTTTACAGCAGGTTTAGTTTTTAGTCGAGGTCACTTTCTTGGAGACATTTCCAAGATGGTTGCTGGCCTTCTCTCATCGAACTTTAGTGATACAGCATACTACGACGACGATGAAGTTTCAACAGTTTATGGATTTGGTGAAAAGCAAGAAGGAAACAAGGACTCACGCAATGTTCAAATGACTATTCACGAGCAAGAAGGTGATCAACCAATAGTTCACACTTCAACACTAGCAGCCGGAAAGGATGGTTGTGTTGCTCTCGTTTTTTCGAAGTCTAGTTTGATTCCACTGTTTGACGAACACCCTGGATTATTGCTTAGTCTATTGGGCACTCAAGTGGTTCTGTAAATCAGTCTATGATAGAGAATGGTGCTATCGAGATAGAATAAATCTGCGAAGTGAAGTATAATATCTTCGATGGCGGATGGAACACGTGATCATAATGAACGCTATTCAGTTTAGGGGAGACACGAGACACAGCAATGGATCTAAATCTGCTTGCAAAAAAATAACTTTCCATATCTCTACCTAGCCTGAAATAATTTTTCATAAAAGTTCAGCAAGTACAAATCAAAACTTAGACTTCGTATAGCCGTTTCAACTCTGCCTGTCGGAGGAAGCCGTTCATGTCATCTATTACATTGTTTGACTGCGTAACGCAAACCTACTTCAGTTCAAGAAATGCTAGACATATTTACCACGATCGGCAACATTCTCCAGAGCATCCTTTCCTATTGTACTCATAGGTCATAGGCGCATGACACTTCACATGTAATATTGAATATAAAAGTTCGTTTGATAATGAGACAATGTTTTACCCTGCTATATGCAGTATTTACTACATTTGGTCCCGTGTGCGAACTGTTGTTTGTGTTCTGATGAGTGAAAACAGATTGGTGTGTATTGCAGTTTTCAGTTTGTGTTCCGAAGAATCCCAATTTTCAATTTCAAGCAAAATTCCAATCGGAATGGTAATACATTGCTGTTGTTTCTGTCTTTCTCTTCTTTCCTCTTTCGCTCCGTCTTTGATCTCCCAACTGAACTGGTAGTACGGAATGGCAGAAAAAAGCTGACCCTGGGTCAGCTTTTTTCTGACCCTTATAAAAACATAATCATGAGTAGACCTAGACTATACTAACTACCGGGACCACTACTTCGCGTACACGTAATTCACGCTATCATAAAACCATCAGAGAATTCCCAATCCAAACTTCCTTTTCACCGACCGGCGGGCGGGTTTACTCTCTCCCGCCCTACCTAATAAAGTCGCCTAAAAAAGCGTAAGAGATGGGAGTTGTCCGTAAATAGGCGTTAAAAAAACGTAAGAGATGGAGTTGTACCTCAAAGATGTAACTTAGACCCGTCACGTGAGAGGTATTCACTGAGTTATTATCAGCGTTATTAAGATATTTAGGCTTAAAATCAAAAATAATCAAAATAATATAGCTATTTCACCGAATAACTGGGGCAGATACACCGAATAACTCAAACAATGGACCTCGAATTCGAGGTCCATTGTTTGAGTTATTCGGTGTATCTACCCATTTATTAACCATTTATTCGGTGAATTGACTGCGTTTTTTGGCCACATTTGGCATTTCACCTTCTCTTCCGCCAGCAGTGCAAGCATTGGCAGCCAGTACATACAGTAGATATTTTAACAACGTCCACCAGTACACTCGTCGCTAAATGAACTAAGCTCCTTAATTAAACACATGAACATAATAAAGCACTGCACACAACTGCACAATTAAATATAAGTTAAATGAATATGAAAGAACTGAGTTCTAATGTTAGATATTTATTTTGATTGCCATGGTAACAGTACCAATCCTGTCAAAGGACTAACTGGCCCAAATTTCATGAAGAATGCAGCAAAGGATCCAACACCACACGCCTATTTGAAATGAACTAAGCTCCTTAATCAAACACATGAACGTAATAAAATGCTGCACACAACTACACAAATATATATACTCTAATTGAATATGAAAGAACTGAGTTCTAATGTTAGATATTTATTTTGTGTGTTTTTAAAGGCTACCAGAGAGATGCGATCGCTAGTTGAGAAGGTCAAGTAATTCTGGCATGAATAAACGGAGTCAATAATTCGCTCTAACAAAATCCTTCAGTGAGAGTTATTGATGAAGTCAGTAGAAGCAATGTGATTGGCTTAAAATTATTTGCGGGAAGTTAATAATGCTGATAATAAATGGTCAATAACTCAGTGAATACCTCTCACGTGACGGGTCTTAGGGTTAGGGGGGTGCACATTA
>Ga0209712_10001201_pt1 | contig 22273 bp, 14 predicted proteins | sample ArcOceMetagenome_FD_187443 | JGI IMG/M metagenome (GOLD analysis project Ga0209712, IMG submission 187443) | Marine eukaryotic phytoplankton communities from Arctic Ocean - Arctic Ocean - Greenland ARC118M Metagenome (SPAdes) (version 2) | ecosystem: Environmental > Aquatic > Marine > Oceanic...
CTTTAAACGGTTTCCTAAGAATGGTTGGCGCTGAAATGCCAATGACGTCTGATCAAGTTATCTGGTCAGAACAAAACAGATTGCACGTTGCTTATTCTAATGTAACTATACTTGGAGTTGCTGGTTTAAATGGTGTTATATTTACTTTTGTAACTGGTGGTACTACTACAGTTCAAAATGCTATTTTTCCAAATGATACTATCGTTGTAATGAACCCTGCTACAGGAGTTACAGTGAAAGGTGTTGTTGGAGCAAGTACTAATAATGCTGCTTTAACATTAGCAACTATTACTGCCTACCCTTTCCAAGCTCAAAACTGGGACGCTTTAGCAGATACAGCTGCACCTGCGGCTATGTCATCAACTTTGAAAGTCTTTGTATATGGTTCTGTGTTCGCTAAAGGAACAGTTGGAGCTACTGCTCAAGGCGCTGCTGTTGGATCTGTTAAGTCAATTCAACCTTCATTCACTCAATTTTCTAATCAACCAATTATCTTAAAAGATTCATTCCAAATAAATGGTTCTGATATGGCTCAAATCGGTTGGGTAGAAGTTGCTACTGAAGATGGTACATCAGGATATTTATGGTATCTAAAATCTGAGTCTGAAACAAGATTACGTTTTGATGACTACTTAGAGATGGCAATGGTTGAAGGTGAACTAGCTGCTCCTGCTGCTGGAGCTAACTTTGCTCAAAATCAAGCTGCTGTACCTGGATTTACTGCTGCTGTTAATGCGCATGGTACACAAGGTCTTTTTGCTGCTATTACTGCAAGAGGTAACGTAATGTCAGGCTTCTCTGGAGGTACTGGTATTTCTGATTTTGATCAAGTACTTAAGAATCTTGATACTCAAGGAGCTATTGAAGAAAACATGCTTTTCTTAAACAGATCTTTGGATTTAGATTTTGATGATATGCTAGGGCAAATTTCTTCTGGACAAGCTGGAGGTACTGCTTATGGTTTATTTGAAAACTCTGAGGATATGGCTCTTAATTTAGGTTTCTCTGGTTTCAGAAGAGGTTCTTATGACTTCTACAAAACTAGCTGGAAATACTTAAACGATGCTTCTACAAGAGGTGGAGTTGCAGTAAGTGGAATAGAAGGTGTATTAATACCTGCTGGAACATCAACTGTGTATGACCAACAATTAGGTACTAACATAAGAAGACCATTCTTACACGTTAGATACAGAGCTTCTCAAACTGAAGACAGACGATACAAAAACTGGATCACAGGATCTGCAGGTGGCGCGGCTACTACTGCACTTGATGCGATGCAAGTTAACTGGTTATCTGAAAGATGTTTAGTTACTCAAGCTGCGAATAATTTCGTATTATTCCAATAAGATTGCTGTAATACTTACCCTCGTTGAACTAACGGGGGTAACTATTACTTTTATTAATTATATTATATTATATCATGTCAAAAACAAAAGAAATACAAGCCCCTAAATGGGAGATAAAAGATAGAAGATACTATCTACTGCAAAATGCAGAACCTTTAACATATACTTTAGGTTCAAAAAACTCAAGAAGACATTCTTTATTATGGTTTGATCCAATCAAGAATGAACAAAGAGAATTAAGATATGCCACTAACATGAATTCACCATTTGTTGATGAACAAAAAGGAGAAGCTATACTAGGTCATATTATATTCGAAGACGGAGTTTTATCTGTAACTAAAGAACAACAAAATTTACAAAAATTACTTTCGTTATATCACCCTAGAAAAGGAACGATATATGCGGAATGGCAAGCTGAAGAAGTAGCTGAAGATGCTTTAGAAGCGTTAGATCTAGAATTAGATGCTATGATTGCTGCAAAAAACATGGACATTGACCATGCTGAAGCAGTGTTAAGAGTTGAAATAGGATCTTCTGTTTCTAATCTTAGTTCTAAAGAACTTAAAAGAGATTTACTTTTAATGGCTAAAAAGAATCCAAATGCCTTCTTAGCAATAGCTAATGACGACAATGTTGGTTTAAGAAATGTAGGTATTAAAGCTGTAGAACAATACCTTATTAAAATATCACAAGATCAAAGAGAGTTTCTCTGGGGATCTAATGATAGAAAACTATTTACTATACCATTTGATGAAAATCCATACTCAGCATTGGCTGCATGGTTTAAAACAGATGAAGGCGTAGAAGTTTTTAAAACAATTGAGAAAAAGTTACAATAACATGTGACTATAATTATAGTGAAGGGTCGCTTAAAAAGCGGCCCTGTCATTATCACATAAAAAATTAAAATGGCAATAAACGTAAACACTGTATATCAAACCGTTTTATTAATACTTAATAAAGAACAAAGGGGTTATATGACACCTTTAGAGTTTAATAAAACAGGTACTCAATCTCAATTAGAAATATTTGAAACATATTTTGAGAGTTTAAATCAGCAGATACGTATTCCACAAACAGATACAGACTATGCTAATAGGATTACAGGTCTTGATGAAAAAATGTCTATATTTAAAGAGTTTGAAACAGCTGTTCCCGTTTTTAACAACGCTACACCTCCTGTAGCTACAAGTGTATTTACACTTCCTGGATTTGGTGTTTCTAATAACACTAACTATACACAACCAGTAACATCCGCAACACAATCTTTTACAGCTCCAGCAGCATTAACTTTAACTGGTAATGCTTTAACATTATCCAACAGTGGAGGTATTTATGAAGTTTTCCAAAATGGAGTTTTATTAAACTCTACACAGTATACATTAAACGGTGCTACACTAGCTTTAGCAGTTACTCCAACAGTCGGAGATGTTATAATAATTAATTTATATGCTAAAGAGTTTTATAGATTAGGCGCACTTTTTTATACTAATGGAGCGATTGCAACACAAGAATTAGAAAGAGTTGATAGAACTGAATTATATCATTTGTTAAGTTCTAATTTAACAAAACCTACACAATCCTACCCTATATATGTTTATGAAAAAAACCAAGTAACAGTTGCACCACCAACAATTACAAGTGGTATCATGACGTCATACATAAGAAAACCTATTTCACCTATATGGAATTTTACAGTTGGAGTAAGTAATCAGTATTTGTTTAACGCTTCTGGTTCTTATAATTTTGAGTTACATCCAGCTGAACAAACAGAGTTAATATTAAAAATATTATTATATGCAGGTGTTGTAATAAAAGATCCTCAAATTATACAGGTAGCAGCTCAACAGGTTGCACAAGAAAATCAAAATCAACAAAGATAATAAGATATGGCTATACCTAACGGTGGTTTAATCACTGAAACTAACAGACAATATTACGCAGGAGCTCAGCAGCAATATATAACCGTAGCAGGTGCAGGTCAAACAATAACATCTACTTTTGATACCGCTTTAGTTTTTGGTAATTCTGATCCAGTAAATAATAATTATATCTTAAACAGCTTTAAGATGTTTACTAGTCCTGACGCTTTAACTTGGGCTGAGTTAACGCCTGACTCTGTAGTTTCAACAACCGCTATAACTGCTCCAGTTTTAGGTGTTGTTATTGGTAATCAAACAATGATAATCTTAGCTGCAAATCTTGCTGTAGTTCCTGGTATGATAATTAAAAATACTACAGGTACAATTACATATGGCACTGTAACTAGTGTAACAGATTCTACAACATTCGTATGTAACATAACACTTGCTATACCTGCTGATGCAGCTGGTATTGCTTTAAGTTTAAACTCTCCTTCTCCTTGGACAATGTCCGGTAATATTGTAATTATTAATTCTTATTTAGCTGCATTTACTTATCTTAAAATACAATTAAACGAAAATACTTTACAAGAAGGTCGTGGTAGTTATGAATATACAAGATTAAACGATGTAATTGATAACTTCTTAATTGCATATGTTGGAGCTGGTAAACTTATACCTAGTGTAAAAAGAACCGATGTAATATTTCATGCTAAAAGAGGATTGCAAGAATTTAGCTATGATACCTTAAAAAGCATTAGATCTCAAGAGCTTACAGTTAATAATGCTTTAAGTGTTATTATACCTCAAGATTATGTAAACTATGTTAGATTATCTTGGACAGATGGCTTAGGTGTTCAACACACTATCTACCCAGCTAATGAATTAACAACAAACCCTTTTGCTAATCCAGTTCAAGATGAAGTAGGTACACCTACTCAAGATAGTCAAGATTCTAATATTCAAGGTACTTCTCAAACAGAAGCTGCTTGGGCGAGTGGTGATCCAAGAAGAATAAGTGGAGCTTTTAGTAGAGAATCTACAGATGCAAGTGTTTTAATAAACACACCTTATGATGGTATGCTAGGTCAAAGATATGGTATGGATCCTGCTACAAGTCAGAAAAACGGATGGTTCACTATAAATGAAAGAGAAGGTACTTTTTCTTTTAGCAGCGAATTACAAGCTCAAATAATAATACTAGAGTATATATCAGATGGCAATGCTTACGATTTAGATGCTAGAATACCTAAACTAGCTGAAGATGCTTTATATTCTCATATCATGTATTCAATACTATCTACTAGTGTAGGGATACAAGAATATATAGTCCAAAGAGTTAAAAGAGAGAGAAGTGCTAAACTAAGAAATGCTAAGATTAGATTGTCTAACATTAAGCTTGATCAAATAATTCAAGTTATGAGAGGTAAATCAAAATGGCTTAAATTTTAATACATGGCAGAAATAAAGAATAGCTTTCTAAGATCCAAGATGAATAAAGACTTGGATGATAGATTAGTACCAAATGGCGAGTATAGAGATGCTCAGAATATATCTGTAGGTAAATCTGAAGCCGATGATATAGGTGCTTTAGAAACTGTTTTAGGTAATAGTGTTGCCACTAATTTTGGTTTAAATATAGCTAATCTAAAAGTTTTAGGTTATCATTCTATAGAAAATACTAATAAAATTATAGTATTTTTATCTAATAACAGTTTAGCAATTCCAGGAACTTCCCATTATATATATGAATTTATTCCAACAAACACATTTAATTTATTAGTTACAGGAAGTTTTCTTGATTTTAATCAAGATTTCCCTATTAGTGGAATAAGCGTTATAGAAAATCTTTTATTTTGGACAGATAATAACAATCAACCTAGAAAAATAAATATTGATGAAGCCGAAAACGGAACTTATTATACGCAAGAGAGTCATATTTCAGTGGCCAAGTATAATCCTTATCAACCAATAGGTTTATTAAATAAAATAACCACTACAACAACTGGCAATACAGCAAACCCTTTAGATTCTACAGACACCACTACTTTTGCAACAACAGCTAGTCCAAATATACAAGGTGACCAGTTAACAATGGGTAGAAGTGATGCATGGAATGCTTATGGTGCTGGAGTTATAAAAATTCAATTTCTTGATGGAACTACAGTGGCAACAGATGGCGTTAGTGATGCTTTTTTAAATGCCGCACCTGGAACAACAACTATTCCTCCAGTTGGTCAAACAGTTCAAACTTATCAAGCAAATATTAATGTAACTATACCTACAAACACTCAATTTAAATTTGTTGCTCCTTTGTCTGCAAACCAAATAAGTGTTGCAGATGCAACTGGTATAACAAAAGGTATGTTAGTGATTCAGTATGGCAATACAAGTTTAGAAGCTAAAAACTATGTTTATATAGTTAATATTGCTGGAACAACGATAACTTTAAATGCTGATGTAGTGGTCACAAGTGGAAGCATTACTTTTCTTTCTACTACAATGACTGGTAAAGATATAACTTATAATTTTAATAATGAGGCTTATACTGATAATACATGGCCTGGTGATCCTGATTATTTAGAAAGTAGATTTATAAGATTAAGTTATAGATTTGAATTTGATGATGGTGAATACTCTATAATAGCACCGTTTACTCCTATAACGTTTATTCCAAAACAAAAAGGTTATTTTTTAGGTAGTGGAGGTGCAACACCAACTGCTGATGACGAAAATAGCACGTACAGAAGTACTATAGTTGAATTCATGGAAAACGGAGTTCAAAATATTGAATTATTGATTCCTTTCCCAGATGTGCTAGCTAATGTGCAGCCCTCGGCTAACGCCTCATACAAGATTAGATCTTTAGATATACTATATAAAGAGTCGGATGCAGTTGCTATAAAAGTTATTGATACTATAAGTTTTAAAGATAGAAATGAAAATGGAGATCCTTGGACAGCGACTACTGATAGCAATATCTATGTTTACAATTATCAATCACGAAAACCTTTTAGAACATTACCAACAAATCAAACTATAAGGGTTTATGATAAAGTTCCAGTAAAAGCACTAGCCCAAGAAACTTCTGGTAATAGAATTATATATGGTAATTTTTTAGATAAATATTCTCCACCTAGTTTTTTAAACTATGTAGTTGGCGCTAGCCCTAAGTCTGAATCATTAAATTATGATTTATGGGCAGAGTTTCCAACTCAATCACTTAAGCAAAATAGAAACTATCAAGTTGGTTTTGTTTTAGCAGATAAATTTGGTAGACAGTCAGACGTTATTTTATCTTCCGTTAAAAATGCATCGTCTTTTGACACTGGAACGCAAACTACTTTTGGAGGGGACACTATATATTCTTCATACAATAATATAAACGATAACACAAGTACTCCTATAAGAGATTGGTTTGGTGATTCTTTAAAAGTAAACATTACATTAGCAATTACTTCTGGAACTGATGGATTGCCTAGTGACGGCGAGCCCGGATTATATGCTAACACAGGAACTGGATATGATACTTGGCAAAATCCAACAGCAACTCCCAGTCTTGTACCTACAATCTCAGGTAATACGTATGAATTTAACTTAGGGGTTGGTGGTCAAACACAGGTACCGACCATAGGTTCTTATTTACCTGGGGAATTTACTGATTATGTATATGTTAGCAACGTTCAAACTAACACCCCTACAGCTGGTAGGTATACTATTACAACAATTGGTCAAGTAAATTCTATTTATCTACAGCAGTCTCCAGCTGGTCCTGATGTTAAATATCCTTATACTATTAATCCAATTGGATGGTATTCTTATAAAATAGTTGTTAAACAACAAGAGCAAGATTATTATAATGTTTATCTTCCTGGAATATTAGATGGTTACCCTCAAATCCAAGGTGGTGGAACAGATCCTTATCCACAAGATGAAGAGGGTAAAACTGCACATGTAGTTTTAATAAATGACAATATAAATAAAATTCCTAGAGATTTATCAGAGGTTGGGCCACAACAAAAACAATTTAGAAGCTCAGTGCAATTATATGGTAGAGTTGAAAATACTTTAATTGTTAGCACTCCAGCATCTTCCGATGATCCTAAAAATAATAAACAATTCTTTCCAGGAATACTAACAGACACTGCTGTTACAATTGCTACAGCCACTGATTTAAACATGAGTTTTAGTGATCTTAAAGAACCAGAAGGACACAATAACTTTTATCAACTAGATACAGATCCTCTTATAGCTAGAATTAGCACATCGCTACCAATAGGAGTGACTCACGAAAACAGCGTTAATACTAACATGTATTCATATTTAGCAATTTATGAAACCGAACCTCAAGAATCATTATTAGATATATTTTGGGAAACACCTACGGTTGGCTTAATATCAACATTAAACGATGCTATAAACTCTGAATATGAGGGCGCGGTTGGTTGGTCTAATTATACTTCAAACAATTTTACTGAAGAGAGTATAGGAAACTTTTTAAGTAATATATTTCCAGTTAATCAATCTGGTGCTAGTTTGACTAACACAACTATTTCCACAATTACAGTAAGAAATGAAACTGGGACGATTGTAACAGAGAATTTTAATGCTCCAACAAAAAACATAGATGGTTCTTACAATTTTAGCAAAGCAGTTGATGGGGTGACTAATGCTTTTCAAGGATTTGTTTATAATTCTAATGCAGCAATAAGAAATTTTACTATAACAGCAACTATAACGAATAACGCATCATCTCCGGCAGTGGTTTCAAATCCATTAGAAATTAATATAGAATTACAAAATTTTATCCCATTGATAAATGCAGGTGTTGATTTAACTTCTATATCAACGAGTACAACTACTTCTGGTGTTATAAATGGTGTAGGAATACCTGGTGTTAATGGAGCTGTAAGTAACACACTTGATCAAGACGAACTTCAATGGAGTATGACAGGTGGTGGAACTTATTTCTCTATAAACTCAACTAATGGTAAAATAACTCAAACAGCCGCGGTTGTTAATACTTATAGTTTAATAATAACTCTTACAGATGTAAATGGTGCTGGTTTAGCTTCGTTAACAAAAACCCAACAAGTTATTGTTAGTTCATCAATTATTGGTTTTCCTTTTAGTGCCTCTCCAAGAGACGGTAACTTAGCGCAAGCTTGCCCTGTGAATGGGTCCCAAAACCCAGATTGTGGAACCGTAACTTATTACAATACTGGAGTTGCTGGTGGTGGTGGAGCAACTGGAACACCTGTTGCTAACGATATAATAAGGCTAGGGCCTGACGGAGCAGCTTCTGCTTTTATGGAAGGTGGATATTATTCTTATAACTGTGGACCTTTTGGAAATCCTAATACAGGAACAGCTAGAAATTTATTTAGCGTAGAATATAACACAGGAAAAGTATTAGATGTTGGTAACTGTGGAGTTGGTCCTTTTTAAAGTAATAACAACACAAAATAAGTGATAATAAATTATGGCTATAATAGAAGTTAAATATTTTAATACTTTTTTAATTAAAAAGCTTACAACGGTTGTGGATGCAAATCCAAAACCAACGCCGCCATATGCTTCTTTACCTGGTGGGAACTCTGGAGCTACACCTGTTATTCCACCATATGATTTCACAATTGCATCCGATTGGTATGTAGAAGAATCAAGAATTAGAGGAGGTTATAATAATTTAACTGTAGACTTTGGTGTTAAAGCGTACTTAGATGAAGAAAATCCTTTACAACAAAATAGATTTAATTCTCTTATATATTCTGGAATTTTTAATTCAAGAACTGGAGTAAATAATACTAATCAATTTCCTGTTGGAGAAGATATAACTAAATCAGTGGATCCAGCTAACGGTTCGATACAAAAGTTATATTCTGAAGATACAAACTTAATTATATTTCAAGAAGACAAGGTTAGTAGAGCTTTAATAGATAAAGACGCTATATACTCAGCTGAAGGTTCTGCTGCTATAACATCAACATCTTTAGTAATAGGACAAATAGTTCCTTATGCAGGTGAATATGGTATATCTACAGATCCATTTAGTTTTGCTGTATATGGTTATAGAAAATATTTTACAGACAAGAAGAGAGGTAGTGTTTTAAGGCTGTCTAGAGATGGTATGACAGAAATATCGTCTTACGGTATGCATGACTTTTTTAGAGATGAACTAGCTAGTGCAACTAAAATAGTTGGTGGGTGGGATGCTCATAGTAAAAACTATGTTTTATCTTTACAAGGATTAACCGTTGGGCCATTACCAACTGATCCTATAACTTACGAAGGTTACGCAACTTTGTCTTTTGATGAAAGTGTTTTAGGTTGGACTAGTTTTTATAGTTATAAACCTATTTATGTTACAAGTTTAGTAAGTAATTTTTACAGTTTCTTTGATGGAACTATATATTTACATGATTCTGGGGCTTACGGAAATTATTATGGCTCCACTTACAATTCTGACGTTACTTTGATATTAAATTCAAATCCGTCAGTTGTTAAAAACTTTAAAACAATAAACTACGAAGGAGCTTCTGGTTGGGAATTAGAGTCAATGGTTGCAAGCTCAGGTGATTTATCTTTACCTATCACACCTTTCTTAACAAGCAATTTAAGTTCTTTAGCAGATTTAGAATCAAATTTATTTCGATTAAATTTTAAAAGAAAAGAAAGTAAATATTTTGCAAACTTACAACAAGCTCTTGTTATAAATACAACACCACAGTATGGTGAAGTTGTTTACGGAGAAGATATATCTGGTATAAAAGGATTTTTCTCAACTGTTAAAATGAAACTAGATAATGCAAATTTCTCAGGAATTAAAAAAGAATTATTCTCAGTATCTTCTGATATAGTAGAATCATCATATTAAATCAAATCAAATGGAATTAAAAGTAAGATCACTTACTGATGAAGATTTTATTATCTTATCAGAATGGTGGAAAGCCTGGGGTTGGCCCGTAATGGCAAAAGACATGCTACCTGATAATGGTACTGGTGGAATAATGGTAGAACATGAAGGAGAAAACATTGTAGCTGGATTTTTGTACTGGAGTAATTCAAAGCTGGTTTGGTTAGATTGGATAATTTCAAATAAAGAAGCTAAAAATAAGATTAGAAAAAAAGCTATTGAAAAACTTATATTTACAGCAGAGTCTATGGTAGAAAAAGCAGGGTGTAAATATATGATGTCTATAAGTAGAAGTAATAGTTTGTTAAAAATACACGAACAAATGGGTTGGAGTGTTGATAAAACTCCTTCTCATGAAATGATTAAAGTTATAATTTAAAAAAAAATATATGGCAGTAATAACAGCAGGTACAGCGCTCGCAATAGGAGCAGGAACAGCAGCATTAGGAACAGCTGTTGGGGTAGCTGGAGCAAATAAATCAAGAAGAGCAGCTGAAAGAAACAAAAATAAAGCTGAAAGACAAATAGAGTCAATTAAAGCTTCTAGACAATCTGTTATAAACCCTTATGAAAACGTAAAAGACTTAAGTGGATTAGGTTCTGATACAACTGTTGGTATGGGTAATCCATTTGCTAGTTTAGGTGTTGCTACAAGTGCTGCTGAAATTCAAATTGAAGAAGCTGATATTGCTTTAGCAAATACTTTAGATACGTTAAGAGCTACAGGCGCAAGTGCTGGTGGCGCAACTGCATTAGCACAAGCCGCATTACAAAGCAAAAAAGGTGTTGCTTCAAGTATTGAACAACAGGAAGCTGCTAATGAAAAAGCAAAAGCTCAAGGAGAAATGCAACTTAGTCAATTAAAGATGTCTGAACAACAAAGGCTACAAGGACTTGCTATCTCTGAAGGTCAAAGACTTCAATCAGCTGACGCAGCTGGTAAGCAATTTCAATTTGGTGTCAAAGAAGAAAGAACAAATGCTGATCTTGATAGAGCTTCAGGGCAAGAAAGACAAGCGCAACAAAATATAGCTAATGCAAATGCGGCTAAATCTTCTGCTATTGCTGGAGGGTTTTCAGCATTAGGAAGTATGGCTGGTTCTGTTGTTGGAGCTGGTGGACTGGGAAAGTAAATGCTGGAAGCAGCGTTTCAAAAACTTCAGCATCTACAATAAATCCGTCAGATTTTACTGTAAAAACACCAATTTATACTGGTGGTAAAAGAATATAATAAAAACAAATATGAGTTATAGAAATCCAGAAATAATACAAGATAGATCAGGCGAAGTTTATGGTCAAGCAATTGCTAACATTGGTCAGTCATTAGCTCAAGGTATAGCAACAGGTGCTGCTAATAGAGAGAGGTTAAGAAAAGAAGCAGATGCTGAGACTAAAAGAGTTCAAGGTATTGGTTATCAAATAGAGTCTAAAGCTTATTCTAATAGAAGTAAAAATTACCTAGCTTTAAAAAAGACAGAACCAGGTGTTGCTGAGCAATTCAATGAAAGAACAGAGAGCTTACTTAGAGGTACTGAAGGCCAAATGGGTGCTATAGAGGCAAACACTCTTTTAGCTACTGAAGCAAATTTGTCTATAGATAGAAAAAAAGAATTAAGAGCTATTGTTAATAAATACGAAACGTTTTCTACTGGTATGGTTGGTAATGCAGGAAAAATAATAGCAGAAACAGATTTGTATAACAAAACATCTCCAGCAGATTTTAATAGTAAATATCGATGGGCTGGTGCAGATGAAAAAGAAAGATATTCTTCTCAGTTTGCTGCTGCCGCTTTTTCTAATCAAGAGATTCCAGGTGGAAGAACTGAAAAAATATTACAAGATCCAGGAGAAAATGGAGAAAATGTAGTAACAGTTAAAACTTACTTAGACCCTAACGATATAGCTAACAAAGGATTATTTGATGACGAAGAAATGTATCCTAGAAATGAAAACGGAGAGGTCGTGTTAGAATGGTCAAAAGATTTAAACAAGTGGGATGAAGGATTGTTAGAAGAAATAGAAGCGGTGCCAGACAGTATAGAAATATTTAAAACTGCTGGAATTACAGATGAAAAGGGTGGTTTTTCAGACGATCAGTTTTTAAACATATCTGGAAGTTCTGATAAAATAGAAGGCATAGGTCAATATAGTCAAGTAAAAACTAGTAAAGATGTTAATGTTTCTGGATGGGCTAGTAATAAAGTTTTACAAGATGATATAAAATCTAAAGCAGCAGGATTACAAGGTATGAGAGACGAAGAATTATCTTCTTTTTTATCTGTAAAAATGAAATATCCTATTGATATGAAAGAGTTTAGAAGTAAAACAACACAAGATCAAGAGGCTATAATTGCATATGAATTAAATCAAGAGTTTATAATACAAAAAACAAGTGGTCTTAATTCAAGAGATGCTAAAGAAGGCGAACCAGGAGCTGTTTTAGATCCTGAGAGTCCATATAAGGTTGATCAAAACGGGGATCAAATAAAAGATAGTGAAGGAAATCTTATTGGAAACTATAAAATTTATTCTGAAGGAACTGAAAACATAAAAGGAACTCCACAAGCCCCAACGTTACCTGAAAATCCTAATGATGCGGCTAAAAGCCTTATTAATGATTTCTTTGAAAACCCCGCTCAGTCTTATTCTACTTTCAAAGGATCAGCTGGAGAGCAAGCTACATATGATTCTAATAATAGAGAAATGAGAATCAGTGGATTAGTTGATAGCAGCGGAAAACCTGCGCAAGATGAAATATTTAACTTTGATAGCAAAAACGATATAGCTAAATTTGCTAACATTCTTTTAGAGTCTAGTGGATTTGTTGGGAATGACGCTCAAGGAAGAAAAATTAAACAAGCTTACACAAAAGAAATGACCAAAAATATCGATAAGTTCTTAAAGAAATGGGATTGGTACGATACTAGCAAGGGTAAAAGCGAAGATAATATAGAAAAAAATGATTTTGACGTATCAGATAATAGTAATTAATAAAATTATATAATATGGCATGGACTGAAGAACAAGCTGCTGCATTACAGCAGATTATTTCTGATGGTAAATCGCAAGGTTTATCTAATGAAGAAATACAGGCTCAGATAGACGCTAAAAGACAAGAATTTAAAGCAGTAAAGCCAACAACCACTTCGTCGGACCCGGATGTGGATGCGGATACAAACGGGTCCAATATGGAATCAGATTTGGGAGATGGTTCTTCGGATTCTATAGAACAGAAAAAACCTGACTGGAGACCTAAATTTTCTAAATCAGGAAACATATTAAACATAAGAGATAGAGGTTTATCAGAAGAAGAAACAATAAAAAAGAAAGAGGTTGAAAGTGAGCTTTTAAATATAAATGCTAACGTTGGAGAAGGCGCAATTGAACAAGCTAGAGCTGATCAATATTTTAAACTAGATGATAGACCAACAGAATATATACCAGCTACTAATATGGGTAGCGGTTCTTATCAACCTATAGCTATTGAAGAATATTTAGGTGAAGAAAAATATGAACAATATTTAGGATATGTAAAAAATGGAGAAATAGAACCTTTAGACTCTGATAATGCTGAGTATCTTGTTTCATTAGGTCCTGGGTCTGTAGCTACTGCTCAAAAAAAGGCTTCGGAAGTTTATTTAAGAGGTGTAGATCAAGCTATTGTAGATAATTTAGATTTTTTTGGAAATGATAAAGAATTTAAAAACGAAGAAGAAGCTGATGAATTTTTAGACAAACAATATGAGTTTATTAAAAATCAAAACAACGAGCTAGCATCAAAATATGATGCTTACGATGAGCAAACTAAAATATATAAAGAAGAATTTGATCAGTTAAACGATAAAATAAAAATTGTTGAAGATGGTTTTACAGAAGATTTTTTTGGAAATATATCCGCTTCAAGTCCAGAGCAAGCAAGAGAGTATCAAAATTTAATTGCTGAAGCTCAAGTTCTTGAAGATCAATATGTTAAAGATGGTTTTGAAGATTTATATCAGTCATTGATTAAAACTCAAAACGATAATAATTATTTAGTAGAACAATTTAGAGAAAAATCTAAAGAAGTATCTGGTGCTAAAATTGCTGAAAGAGCGGCTGGATTAAATTATACTGTTTCAGCTAGAGTAGGTAGAGCAACTGAAGAATTTTTTGTTGGTGGAACGGTTAATTTTGCATCTTTAACAGCTCAATTAGGAAATAGAGCTTTATATGTTTTAGCTAATCCAAACGACAAACAAACACTAGATAGGCTTGATGAAGGTTTAAATGCTATATCTGAATGGACAACAGACTACAATGTACAATTAGCTGAAAAAAGAGAAGCTAATATCCCTGAGAATTTTACTTTAGATGATGTTTCTAAAGGAGATGTTGGTTATGGAACATGGTTTATGGAAGCTTTAGCAAATAATTCTCCTTCTATTATTACAACGTTTATACCTGGAGGATTAATGTTGAAGGGGGCTCGAGGAGTTAAAGCAGCTGGTAAACTATCGGTTGTTTTTACAAAAGCAGAAAGAGCTAGTAGAATGTCAAAAGCATTACAAGCTCAAAAAGCTTTTGGATTATATGGGCGAAGAGCTGCTCAATCTATTTTTATGGTTGGTGAAACCGGTGGTAAATATGGTGATATATTAATCAATGAAGCAAATGCTGAAGAGTTTTTGCCTAGATTATACGAATTAAGAGAGACTGAAGATAATCCAGAAATAAAAGCAGACATTGAAGATCAGATAGAAGATCTTGAGTTAATGAAAAATTATTCTTTTGTACAAAAAGCTTTTACTTCATACGGATATGGTATAACAGCGACTATAGCTGAAACACTAGGTTCTTTAAAGTTTATATCAGGCGCTAGTAAAATAGCAAGGAACATTGGTATAAACCAATTTAAAAAAGAAATGTATAATGTGCCTTTAAATTTTGCTAAAAACACGATTGGCAAAACTCTAAGTGGATTAGGTAAAGTTGCTGGAAAAGGTATATCAATAGAATTGGCAGAAGAAACTTTAACTCAAGTTGCTCATAATAGTTTAGATATTTTTGCTTTAAAAGAAGATAAAAGTTTAATTGAAGGCATTGATAAAGAATTTTTTGCTAATACAGCTGTAACAAGTTTTGCTATAATGTCACCTAAAGCTATGACTAACTCAGTTAACCTTTTAAAAAATGAGTATAGAATAAAAGAAGATGTTGAGAACAATCAAAAACTAGTTAAAGAGTTGATTGAGTTAGAAGCTAGAAAAAAGAAATTAACTGGTAAAGACTTAACTAATAATAGATTAAGAAGAAATGAAATATTAAAAGATTTAGCTATTAATGATGCAATGAATCTTAATAAGCTTAATTACATGAGTAATGAGCAAATAGAAGAAACGTCTGATTTAAGTAGGCGTATGAGAGAAGTTGCTAAAGAAGCTCAAAGCCTAGGTTTAAGTGGTGAAATAAGTTCTGAAACAAATTCAGCTAAAAAAAGACTTGAGAAGCAGTATAAAGAATTGTATGATAAAAAACAAGACTTACTTAGAGCTAAACAAAAAGCTTTAACAGGAAAACAAAAAGAATTATATGACGCTTTTCAAGAACCATCTACAAATCCCAACATACAGTATCATTTAGGTTTATCTCAATTTTATCAAAATGTGGCAATGACACTTCAACCTAAAGATGGGGAATTTATAGTTATTGAAAACGAAAGTGAACTAGATGATGCTTTAAGCAAATATGATGCCGCTACAAGAGATAAAATAAAAAATGGATTTACAAACAAATGGGGAGCTAATGCTGGTAATGATATTATATTAAATCAAACTGCTATAAATAAAGCTATTTATTTTTCTGGAGCATTTAACGAAGGTAGATATGCTGCTACAGCAGCTTTAGAAGAGTTATTTCATATTCAAAACAAAGGTAAAAAAATTGTTGATAAAAATGGGAAGTTAATTCCTGAAGCAGAAAATGCGGTGGATGAAGCTATTCAAATGCTTTATGATAAAAAAGATTTTGAATCAAATAAAGATTATACTACTTTATTAAAAAGATTTGAAAGATATAAAAACAATAAAGGTGAATATGATGCTGAAGAATTACTAGCTCAAATGAATAATGCTGTTGCGTTAGGCGTGCTAAGTCAAGAAGACGTTGCTGGTATGGGATCATTAAAAAGCTTTATAAATTATCTTTCAAGAGATACTTTTGGAGACTCTAGTTGGTTATTCAACTTGAGAAGTGGTAAAGATGTTTTTGAATACATAAAAAATTATAATGAAAACATACAAGATGGTAGATCTTTAGCTTTACCAGCAGAAGAAAAAAGAAAGGAAAGTGAATTTGGACCTCAACCAAAACAAGTTAGCGAACAAGTAGTCAAAGATTCTGTAGGTATGGCTCAAGACTTTGATCAATACTTAGTAGGTAGAAATTTTAAAACAAACGATGAATTTAAAAACGACCCAAATGGAGCTTCAGTTGGTGTTGTGACTGAAATAGATGAAAATGAACAGTTTGATAATTATATAAAACAGTTAATAGGAATAGATAAAAATTTATCGTCTTTACCAGATAACGTTAAAAGTAAAGTTAAAGATCAAATTAAAAATAGATTAATAGAAAGAGTATTAAAAAGTTATAATCCACTTTTAAATGGTCAACCACGTAGTGTGTTTAGTTATATATTTGGTGCTTCTGCACAAAGAGGTTTAGGAGGTATAGCTCAAAAATCTTTATTAGATGTAAAGAAAGATTATGCCACGGCTCCTAGTACAGTTTCTACAACAACATCAGAAGGTAAAACTATAGATGTTGTAGATGAAACAACTACAGTTGAAGAATCGATAGATGAAGCAGCAACTATTCCTGAATCTAAACTAAAACAAGAAAGTCCTGAATTAGTTGATCAAGCTATAGAAGATGAATTAGAAACAGCGGTATTAGAAATAGCAGAAGGAGTTTATCCTGATATTGATAGTAAAGAATTTGTACCTTTTATACAAGAAGTTTTAATAGGTAAGTTGACCACTACTTTTCAAAATAAATTTGGCACAAGAGCTCAATATAAAGATTTTATTAAAAAAATTGTTCCAGCATTGAGAAGAGTAATGCCTGTTAAGTTTTTTGTTAATATAGAGTCTTCTATAAAACCAGATAATCGACAATTTACCAAGCCTCCTGTTAGATTAACAAAACAAGCTGATATAGATAAAGCTAGAGAAAATGATCAAATAAACTATGTGGCTAACGAAGCTCAAGGTGTTAATTTATATAAGTTACAAAAATTTACTAACCAAGAATTAATTGATTTTTACATAGGAAAAAACGTAGCACCATCCACGAAAGGAACTAGAAAAACTTCATTAGCTCAAGCTGCTTTATTAGAGTTAGGTAAAGATATAATACCTTCGGTTTTTTTAGGTAAAAGATCAGAACAAGATCTAGCTAAAGTAGGTTTAAAAATATCAAGAGATCCAAGAACAAAATTTAGTGAAGGTATTGAAAATGAAATTAATGCTTTTATGTTTAATCAAATGTTTGAATCTACTAATTTTGATTTTGCTACTAACGCTAAAAATTGGAAAAAATTAATAGGTATAAGCTTAAAAAGTTTCGAAAACACTGTGTCTCAAATAGACAATTCCACACCAGAAGGTAGAGAAAGATATAAAAAAGCTTTAGCTAAATATTTAGCTCCACGATTGCCTAAAGAATTTTTTAGAACTTTAACCGGAACAACTGAAAATTTAGTTGTTAATGAAGACGATAAAACTTTTATTAAAGAAAATAAAAATACTATTTTTTCTGATACGCTTGAGTCTTTAAGGGATTACACAAGGCAATTAGCATTTAAAAATGTAGCTGAAATAGATAGCTGGATTTCAGAAACAGAAAAAACGATTTCTTTTCCTAGTATAGATAAATTTCCAAACTATAAAGCTATGCTTGAAAAGGAAACATATACTTACACTAAGAACAAAAAGAAAAAAGAAAAACTTCCTGATTTATTTAAAAATAATAAATGGAAACAATCACAAGAAGACTCTCTTAAAGGATTAGAAGAGGTGTTTTTAGTGTTTCAAGATATTATGGCCGATGCAGAAGGCGTTGCTATGGTTGGTGCATTATTAGAATCTACTAGCGCATATCAAGGTCATTTTATAAGAAGAGCTTCTCCTGTTAGATTCTTTGAAAAAAACTATTTAGCTAATGGATTTGTAGAAGAACATACGCTTCCCGCAAGCTTAGTTGCTAAATTTTTGTTTGTTCAAGCTTTAGATGGAAAAATAAAAACTAATTTTGGTGTTATTAGAAATAATTATTTTCAAGGAGCTTTATCTAAAGCTTCTGATAATAAACTAGCAGGAACAACTATTAACGGTAAAAAGTTTAATTATAAAGATAAAACTCCAGAAGGATGGTTGTTAACTGATAATATTTGGGCTAGATATTTTAATGCTAATGTAGCTAATAATAATTTTGGTATTTCTCCTGATCAAATAGTTCAATCCAACGGTAAAACCGTTTCTAATGAATTTAGTGTAAATTCTTTTGGTTACAAAACACCTAAACAAGCTCAAAAAGAAAGTAATCAAGCTGCTAGTAAGAATAATAGTTTATTGCCTTTAGCAATTAAACAACCTATTGATTCTTCTAATGAGGTTGTTTTAGATAAAATGAAAACAATAGATGAAGAACAAGCCGTTGCTATAGTAAAAAATAGTGAAGGTATTGATTTAAACAAAGAATTTAATGATATTATAGCTAGTAAAACTGGTATTGCTTCAGAGAAAGTATATGGTGCTGCTAAAGCAGCTGTTTCTGCTAGAAATAAAGGTAAATTTGACTTTGTAGGTATACCTCCTTCTGCTCAAGACTTTGTAGGTTTATTATATTATACCCTAGGTAAAGGTAAAGAGGGAGATAAACAGGCTGTTTGGTATAAAGAAAACTTATTAGATCCGTTTGCTAGAGCTATGGTTAATATAACTAACGATAGAGTTGCATTAACGAATGATTTCAAAGCCCTTAAAAAAGTTCTATCAATATCTCCTAAAAATTTAAAAAAAAATATACCTGGCGAACCTTTTACTGTTCAAGATGCTGTAAGAGTTTTTATATGGACACAGCAAGGGATGAATGTTCCTGACTTATCAAAAGCAGATTTACAAGAACTAAATGATTATGTTGCTAAAGATGAAAATCTTTCTAATTTTGCTAATCAATTAATAGCTATAAACAAAGGTGATGGATATGTAAAACCAAGTAATGGTTGGTTAGCAGGAAGTATAGACACAGATCTACTTAAAGGCTTAACCACTATTAAAAGAGCTAAATACCTAGAACAATGGCAAAATAATGTAAATACTATTTTTTCTGTTGAAAATTTAAATAAACTTGAAGCCGCTTTTGGAAAAGGATATAGAAAAGCTTTAGAAAACATGCTACAACGTATGAAGACTGGTAGCAACAGAGGAGCTGATTTTGATAGTTTAACAGGTAGGTTTATAGATTGGATAAATGGTTCTGTTGGTGCAATAATGTTTTTTAATACAAGATCAGCTGTTTTACAAACTATATCAGCTGCTAATTTTATTAACTGGTCAGATAATAATATGTTAGCTGCTGCTAAAGCTTTTGCTAATCAACCACAATACTGGAATGATGTCATTGCATTAATGAATTCTGATTTCTTAGTAGAAAGACGTAATGGTTTAAAAATAAACGTTAACGAAGCTGATATTGCTCAAATTGCCGCTGAATCAGAAAACAAAGCTAAAGCTTTTATAAACAAATTATTAAAATTAGGTTTTTTACCTACACAAATAGCGGATAGTTTTGCTATTGCTTCAGGTGGTGCTACGTTTTATAGGAATAGAGTTAAGTCTTTATTAAAACAAGGGTTGTCTCAAAAACAGGCTGAAGCTCAAGCTTTTTTAGATTTTAGAGAAATAGCTGAAGAGTCACAACAATCTAGTAGACCTGATAGAATTAGCTCACAACAAGCTGGACCTTTAGGGCGTGTTATATTAGCTTTTGCAAACACCCCAGCTCAATACGCACGATTAATGCAAAAAGCCGCTAGTGATCTTAAGAACGGGCGTGGAGATGCTAAAACTAATATATCTAAGATTATATATTACGGAGCTATACAAAATATAATATTTAATGCTTTACAACAAGCATTGTTTGCTTTAGCTTTTGGAGGTGAACCAGAAGATGAAAAAGAACAAAAGAAAATAATAGGTATTGCTAACGGGATGGCTGATTCATTATTGAGAGGTTTAGGTTTTGCTGGAGCGGCTGTTGCAACTTTTAAAAATGTTATAATAAAATTAGCTGAAGGTGCTAAAGCTCAAGATGCTGCATTAGAAATATTAGATATTTCACCACCTATCTCTTCTAAAATAAATAAACTAAGATCTGCAGGTAGAACATGGGATTGGAATAAAAAAGAAATATATGAAAAAGGATGGTCATTAGATAATCCAGCATGGCTTGCGAGTGGACAAGTTATAAGTGCAACAACTAATTTACCTTTAGATAGACTTATAAGAAAAGTTAATAATGTTAAAGATGCTGCTGATAATAATAATGAAGAATGGAAAAGAGTTGCTAATGTTTTAGGTTGGAGCAAATGGGAGTTAGAATGGGCTGATAACAAAAAACAAACATATTTTAAAAAAAGAAAATCATCACCAAGAAGATCATCAAGGTCTTCAAGATCATCACGAAGTAAAAAAAGATAATTATGTTACAATCACCATTATTAAAAAAGTATGTACCAAGTAGTAGCAATACAAAGTGTTGGCCTGGTAAAGTGAAAGTAGGTACAAAACCCTCTAGAACAAACCCAGGGGTAACTGTTAACGACTGTAAAGATCCTAAAGATATAAAATAATATTATGGCGTTTAAAATACACAAAATGTACGGTAAAGACGGAGAAGTTAAAACCGCTAAAACTAAAGCACAACATTTAGCTTTAAAGAAAAAAGGATATAATCACACTAAAAAATAAATATGAAATTATGGAAAATTGCCCTATTTGCGCTAATTGCTATTGTAGCTAGTTGCGGAACATACACTAAACAACCTGTTGCTAGTCATGTAGTTGCTGTAACAATGGAAGGAGATACAATATTAGTTGCTATTGACAAGATAAGACCTAATCAATATATTAATTTCTACCCTGTATATAGTAGACCATACTATCAACCTTATTACAATCCATACTATGGTAACCAATATAGGTTTAGATACCCTGACAACAGGGGTATATCTAATTCTGTAGGTACTAGGTCAAGTAATGAAATAAAAGTACCACCACCAAAAGGAGGAGGAACTACGTATAGCCCAGGTTCAGATAAATCAATTTCAAGAATTGACTACGCTAAGCCTATTAATAGAAGTAAAGATTAATTATTTAAAATAAGGAAAATGAAAAAATCAGTTGGTATTGATCTTGATAATGATGGAAAACCCGATTTACACTTTGATTTAAAAACGATGATACTTGTTATTGGTGGGATAATATCAATCACAATGACGTACTCTACTTTAACTAAGCAAATACAGCTTAATAAACAAGAGATAGAGGTAGCTAAAAAACTGCCTCCAGCTCAATCACATGAATTAATAGATCAAAAGATTATGTTCTTGGAAGACCACATTAAAGAGCAAAATATTCGTTTAGACAAAATAGAAGATAAAGTGTATAAAAGATGAACATACAGGAAACCTCTAAAGTACAGTTAGATATTAAAACCTTAATAGGGATGATTATTGGGATTGTTTCTATAGCTGGAATATGGTTTAATCTTACAGCTGAAATAGCTAGGTTGGAAAGAGATTTAAATTTAGTTCAAAATAAGGCTGACTATAACTACGTATGGGTTAATAGTTTTGAGCCACCTAAAGAAGTGCAAGAAACTGTTGAAGAATTAAAAATAATAAAAATTAAAACTGCTTTGTTGGAATACAAAGTAGAACAATTAAAAAAATAGGAACAAAAAAAATGGGCACCATACCCAACGTTCCTGTAACCAAGAAGGGCCCTCGTAATGAGAGCCCTTTTTTTGTTATCCATCGCAACTAAGACACGATTCATCCATTGCTTGTTCAGCAATATCTCCACGCAACACTGACTCAGTCCGAGTAT
>Ga0209712_10001202_pt1 | contig 22265 bp, 17 predicted proteins | sample ArcOceMetagenome_FD_187443 | JGI IMG/M metagenome (GOLD analysis project Ga0209712, IMG submission 187443) | Marine eukaryotic phytoplankton communities from Arctic Ocean - Arctic Ocean - Greenland ARC118M Metagenome (SPAdes) (version 2) | ecosystem: Environmental > Aquatic > Marine > Oceanic...
AAAGCACAGATTGGCAAAGGCATGTGGCCTATCCCAGATAACATGGCCGATATGATGCAGGCCAAAATTGCACACGTGAGATCAGGAGCAAACACCGCTTGGGTACCCTCACCTACTGCCGCCACATTACATGCATTACATTATCATCAAGAAAACGTATTCGACATCAGAATGAATATGACTGAACAAGCAGATGGCTTGTTACAACAAATGTTAGATATTCCGCTATTAAATGACGAAAAATTATCACCTGAACAGATACAACGTGAACTAGATAACAATGTACAAGGAATTTTGGGTTATGTGGTCAAATGGATAAATCAGGGCATTGGTTGTTCCAAGGTGCCTGATATTAATAATGTGGGGCTGATGGAAGATAGAGCCACGTTGAGAATATCTAGCCAGCATATTGCTAATTGGTTAATACATGGAGTTGTAACAGCAGAACAAGTTGAACACTCAATGCAAACCATGGCGAAATTAGTAGACACTCAAAATTTGGGGGATGACGAATATATAACCATGACACCTGATACTTTAGATTCAACTGCCTTTCAAGCTGCTCATGAGCTGATATTCAAAGGTAAAGACCAACCTAGCGGTTATACTGAACCGTTGTTACATGCGAAGAGAAAGGAAATGAAAGCGAAGAGTGCGTCATAACGCACCTTGTGCCAGTCGACAAAATGGTGAAATTATTCTGCTTTTGGTAAATTACTCGTTTTAGTATTTCCAGTAAGAAAGTGTCGAAAGACTGATAGCAGCTTTTGAAAAGAATGAATACACAATATATGAAACGGCATCTTAATCCAGTGCCCTCGAATAAAAGCAGCCTGATGGGCTAGACTAGTAAAACGTTTGTTTATCAGCGAGTGTCTGGGCAAAAGTACACGAGTAAACATCCAGTCTAACACCTTCAGCCTTATTTTTCCGGGTGCACTATTGGACAATGGTTCGATCACATTATTAGCAATCTCAGTACCAAATATTTTATTCAAGTACCTACATGCATAAAACAACTCAACTGAAAATTTTGTTTCTTGCGCCAAGGCCAAAAGAGCGCGCCAGTATTGGCTATTTTTGGAGTTGCTGGTAACGAGCAAATGTAGATCAGACAAATCTCTATATCCATGAATAAATTCTTCCTGGTAAAATAGATGAATAACACTGTGTAATGTCATCGCATGAGGCGACAGCATATGATAACCCCCAGCCACGGTTCGAATGTCACTAAGAAACAAACTTATATCGGGTGCTCTACCGCTTATTGGCGGAATAAGATTATGATGAACATCAAGTACCGTACCTCGGTTGGCCTGAATCAATGGTGGGATTTCGTGAGCCCATTCCCGATAATATTTTTGATCATATTCGTCGCTATAGTTAGGAAACCACGCAAAGGCCTGCAGCCTCCTTTCAATATTAGGCAAATCTTCCTTTTTCACCAAAATGTCAATGTCTGAAAAAATCCTACCCTCCCCCACGCTATCGCCTGATAACACATAAGCAGCCCCTTTTAAAAAAATAGCAGGCTGAGATGAGGTTTTACTAATATGCTGAGCTAGTTCCATGGCCTCAAAGCATACTTGCTGTTTCAGCAGTGCGGAATGTCGATTAATAGCCTCAAACTGTTCGATCACATAAATAGGGATAGTACTGCCGTATTTGCTCTCAAAGTTTGCGGCTAACCTTGACAATACCGATGAAGCTAGGGCTACGCGGATTATGTTTTCCCAATCAACAGGACTCATGTCACTAGGCACTTCAGCATTTATCATCTGCACTATTGAATCAAGAATGTGCTGTCTCATGGTTTGAATCTCCCTTCCGACAAAAATTCAGAGACCACCTTCAAGTCATTATAATGTATTTCAACCGTATCACAGGATTCAATCAATTGAGTGGCGGCCAAAAAACCATCTGGGCCCAAAACCCCTTCATTAAATGCATTTTCAGATACAGCTTTATAGGCATCACATTTGTTTAAAGTATATATATCTAACTCAATATCAGCATTATACTTCGGCAAAACAATAGCCTTCACTTTAGCGGGCTCGGTATATCTTTGAACACTATCGATAGGAGGTTTAACATGAGCTACATCACCTTTATTAGTGTCTTTAGCAATGTCAGAGATTACGGCATCAGGGAACCATGAGCGGAATAATTTTATTGAGTTATTTTTAAGACATATTGGTCTTACAAATGGCATTACCGCACCTGTTTTAAGGTCAATTACCGTCATTTCATCAGAAAGTAGGCGCCAACCTGTATGGGACAAATATGCGCATAATGTGCTTTTCCCAGAGCCTGGCGGAGCTGGAAAAATGATTGCTTCTCCATTTTTTTCCAGTACTGCACCGTGCAATAACAAATAATTGTGTTTCTGACCGGCAACACACCAATTCATGCCCCATTCTAGTAGAGGGTAACTTTGAGATTTCGGCAGGGGCAAAAAAGGCGAATATTCATCTGAATAAAAGCTGACTTGTGGCTTTAGGAAACGTCGAAAATTAGCCGGTGCGGCGACCGAGATCGGAAAATCAGTAAATGATTCGTCACTAATTATTGTGTGATCTGAGTATAATTTTTTAAGCGTTGTTTGAATTATAGGGAGCGCGGACTTAATACGAAACGAACATATACCAAAATCAATTCCAATCCCTCTGCCGCTTACACATTTAATATATTCTTGGTGAGATAGTTCTTTTACTTTCAACAACATTCACTCGGCACAATAATATAATATTCTACCAGTGTTTCCCAAAACTTAATTTGTTCTTTTTTTTCCAGAGCATGTAACCACGAAACCACTTCGTCTTTGCTTATTTTATTACTTATTTTTAGTTTTTCCAAAACAGAAAACAGACTAGACTGAACATGTAAAACCTGAGCTGAAAAACACACATAAACTAAAACGCCAGACTTATCGCTGGCGTTGACAATGTGTAGCTCTGAATTAACTTTATATGCCATAAAACATTATGCCCTAAACAAATTTAAAGGTTATAAGTCGATTTTATGGCGTTTTTCATTTGAGTTGGTGTTACATCACCCAATGTTACTTGATCATATAAACCACAGACATAATCTTCTGCAGATACGGTCAGTGTGCCATATTTACCGGATTTGGCGTTTAAATAAGCAGCAACTAAATGCCGATTAAGGTTGCTATAATCTGCACTGCCCTCAGGACTATATCCGTCTTTACCAATATTCGGCAAGAACCACCACAACTCAGCATCAGTATCAAATGGCAAAACTATAAATGGGTCCCTTCCGATTCCGAACACATATCTCCATTTACACTCTTCAGTACCGTCAAAAGGAATACTTGAATCCGCTTGATACTTATTTCCAGCTTTGTAGTATTTATGCCACCCTCCTGGAGAACGGCCATCAATCTGCGCTGTACTACAATCTCTAGACAAGTTTCCAGATAGGTTTCCTGAAACACTACAACCAGTTCCATTTCCTCCCGCCCAAGTTGCTTTTAACGGCAAGCTTGCAATCAAAGCACCAGCAGTAGCTCGTTTTAAAAATGTTCTACGCACATCTGACTTGGCATTCTTAGTAACCGAAGACTCAGTTCCTTTGGGGTGTTCAATTTTCATAATACCTCCCTAAAATATTTATTCACACTAATTTAAACTTAACTGAAATTTAAGACGCAATTATCGAGCCAATTTGCAACTGCTTGAAAAGCAAAGAATTACAAATTACTACCATGATAAGTTGTCAAAAAGTCTGACACTATTACCCAAAATAAACCTATTTTATCTTCAATCCCTTGCGTTTAGCAAGTTCAATTAAGTATTTAACCGGTATGGCATAACTAATACCTGAAGGTTTTTCAAGCACGGTTTCTTTTGATTCTTTAATGAACACTTTATTCAGTATGCCTATTACCTCACCACTATCAGCAGCATACAGTGGACTTCCGCTATTACCTGGGTAGGCAGTAATATCTAACTGATAAATCATAAACCTTTTCTCAAGTCTATCTAGTATATTCATAGATAACTGGCTTGAATGTTGTGTTGGAATAACGTCTGGTGTTGTTGCAGCAATGATGCCTCTGTGTGTAGCAGGATAAAGTCCTAAAACAGCCCCAATTGGAAAACCCGTTAATAAAACCTCGGTGCCATCTTCTGCATAACTAGGTGACGCAAGTTTTAGAGGAGTCAATGGACTAGGTAATTTTAAGATGGCTAAATCGTGATCACGGTCTCTAGCAATTATTTCTACTTTAGTAACTTTTGGTTTTCTACCGGTACCAGTAAATACAATATGGTACTGCACTTTCTGTGGATCTAGCTCTTTATCAATAACATGGTAATTAGTGGCCACTAATGTGCCATCTCCAAAAACAAATCCAGTGCCGTGAAGTTGATGAGTCTGCACACCTAATGCATCATATAGACCGATCCCCACCACCGATGGTTTAACTTTAGCAACAACGTCGGTGATTGAATGGCAATGGGCATTGGCACTTAATATCAGTGATATCCCTAACAAAGCCTTCAAAAGCAATAAATTACGTATAAACATATATTTACAATACTGTCCGTGGAATTTCTGAGTATAATCACAAATATCATAGCGCTATGCTAATGATATTTATACATTATGAATACTAAGCTAAAAAGGTTCGGTTTATGAAGGTGTTGGTAACGGGCGCAGCAGGTTTTATCGGTTTTCACGTGGCGAAGGAATTATTAGCACGGGGAGACACAGTTATAGGCATAGATAATATCAATGATTATTACGATGTAAAACTGAAAGAAGGTCGGTTAAACGCCCTTGCAGAACATGCACTGTCAGAAAACTTTACATTTATAAAAATGGATATTGCCAATAGAGAGCAAGTTGAAAATTTATTTGCGTCATCAGGTTTTGACAAAGTAGTCCATCTTGCTGCACAAGCTGGGGTACGTTACTCAATTGAAAATCCCCATGCTTATGTGGACAGTAACTTAATTGGTTTTATGAATGTGCTCGAAGGATGCCGACACAATAAAATAAAACACTTGGTCTATGCCTCTTCTAGCTCAGTATATGGTTCAAATGAATCCACGCCATTTGCTGTTACCGACAATGTTGACCACCCAGTTTCACTTTATGCAGCGAGTAAAAAAGCCAATGAGCTGATGGCCCATACCTATAGTCATCTTTATCAACTCCCTACTACTGGCTTAAGGTTTTTCACTGTTTATGGTCCTTGGGGACGCCCAGATATGGCATTATTTAAGTTTACCCAAGCTATTTTAAATGGTACACCTATCGAAGTATTCAATTATGGAAACCATCAACGAGATTTTACTTACATTGACGATATTGTCAGTGGTGTCATTCTCTCATTAGACAAAGTAGCGCAAGGCAATGAAAATTGGGACGGGAAAAATCCGGATCCGAGTACCAGTAAGGCTCCTTGGAAAATTTATAATATTGGGGCACATAATCCCGTTAACCTGCTTAAGTTTATTGAAACCCTTGAGGCAGCTTTGGGCAAAGAGGCGATTAAAGAAATGCTGCCTATGCAGCCAGGGGATGTGCAAAATACCTATGCTGATGTATCAGCACTAGCCGACGATACAGGGTATCAACCCAAAACAGGTTTAACGCAGGGAATAGAAAACTTTGTCGCTTGGTATCGTACTTTCTACTCTTAGAGCTCTAGAAAACTTAGGCTGGTAATAACGGCACCTCATTAAATTATCAAGGATTGGATTATGACGTTAGCCTATATTGCTTCTATTCTAAGTTCTCCATTGGTTCATAGCTCTGTTCTTTTCGCTATTATTAGAATAATGGCGCATTTCAGTAAAACCCCAATAATATATAAATTTTTGTCCTTTATTCCGCTGGTTTGGCTGTTCTTGTGTTCGATGACTTATCCAAGTGTACTACTCATCAAAAGTTTAGAAGATAAATATCCAGTTGTATTTCTGCAATCAGAAGAGTGGAGAAAAACGGACGCGATCGTTGTGTTAGCTTGCTATTATTTTGAAGATGAAGAATTGCCTTTTGTGTCCCGCTGGCCAAATTGTTCATTACAAAGAAACCTGCATGCTGCTTTAATGTATCAGGCTCACCCTTTACCCATATACTTAGCAGCCGGAGTATTAGGTAAAGATAATAAACATTCGCTAGCTCAACATAACCAGTCTTTCTTTCAAAAAATGGGGGTGAGTAACAATGATATTTTTACTACGCCAAGCGGTTCTAATACCGAAACAGAAGCCCAAGCATTAAGTCTATTATTGCAAGGTAAGTCGATTTCATTGGTGACGTCTGCAAGCCACTTACCTCGTGCGGTAAGATATTTTGAAGACCTTGGAATTAAAGTACTCCCGATCCCGGTTGAACATTTAAGCCGAAGACAAATAGAACCTATGATTGATTTGCCCAGTGCGAGAAGTTTGCATAGAAGTGAAAGAGCTATTCATGAATATTTAGGCTTGATTTATCAAAAATATATCCGATAAGTTACTGAATGCATAGTTATTGAAATAAAGACTGACTAGTCTAAAGTTTAGTTAACAAAATTGATCAGGGGGAAATATAGTGAGTGAAATAGTCCCAATTTTCTCTGGTGGGGGAACTAAACTGTCAGCCCACATTGGAATTTTGAACGCAATAGATACTCTTAACATAAAGTTCCAACATATTGTTGGTGTGTCGGGTGGTTCGATAATTTCAGCATTGTATTGCACTGGCATGCCTCTTGATGACATAAAAAAGCTAGCGATTGAGACTAATTTTAGACAGTTTAGAGGGTTCAGTTTACTCACTCTTTTGCTGCAAGGAGGCCTTAGTAATGGTGACGCATTCGAACGTTGGATGGATGAAAAGCTAGGCGGTAAATCTTTTAAAGATATATCTAAAGACTTACATATTCTAGCTACTGATGTAAATGGCGGAGGTCCTATCATTTTTAATAAAGAAAATTCTCCAGATTTAAAAATATCCAAAGCAGTGCGGTTTTCAATGTCAATTCCGATCTTTTTTAGCTTTAAGACATACAAAGATCATATATTGGTAGACGGTGCCATTCTCTCCGAAGATGCCTTATTTAAAGATTGGGCGGGTGATGGTACAAGGGTGATTTGTTTTAGGCTAAAAAGCGACCAAGTTACAGGTCAAAAATTTAAAAAAAGTTGGTTACCTTTAGGTCAATATGTGATGATGTTAATACGAACCTTTATGACAGCGATGTCTAGGGAGTATGTGCATGACAACTATTGGAAAAATACAATCATTATAAATACAGGCGCACTTTCACCTGTTGATTTTAATATGTCAATTCAGGACAAAGAAACATTGTATGCAATTGGTTATAAAACGGCATTGGAATTCATCCCAAAAAGACTAGGCAATGTCGGCAGTGCCATAACAGAACATGAACTAAAGTTTACGGATCCATAAGCGTGAAAAATCTAAAAAAATATGCCAACAACCCCCTAGTCGGCCCACTAGTTAAAAAGGTTATGGCGTTTATGGTAAACAGAGAGGTTAGTTCGATAGCCAATCATTTTTCAACGTATCTATCACCTATTGTCGCGGATTCAAATGATTTAAAAACACAAGGTTATAATATTCGCCATGGTGTTTATTGTGAAGAACTCAAATTTGAACCTGAAAATAACGAGAAGCTTGAAAAAGACAACTTCGACGACCATTCTATACACTGCTTAATTGAGCACAAACCAACCGCTAGATATTCAGGTACGGTTCGTATCGTAAGGCCCGAAACAACAGGGCAACTAATCCCAATTCAAAAATTTTGCTTAAACTCCATTTCCCCAGGCAAAATCAACCCTAATGATTTCAAACCATATGAAATAGGTGAAATCTCTCGATTGGCGGTACCAGAAGAATTTAGACGTCGTAAAAGCGATCAATATCGGGGAGCCAGTACCGGCGTAATTAATCAACATAACTACTCAGAAACCGAATTACGCTGTTTCCCTTTTATTGCAATTGGTTTGTATTTATCGGCTGCGTCAGTTGTTATAGAAAAAGACATAAAACACACCTTTGTGATGATGGAGCCAAGACTGGCCAGAAGCATGCGCTTTGTTGGAATTCAATTCGAACAAATAGGCCCAGTTATTGATTATCATGGTAAACGCGCTCCGTACTACATTAACCCAAACCTACTAATGCAAAACCTGACCCCAGGCTTTAAAATAATGTTGAAAGACATCAGGAAAACACTTAATCATGGGCAATATATAGAGCCTAAAAGAAGTAGTGTATTTAACTCCACTTTCGATAAACAACACGGTTAAATAAAGATGTCAGGCAACTCAATTTTATTACTACAAAATATTATCGGAAAGAACTCCCAAATATTTGTAGCGTCAATCTAGAGCTTGGTTGAAAGGTAAGCGCGCAATTAAGCAGTGCGCTTACCGATGAACACCCTTGCCGTTCAGCTAATTATTCCCCTTGCCGGGCTAATAGTGGACTTTCACCACCAAGTCATCTAACCGCCACCACACGTATCAGAACAGCACCCAGAATGGGCGCTACGCGCCATACTTGGCGCACCAAAAAAAACCCTCACATTTACATGTAAGGGCATTCAATATAATTTTTAATAACTAAGTTTCAACTCTAAGCTTGATTAGTTTTTTTTCTAGAAATTCCAGCCACTCCTAATAGGCTTAAGCCTAAAATAGCCAAAGTAGCCGGAGCTTGAACGTCCACTGAATTAGCAGCGGCACTTGTATTTTGATTAATATTAAGTTTGTAAGCTCCAGCGGCTAACAATTGTCGTCCTGAAGAAAACGAGGCACTTATTGTTTCATCAAAAAGGTCACCAACGTCATTTAAAGTACCTGTCTGATCAGTACCTACACTTGCTAAAGTAGACAAATCAAAATCAATTAATGTTGAACCACAACCAAGTCCAATACAGTCATCTTCTAATGTTACAGTCAAATCCCAAGTAGCAACACCGGTACCACCATCGTCAAATACACTAACAAGAACGTCAAGCATCCAGTCGAAAGACAAATCTACATAAACGTCACCTGCCACAGTAAAAGAAAAAACAGATTCAAGATTATTAATGATTTGAGAATTCGCATCACCTGAACTTTGACCGTAAACTTCAACGTTAGAATCCGTTATACCATCAGCACCAGTAGTTAATATATTACCATCTAATTTAGACTCGGCCGAAGCCAAACTAGCCCCTGAAGTTAGACTAGAAGTAATATCTATAGCTATTACTGCTAAAGGATCTGTAACAAGTGTTGTATAAGAATCAGCATCGCTAATGCCATTTAAAGTAGCACTAACACTAGTACCAGTAAAGGATATACCAACATCGGATAACACGACATCCGAGCCTGGCACTATGCCGGGAGTTAATACACTGCCCCCCGCTGCTGCATCAAAAAATGTCAGAGCCAGATTCTCAACTGAAACGTTAGATTCAGCAATAACACTTGCTTCTACAACATTATTGCACAACATTCCAGCACACATTAACCCAGATAAAATTTTAGATATTTTCATTTTCACACCTACTGTTTAAAAAATTGAGTAACGGTCCTTTTTAACTACAACTACAGTACCTACGAATTGTATTTTCATACATCAATTGTTAAGCTATTATCGTGCCAAAAATATATTACATACATAAATCAACAAGTTAAAAATCACACAATTTTGGAAATGTCAAGTTTGTAAAGATATCTGACACAAATCGAGTTTCAAAAATCTGATTTCCTCAATGCCTAACTAGAAAATTTCGGAACATTTCCAACTAATTGAAGCAAAATTTACTAAACAAACGTGATGTTTTACTGAAACTTCGTCAATTAATGTTTGAATTGAAAGTGCTTATTTAGCTTCACTTGATTTTTGTATGATGACGCTTGGACGCACAAAAAATGCGAGTCTAGCGGTGAGATGCTTAATACCGTTTTGCACGCCAAAGGAGGAGGCCTCGCTAACTGTAAATTAACGAGGAGCTATAAGTTAAAGAGCTAAAAATTTGTCGTTCTGTACTCAGTAAGTACAGTATCTGTAACTCTCATAATGAATTAATACATTGTATTGCAAAGCTATTGCTTACTTAATATTAAGGATTGTAAGTCCACTAAATTTGGGTTTTTAGGACTTTCTTTCAAAGTAATATTTACTATCTCGCTTGCTTTATCTAAACGCCCTAAATCAACTAATATGCGCACGTAGCTATCAATTACTGAGATATTTTTACTATCAACCTTATGTGCCCTATCAATTAACGGTAACGCATCTTCATTCTTATTCATTTTATGATAAGCCCAAGATACATTATTTAAAAAATGTATATTATTTGGTTCGTCATTTATTAGTGCTAAAAAGTAGGCTATTGATTTCTCTGGATTATCATCCAAATACTCCAAGGCGAGCTTAGCTTTTACAGCGTTATCCTCAGGAAAATTGGTCAAGCGGCTTTCCAGAAATGTTTGCCCCTCACTAACCCTATCCAACTTTTTATAAATTTCATAGATAATGAGTGCATTTTTACCAATCGGCCTCAGATCGTAAAAGTTCTTAAAGCCAGGTAATGCTTGGCTGTACTCCTTGTTTTGTAGGTGTTTTTGTGACTGTAACAATTCTGATACTGCTTTGAATCTAACATCTCCTTGCCATTTCGTTAAGAACTTGTCAGCTTGTTCTATATTTCCAGACAAAATTTCAAATTGAGCGGTTAAAATGTCAAAACGAATTTCATTTGGAAATAATTTTTTAGCCTCATTTAAAAGCTTTAAACCCGCAGAATAACTATTAGATTTCTCGTGAAGCACTAATTCAAATAACCAAGGACGAATATTTTTAGGATAATCAGACCTCCAGTTACTATAAACACTAATCGATTTGTCAATGTCATCCAGTTGTTCTAAGGTTCTCCCATACAGTTCATAAGAAAGCTGTGAAGGATTCCCATTCTCAACAATACGCTGCAATTTAACTTTTGCCTTTTTAAAGTCACCTTGTTCAAGTAAAACTTGAGAGTAAAACGTATCCAGCTCATCATTTTTTTGCTTATCTGAATAGTCAGACAATAAAGAGATAAATTCAGCTTTTGACTTGCTTGTGTTTGCTAACAAATAATAACTGTACCAACCACGAACGTAATCAGGGTTGCCATTAATCAATTTTTTTATTATTGAAAGTGACTCTTCACTATCTTCTCCCACCATTTCTTTATTAGCAAAATAAATTAAAGATAATGGGTTTATCTCATTAATTTTCAAAGCACCACTTAAAAATTCTTCAGCTGCTTCAAGGCGTTCTTGTTTGATTAAAATTGATGCAACTAAGTTAAAGGGTATTATATTGAGGGGTTCTTCACTTATCCATTTTTTTGCAAAATCGATGGCTTCTACTTGCTTTCCTTGAATCATTAAATCATTAATAAATGCGATTTTGGTTAGTTCTAGAGTGTCGTTTAAAGCTAATGACTTTTCTAATACCTCAATGGAAGAATCATCGCCCACTAGCTGTTTAAAAAGACCCATTTTTGTTAAAACACTTGGATTTTGGACTTCCGTTTGTTTTATTAATCCAAATACTTCCAGCGCTTTTTCTTTTTCACCTGTTTGTAATAAATTCAACCCTAATGAGGTTAATAAGCCAGAATCAACCATGTCTGATTGACCTAGTTCTTTAGCATATTCAGTTGCATCATCAATGTAACCGAGCTCCATTTGTAAGCTCATAAATACATTTCGAGCGAAATGATTTGACGGTATTTCATCCTGGATTCTTTTAAAATATTGGTAGGACTGTTCAAGATTTTTCAGGTGGAATGAGCTTAGCCCAGCGACTAAGTTGCTAATATAATTTGACAAACCGTTGTTAATAGCTTTGCTCGAGTGAAATAATGCTAACTCATAATTCTTGGACTCATATTCAACTACACTTAAAAGCTGATTTATGTATGGTTGACCTTCATTTGTTGCCAATAGAAGGCTTAAAGGTTCCCTCGCATCCTCATACTGGCCATTATTAACCAATGCATCCGCCAAGAAAAAATGACCAGCCAAATATTCTGGTTGCATTGCCACATAACTTGAAAAGACTTGTCCCGCCTTCAGAAAATCTTTTTCTTGCAAAAGCAACTTGCCCAGAAACAAATATGCATCATCAAATGTTTCATGCTGGCGAATTAAAGCTTCAGTATTGTCAATTGCCTTATCAAGATTCTCGTTAACTGATATTAGAAAAATTTTTGATAGTAGATCATATTTATTTGTAGAATTTTCTTCTATTAAACCTATGTTTTTCTTGGCTTTGGCACTATACCCCTGTTTAAATAAACCTAAGGTGTGATAAAATTTTAATGCGGCATTAGGTTCAGATGATAGGTTAGTAAATTCGGTTGTTAGGTCTGAAACTTCCGCATTTTTTGATTGCATGCTTAGTGATTTTGCTAGAAAAGGTACGACTTCGTTTGGGTTAGCTCCCAATTTTAAAGCGGTTGATAACTCTTTTTCAGCAAAAGAGACTCTACCTAAAGACACATATACTTTGCCTAACAGTAGGCGTGCTTGGGCATTAGCGCCATCATTTGAAATTGCACTTTTAAGTAAAACCACTGCTGATAAAGGTTCATTATTTTGATATTTTGACTGGGCTTGAGCAATATATTCTTCTGTAGTTAATTTTGAACAACTACTTATAAGTAAAGTCATTATAGAAACGCACGTTATTAGTATTTTCATTTTTCACTCTTTTGAAATAAAACAATTTATAATTTGTAAACTCATTGTATTGAGTTAGAACAATTTTGCAGGTAAAAAAATTTCATCTGGATCCATTGCTAATCTTAACTCCTTTAACAACTTTTTATACTCACTGCTTACATTAAGCTCTTGATCCATCGCACGAGAGCTTAGTCTGTAAGGAATAAAACCTGCCTCTATGTATTTTCCTAAGAGGTAATCATGACACTCTAAAGCTCTAGCACTCTCTTCTTCAATGTTTTTATCAAAAACTATAGAAACCACGCAATCTATCGCAGACTCATCCAAAAGAGTCATTGAAATAGCTGGTTCAAATGAGAAGAGCCTTTGCCCCTCATACGTAATTTTAATTAGTTTTAATACATTTTCCTTCGTTAATGCCGCGATTGGAGCTAACCATATCAGTCCTACACCATCCATCCTTAAATCTGAATTCGTATTATTTCCATCTGTGTTTCTCATACGCCAATAAGCGGATTTCAGAAAATAGTTTGTTGGCTTTCCTTTTTTAAGGTTAATAAGCTCACCAATGACAATAATTTGCTTATTCATTAAAACACAAAAATCTCTGAAAAGAGATTTGATTAAAACAGAATTCACTATCCAACTAATAAAGGAAACCATCGATTTGGATAAAAAGATTTTTTTTGTTGGTATGCCTAATAAACCTCTCCTTAACTTCAAAACTTTATCTAACACCTCCAAAAATGTATCAGCATAAATAGCGCCAGAAACAGTCCATTTCTCATAACCATTATATCGACTTACAGATTGGATAACGTTATCTTTTAAATATCCGAAACCATCGTTATCCTTTACAGGAAATTGCATTGATGCTTGAATGCTTTTCATGTCATTTACACAGTGCATTTGACTTTCAAGCGTTCTATTTTTCTTTAATGCCCTTAACCTTATTGCCGCTTCAGAAAAGTCACTATCATTTTTTAGCTTTATGAAGAAAGGGATTACAAATTTGCTTGAAGGGATTAACTGTATCGTTAGAGAGGTGACAATAGCAAAATTAGATTGTGAAAACAGCCCATACAACACAGGTCCAACGCCATTTTTATGAGCCCCCGAATTACCTGAAGTTTCAAAGGCGGCATGCCCAAGCTTAACAAGCTCTCCATCCATTTTTAGAATATCCATACCTACGACGTGCTCAAAATGGTTACCTGCTTTAGTGTGACCAAAGCCCCTTTGAATAGTATTAGATAGAATACTAGCTTCAATAGAAGAACCAGTGGCATCCATCGCATAATTTGATCCTTCACTGCTCAGAAATTCAAATAAACTCTGTTGAGTAACACCTGGGCCTACTTTTACTATCCCTAATTCTTTACCATAATTCCCTAGCCATACAGGTTGATACACGGGTAACTCATTTGCGATTTTCATATTCTTTAAATAGATTAAAATTGCACCATCTAGCAATGGATCAGCACAGCCATATCCATAATTTTTCATCGAACTCACCACATTAATATGATGTTTAACGTTAACGTTATTTTGGCGATTTTCATTATTTTGCTTTTTGACGACTTTCAAAATAAATACTAGGTCTTCGATACTAGTTGGTTTTAAAAGTAGGACATTTCGAGCATAGGTTGTGTATGTTGCTAAATTTGACTCATGCAAAAGGTTCAAATATTCTGCACTTTCGAAATCATATTCTAGCTCGGTCTTGAATATTAATTTCAAAGTTTTTAAAGAGTTCTGTGCAAGTCGCATGCTTAGTTCTCATTTCATTTAAAACAAAAATATTGTTAAATAAATAACTTTATATTATTTGAATATAAAAAGACATGCCTCGTTCGACCGAAAGACGCAGCTATATTTCTCTGAAATTCATTTACTTAAATTACCAAATTTACGTGACTAAATAAACTGGCAGTTCATTTTTTTGTTGTCATCAATTCTTATACATCAAACTAGAGCTAAACGTAAAAAATCAAATTTTATCTCATTTACACACCCAGTGTTGGGCGAAAATACGAAGACATTAATAACTTGGGCGCAATTGACTTGATAACGAATTTTAAAAGGTGTTAATAAGATATTTGTTGTTTTGACCTAAGTTACATCTAACTGCACTATAAAAGCCTCAATCTAAACAAAAAATGCCCCCACATTTACATATGAGAGCACTTTGTATGATTTCTAGTTATTCGTTATTAACTTTAAGCCTTAAGACTTTATGGCTTTTTTTCTAGAAATACCAGCCACACCCATAAGTCCTAAACCTAAAAGAGCCAAAGACGTTGGTGCTGATACATCGATTGAAGTCGCAGCAGAAGTTGTAAGTTGGTTGATATTAAGAGTATATCTACCTTCTTCTAGCAATACTCTTCCTGAAGAAAACGAGGCACTTAATGTTTCATCAAAAAGGTCACCAACGTCATTTAAAGTACCTGTCTGATCAGTGCCTACACTTGCTAAAGAAGACAAATCAAAATCAATTAATGATGGAGCACAACCAAAAGTAAAACATTCCTCTTCTAATGTTATAGCCAAATCCCAAGTAGCAACACCGGTACCACCATCGTCAAATACACTAACAAGAACGTCAAGCATCCAGTCAAAAGACAAATCAACCCAAACGTCACTTTGAACAGCAAAACCAAAGGTTGTTTCAAGGTTATTTATAATCTGAGAATTGGCATCACCTGAACTGTTACCGTAAACTTCAACTGCAGAATCCGTTATGCCTCCAGCACCAGTTGTTAATAAATTACCAGCTAGAGAAGCTTCAGTGTTAGCTAAACTAGCACCTGATGTTTGACTAGTGCTAAGATCAATAGCTAATGGAGCAAATACGTCTGTAATAATTGTTGTAAATGAGTCAGCCTCATCAACGCCATTTAAAGTAGAACTCACACTTGTTCCAGTAAAGGATATCTGTGGTGTTCCTAATAATATTTGTACGCCCGGAATTAATTGATTACCATTAATTTCTGCATCAAAAAATGTTAGGGATAGATCTTCAACTGTAACATTAGATTCGGCAATAACACTTGCCTGAGCAACACTAGTACACAAAAGACCAGCACACATTAAACCAGATAAAATTTTAGATATTTTCATTTCAACAACTACCTTATAAAAATTTGAGTGAAGGTACTTAATTACTGCAGCACCATCGATTGTGAATACTAACTCCATTATGCTAATAGCGTGCCAAAAATAAATTTTACTTTAAAATCAATAAATTACATGAATCTCGTTTTTTGAAAACTTCAAAACTGTAAAAATATTTGACACTAAATCGAACTTACAAAGTTCTTTTACACATCCAGTAAATGAAATAATCGCCGCCTGAACCAATCTCAAAATTTTATTGCATAGTATATGTATTATCAATTATCGGACATGAGTCGTTCAACCACATTTACTATAAATACATAACAATATTTGACTGAAAAAAATTTTAGAAGAAACCAATAAATTTTGACTATGACTATATAGTTATTTATAACACCTCGAAACATGACTAATAATGATTTTTCCGCAAATTCAGGTTAGCCTTAATATATTAGTACCATTGTATTTATACCGGAACCCAACTTGTCGCAAATGGAAAAGGATCCCATGCCTGCATTACCCTTACAGACTCACTCTTATCACGTGACTGAAAGCCATGTGGAAGAATTAGAGCATAAATGGATTGCATTGCAGAGCAAGGCAAATTCGTCGGCTTTTGTTGCCTGGTTTTGGATAAAGCAATGGTTGGCTCAAAAAAACTTAATCGCTAATAACTGTTTATGTGTTGAAGTAATGCAAGGGCTGGATACCGTTGGATTAGCATTATTCGGTATAAAAACTAAAAGGGTATTTTTTGGGATAAGCTTCAATCAGTATTTTTTACATAAAAGCGGCAATATTAAAGAAGACCAAACTTGGATAGAACACAATACATTTTTGCTGCATAAAGAATATGAACAGCAAGTGGCAGCTGAAATTTGCCAGCAGCTATCAAAGATTGAGCAGATAGATGACATCAAGATTGGCCTGAGTTCGCCTGATTTTATCGACACTCTTAATTTTGATGGATTTAATATTCGAACCGAATTGTCATCACCTGGATATCTGGCCAATTTAGATGGGTTCACCACACTAGACGACTACCTAGCTAGTTTATCAAAAAACACCCGTTCTCATATTAAACGCTCAATAAAACTATTAAACGAGCAAAGCCCACTGCAACTTGTATTAGCAAAAGACGCCATTGAGAAAGATGCAGTGCTAAAAAACATTGCAGAATTACATCGTATCAAATGGCGCTCTACTGTTTACGGTAGCGGATTTGATAACCCTTGTTTTTATAAGTTTCATCAAGCGTTAATTCAAGATGAACACTCAGCGCAAAATTGCAGGTTATATACTTTATATCAGGATGATGTCGCCCTTGGTCATGTATACCTTTTGACCCAAGGTGACAGATGGAGCTTTTACTTGTCTGCATTGCATTTTAACGATGATAACCGCATTAAAGTGGGATTAGTGATCCACAGTCTAGTTATCGAGCAGGCAATCAAACAAGGCATTAATATATACGATTTTTTAGCCGGTGAGGCTCAGTACAAAAACTCATTATCTAATGCCCAGCCCTATGAACAACATATTTATTGTTTTTATCGAAACAAACCGCTGCTGATAATTAGAGAACAGTTAAGAAAATTCAAACGTATTATATTTGGTAGACTATTTTCGAGTCTGGCGATGAAATTTAGGGATGGCTCCCAGTGATTGAAATACAAAAACCCATAAAAATATCAATCGATCATCAGCAAAGTGTTCAACATGGTTACAACCAATGTTGTGACGTGTCTGTGCCCATACCTCAATCAATGGTGTTTAAACTTGAGCAACTGTCGGTTACAACTGCTACTGATAATACAGCCGAAAAACCGAAAAAAGTCGACGCTCTTTGCCAAGTCTTAGCTTACTGGCCAGATAACAGCTTTAAATGGGTGAAGTTAACTTATCAGTATTTCAACCAAACACAGTTGTACTTGAATATAGAGAAACACCAAGCAAACACTTCTGGCGTGCCGCCCCATAAGTTTATAGTGACTGCTGTTCCCATTGATAACTACTCTTATAAAGGTGGCGCTAATACATTAAACCTAGATTTAGCGAATAACCAATTAGCAATATTGGATGACAAAGGCGAAGCTATCTTCTCTTTGTGTGCAGATGACTTAAAACTTACGAATAGCCAAGGGCAACCAATTAAAACTAACTTTGAGCAAGCAAGTGTTGTTCAACAAAGTAATCTAAAAAACATCAGCAGTTCAGCCGTTTCGCTTGTAATAGACGGGCATTTTTCAGAAACTTTAATACAGTTTCAGCTCATTATTGATTGGCTAGTACCCTTTGACTTAATTAAATTTACCCTACAAATACATAATACCAACAGGGCCGTGCATCAAGGTGGAAAATGGGACTTAGGCGATGCAGGTTCATTTAATTTCAAGTCCCTTAACATTGAGTTAAACACAACCCAAAAATCACTTAAACAGCACAACACCTTTACCGATGTTCAGAACAACCAAAGTTATAGCGGCGACAGTATTGTCTGTGAACAATTTTCAAGCGGCGGCGTAAATTGGCAAAGCCCAGTACATGTTAATCACAACAATACCGTAGATATTAACCAAAATGGTTATGTGCTAAATGATGGCCAAAATGAGCAAACGGGTCTGCGCTGCCAGCCTGTGTTGGCTTTAAAAAACAATCTTGCTGTTACCCTGAACAAGTTTTGGCAAAATTTCCCCAAAGCGATAAGCGTAAAAGACAACCTAGTATCTTTGGGCCTGTTTCCAGCTAGCCATTATCTCCATGAATTACAAGGAGGCGAGAAAAAAAGCCACAGTTTCTGCGTATCGCTAAATAGCGCAAGCAATGACTTAACTTCTAGCCACAACATCAACCGTGGCAGTATTGACTGGGACTGGATCAGCCAATGTGACTTATACCCTTTTATTGAAAAAGAAACGGCCACCTTAGGCTCGCTACAGTCAATTGTCGATTTAGGTATAGACAACACATCAGGCTTTATTGCTAAACGAGAAAATCTTGATGAATATGGCTGGCGTCACTTCGGTGAGTTATATGCCGATCATGAAACCGCGGGTTACCAAGGTGAGGACATATTTGTGTCCCACTATAATAACCAATATGATCCTATCTACGGATTTCTCAGACAATTTTTAACCACTGGCAACACTAAATGGTTTGAACTCGCAGACGACTTAGCCACACATGTAAAAGATATTGACATATACCATACCAGCCTTGATAAAAACGAATATAACGGCGGCTTGTTTTGGCATACCGATCATTACTTACAGGCCTTTACTTCGAGCCATCGCTCTTATTCAAAGTATCAAGCCAGTGATGCCTATCAAGATCATGCAGGTGGCGGAGGCCCGGGCGGTCAACACTGCTATACCACAGGGTTGTTTCTACATTATTGTATGACTGGCCAGCAAAGTTCTAAAGATGCGGTTCTCACCTTAACTAATTGGATCACCCATGTATACGAAGGTTCAGGTACGTGCCTTGAACTATTGTTAGCCTTTAAAAATCGCCATGTTGCAGGTTATAAAAACCACTTTACTGGGCAGTATCCGTTAGACAGGGGCATAGCGAACTATGTGAATGCATTACTTGATAGTTTTGAGCTAACCCAAAACGAGGACTATCTAACACAGGTACAAAATATCTTCGCCAACTCTATGCATCCAGATGAAAACCTCGCCGAAAGGGATTTACAAAATGTAGAACTCACGTGGTTTTACACGGTACTACTGCAGGCTCTGTGTCGTTATCTGCAAGTTAAACAAAGTAGGCAAGAAATTGATCAACACTTTTATTATTGCCGTGACTGCTTATTAAATTTTGCAGACTGGATGTTAGTCAACGAATATCCTTATTTACAAAAACCAGATATTTTAGAATACCCAAATGATACTTGGACTGCACAAGATCTGCGTAAGGCCCACGTTTTGGCAGGAGCTTATTATTTCTCACCAGACAAAAAAAACGAATATATGGCCAAAGCAGAGTTTTTTCAGCAGTATGTTGCTGATAAACTTAATAATGCAGAAACCAAAACCTATACGCGGATTTTAGTGTTACTGATGCAAAATCAAGGGGCAATGGAGTTGTTCCAAAAACGGCCTCCCATTGAGTTGGCATCAAGAGAAAACTGGCCAGCGGCAAAGTATCAGCAAACCTCCGTCTATAGTGGATTGCTTAAGATACTCACAAAAAGGCTGATGAAATTATCTCCAAGAGCTGAGCTTAACTGGTTAAAAAAACGCTTAGCCTAACACTAACAACGAACCAAACAGGAAAGACAAACACAAATGCAGGTATCTTTTATCATTCCCCATAAGGGAAGGTTCGAAATGTTGACCCAAACACTTCAATCTATTAGCCAGCAATCATTTGATCTGCAAGCTATTGAAGTAATAGTGGTGAGTCAAACGCCTGAAATACAGCAACAAACCTTGTTAGACAATCCATCATTTAAGCTTACCGTTTATATTCGCCCGGAAAATGACACCATATCAGCGCTGCGTAATTATGGAGTAACACAGGCCCAAGGGCAGTATTTGGCTTTTCTAGATGCTGACATTTGGCTGTCTAATAACTGGACCCAGCAAATGATTGCCGAGTTGTCAGCTGCCCCAGATAGAATTATCAGTAGCGCCATGCAAATTTGTAATGACGATGCGCCGCCCCTTGAAAAAATCCGCACCAACCTGAGTAATGCCGAAATCGATGCCGATGTGGCTTTTTTACCGGGTCGAAATCTGTTTTTGAGTAAAACGTCATTCGATAAAATTGGCGGGTTTCCTGAACACCTCATCACCTGCGAAGATTACTTTTTTACCGACCAAGCCGCCAAGCTGGGTAAGCTTTTTTATACTTCGGCAGCCACTTATATTCATTTAGGTGAAGACAAAGCCTATAAGGCCATGTTTGATAAAGAGATTTGGCGAGGTCAGTCTAATTTACAATCAATTTCAGGGCGAAACATCCCTTTCAGAGAGTGGCCCAGTTTTATAGCACCTCCTGCTATTGTGTTGATGTTTTCATTATCCTTATTAATGCTGGTAATTGCACAACTGTCTTTAGCAATAATGGCCTTTTTAGTAGCGGTGATACCGGTTTTTGTATACAGTTTGCGGTTGTATGTTTTAGCGGATAAAAAAATAAGATTTGTGCATATCGTTAAATTCTATGTTTATTACTTTCCAGCACGGGCAATGGGCACGGTATTAGGTTTGTTTAAATCCATCGGCATAAAGACACATTAAGGATACACACCTGTGACTCAAACTATCAACGTGCTGCAGTTTATATGCCCTACCGGCTTTTACGGTGCTGAGCGTTGGGTGTTGGCCTTGGCTAAACATCTGGACCCCGCCAAAATACGCTGCGATTTAGCGGTGACTATGGAGCCTGGACAAAAGCCGTTAGAACTCGTCAACGAATACCAAAAGTTAGCGTTGCCTTGCCATATCGTGAATATGAAGAGCAAATTTGACCTGTCTGCAGTATCGAAAATGGCCGAGTTAATCAAACAAAAAAATATTCATATTGTGCATACCCATGGCTACAAGTCCGACATCATTGGTGTGTTAGCCGCCAAAAAAGCGGGTATTCCTTGCGTGGTTACGCCACATGGTTTTGAAAATGCCAAAGACTTTAAGTTGCGTACCTTTATCTGGTTAGGTTGCCAATCCATGAAATATGCCACAAAAGTGGTGCCGCTATCTAAGCAACTTATGCGTGACTGTAAACGTATGGGCGTTAAAGACTCAAAAACCTTATACATTCAAAATGGTGTCGACCTCTCAGAGGTAGAAGCCACTACTATTCCAGAAAGACTCAATCCAGAAGAAAAGCGCATTGGTTTTGTAGGTCAAATGATCAGCCGTAAAAACATCTTTGACATTTTAGATGTATTTGAGCAACTACATGCCAAACACCCTAACACCCGATTAATACTGTTAGGTGACGGCGATGCACGTGCCGAGTTAGAAAAATTCAGTCAAACCCTTGTCAGTCAAAGTCATATTGAATTTTTAGGGTTTAGGGATGACAGATTATCGCTGTTAAAGTCCTTTGACCTGTTTGTGATGACATCCACACTCGAAGGCATTCCCCGCTGCCTAATGGAAGCAACTGCTGCGAGCATACCGGTAGCTGCTTATGATATTGCAGGTATTGACCAGCTAATTGAGCATCAAAAAACGGGCTTACTTGCACCACTAGGCGAAAAAGGCGAACTACAAGGTTATTGGGAAACGTTATTATTTAATCAAGACTGCGCCACTGAATTAGCGGCCAATGCCAAAGAATTTGTGTATCAGCATTATTCGGCCAATCGTATGGCATCTGAATATACTGAATTGTTCGAAAAATTGGTTACGGAGGCTCAATGAGTCTGAAGGGAAGCAAAACACCTATTATTTTTGTATTGACCATAGACACCGA
>Ga0209712_10001203_pt1 | contig 22245 bp, 18 predicted proteins | sample ArcOceMetagenome_FD_187443 | JGI IMG/M metagenome (GOLD analysis project Ga0209712, IMG submission 187443) | Marine eukaryotic phytoplankton communities from Arctic Ocean - Arctic Ocean - Greenland ARC118M Metagenome (SPAdes) (version 2) | ecosystem: Environmental > Aquatic > Marine > Oceanic...
AATTTAAAAAACCGTGGTCATGTTTTTGTGAAAGCTCATGGCGTAGGGCGTAAATAAATAACAGCTCACTCAAGCGGTTAATAATGCTGTCGCTGCCAAGGTTGGGGTGCAGCATTTCTTGGCGAATTTGCATTAGTAGTGGTGCGATCCATGGGGCGTGTTGGGCTTTGATGATAAATACGCTTGGTAGGGCATCTAAAATATGATTAAAGCCTTTATGTTCAAATAATAACGCCCCACACAGTAATGCGGTTCCGGGTATGGATTCATTGGCCGCAATCATTTGCATGGGGGCGCTTTTATCTAGGTCTTCAGGAAAGGGCACTAAGCTGTGTTTTAGCTCCCTAGGAAACACGACTAAGTCTCCAAGTTCCAAAATATCCACATGGTCTTGCCCATCCACATACATATGGCAGCGGCCCACTGTCACCATGTGAAAACAGGTTTGATCAAGGGTGTGGGATTGAACCTGCCAATTGCCGCAAAACTGCGCATTGTTATAAACATGGGCGGTTAAGTGAAAGGTATTAAAGAGTTCAGAGAGCATGGTATTGATGTATTTTGAACGATTTGACGTCTATTTTGCACTATTAGTGATAAATCGTACAGGTTTCAGAGGTAAACTCATGCTGTTCACTGGCCAATACAGGTAAGTGGCTAGTACTAATGCACTTTATTAAGGATGTTCCCATGACTGATTTTACGCTTTATAACCCAGAAACCGCACCAGACAGCACTAAAGCCACCTTGGCTGAAGTTAATACCATGTATGGCATGGTTCCTAATTTATATGGCTACTTAGCTGAAAGCCCTGTTGCGTTGAATGCGTATTTGCACATTAACGAACAGCTAATGAAAAACAGTTCTCTAACCCCTGTGCAGGTGCAGGTGGCATTGCTGGCCATATCTGAAGTGAATGGTTGTGAATTCTGCATCGCCGCTCATAGCTGGGTTAGCAGCACTATAAAAGCCAAAGAACAAACCGTGGCGGCCATTCGTGATGGCGGTGAGATTGAAGATGCACAGGACAAAGCTTTGGTGAACTTGGCACGTGAAGTGGTGAGTGAGCGTGGCCATATTAGCGACACGGTATTGGCGGAGTTTTTAGCGGCCGGTTTTACTAAAGAGAATATGTTTGATTTATTGGTATGCAACATGCTGAAAAGTTTATCGAACTATGCGAACCATATTACTGATACCCAAGTGAACCCTGAACTGGCTGCGTTTAAACGCTAAAGAAGTGTGCATTAAGCGCTTATTAAATAACCCAGTGCCTATTAAGACACTGGGTTTTTTAATGTTTATCTAAAAGATAAGAGCACTGCTAGAGATTATAATTTGTCAGTAGCGAGGTGTTTCAATTTTTTGATATGTCGCAGTACTTCTTTTTTTGGCAAGGGGCCGCCATGGCCCATGAAAAAGGTTTCGGCTCCTTTATCCGCAATCGATTGTAACTCTTTACTAACCTGAAAAGGGTTATCTTCAAAAGGCGGCCGCTTTGCTTTATGTGTCCTTACAATGCCGCCTAACAATATGCCGGATGAAATCAGATCGCCAACGAAGGCTTTGTCATTATCAATCACCACAGAAATAGACCCTTCAGTATGCCCTGGTGTGGCAATGACCTTTCCATTGATGCCGTATTGATTAAGGCTAAATGTATCATTTGACGAGAGTAAAATATCGGGCTCAAACGCATCATAGGGTGTTTGAATCGCGCCGGTTTTACTGAATAGTCGACCAAACCACCCTGTGCTACAAAAGTGCATCTTTTTCTCCCCTGTGTAGTAGGGAAGGTCGCCATTATGTGCAATGACTTGCGCGCCAGATAAAGACTTAATTTTTGCGGTGTTTCCCGCATGATCGATATGTGCGTGGGTTATAATAATTAATTTTATATCCGTAAAATTTAGGTTTAATTTTTTTAGGACATTATTAATTTTTCCCTCTGTATCGGGTAAACCGGCGTCGATTAAAATACAGCCCTGTGAATTAACTAACAAAAATGAGTTGATCATCCCTAATGGAAAGATAGCGATCTTATGGATGACTGTTTTTTCGTGATTTGTATTTATCATTATAAAAACCTTGTTATTGTGCATGTTTTAATGATGATATATCTATGATGGATAGGATCAATTAGGTACGTTTAGGTAACCAGTATGGAAAAAAAGAAAGATGTTGAGAACCCGTTAGGTTGCCCTGTTGTGTCAACGCTTGCTTTGATCAGTGGTAAATGGAAACCTATGGTCATCCATGTGTTGATTGATCAGCCCATGAGGTTTGGCAAGCTAAAACGTATCATGAGCCCAATTAGCCAAAAAGTGCTTACAGAGCAACTTAGAGAGTTAGAAAGCACACACATTGTTCAGCGAGACGTTATAGATGAAAAAGTCCTTAATGTGACTTACTCTCTTACGGATTATGGGAAGTCATTGGCTCCGGTATTAGAGGCGCTCTATTTATGGGGGCAGGTAAATATCGCACCTGTAAATAGCTGATAGGCGTTTAAGGAATGGTCTTTATGCCACTTCTGCCCCATATTTCTAATCTTTCAATTAACTAATCGATTTCACTTGCCGGGCTATCCCAAAGCGTTATTTAAATACGCGGCTAAACGCCGCATCCGATTACTGGCTTGATTTTTTCCTGCCGGCGTTTTGCATTAAGAATGTTGATCAAACCATTTTGTAAATTCAGGCCATAACGCATCGCGCATGGGTTCACGAAACATATCAAAGTGGCCGATGTTTTTTCCGGCTTTGGCTAGGTCTAAATCTTGGGCGTTAATATGCAAACGTTCAACATGGCAGTCATAATGGCCGGCGATAAAATCAACACACGCTACTGGGGCAAGGTCGTCCCCCTCAAAACTGTAACTGCGCACGGGCACATCGATTTGTTTTAAATATTGGCAGTCAGCTGTGTGTTGGGAGCCAAACATATAATCTTGATGGCGGCACCAGCTGGCCCATTCTCTGATAATGCCAATGGGCATGTTTTCGCCCACGCCCAGCTTTTTAGACGGAAAGTACCCCAATAAACGGGTCAGGCTGGGCACCAGTACATACCATAAAGTAACTAGTTTAAAGCGCTGAGCCAGTGGCCACAGTTTCCAATAACCGCTTTGCACTGAGCAATGTAAAATACTGTCTAGTTTGTGATTGTCTTTGGCTAGGGCTAATAATTGCCCGCCAATGCTGTGGCCAATAAAATGCAATTTTAAATTTGGGTAGCTGTCTTTTGCCCAGTTGATCATGGTGTTTAAATCTTTTTCGCCCCATTCGCGCACATGAGCGCTGGCTTCTCGTACGTGGCCGTTTAGTGAATCCCCAATGCAGCGGTAATCAAAACAGATTACTAAAAATCCTTGCTGGGCTAAATAATCGCTTAACTTAAAATAGTATTGGCGTTTAACGGCGGTGGCTGAGCCAACTAAAATAACCGCTTTGGGTTCATGAGTCGGGGAGAATACAGTGCCAGCCAGAGGGTGGCCATCTTGGCTTTTAACCGTGATGTGTTGTGTGGAGGGCTTTGTGTGTTCAGTCATACTTAAAGGTCCTAAATAGAGAGCCTGGGTGGCCCTCTATTTGTTTAAAACCTTTGGCTTTAATGCCTTTAGAATTAAAATCTTCAGTTTTAAAACGCTTAGGCTAAGGGCTTGTAGTTAACTTTTTTTCCGCCTGCTCTTTGTACTTGTTGCGCAAGCTCGCCAGAGAATTTAATCATGCGTTCAAATTCAACGGCTTTAATATTAAATACTGCGTACTTGCCACCCAGTGCGCCAGGCTCTAATAAATGGAACTTAAACCCTTCTTTTAGTGCACCGTACTTCTCTGTGGCTTTATGAACCATAACATCCATAAACCAGTCTTGGTTAAACTCTTCATCTTTAACCAGCTCGTTATAATCGTCTTTATCATCTGCAATCACGTCACAATACAGATCTTCAGGGCACAGGCGCCAAAACTGCTCGTTTTCATCTTGCATGATGATGTTGCCAAATTCGTTTTCAGCAATCACTTTTACAGGCTTAATGCCTGTCCAGCCCCAATGCTGAATAACACTTTGTAAAATATCCATACTGGCTGCCTGTCGCTAAATAATTTCCGTGATTATAAAGCTTAGGCCAATGGGTTTAAAGCAGCCTTTATCGCGGGTTCAGGTTTAATTGAACCTAAACAGGCAGAAGGGCTTTAAAACTGATATTGCACTCGTGCGGTCAGCCCATAGCCATCTTGTTTTAAGCTGCTCACTTGGCCTTTAATTTCTGGCAGTAATACATTGGCCATGTATTTAAAGCCATTGCCTTGGTAATAGTTAATGCCCGTGGTGACAATGCTGGCTTGGCTACCATTGCCGTTATCCAGCAGGTCTAAGGCACTAAAACGCACTACGTATTCCCAGCCATGTTTCAGTTGTTTTTGTTTGCCTTTATTAAACTTGTAGATACTGGATGTGCTGTGACTAAGTTGTATAAAGCCCCCTTGGAATTGAAACTTAGATCCTTGGGTTTGCTGCACGGCCATATTGGCGTAGCTAGCGTGTAATCGCCAATGGTTATTTTGGAATAGACTATCCAACTGGGTCGTCAGGCTATCCTGGGCATAAAATCGCGGGCTACGAATGATGTTGTCGGCCGTGTTCATTTCTCCACTGGATTTTAGCTGAAAGAGTTGGTCGTTTAGAGTATTTTGGTGAATGGTCAAACCAAGGTAAAAAGGGTTTAACTGTATATAGCTAAACCCTTGCATGCTTTGCTGGTTATCATCGTCATTATCAAAATACCCCAGTGACCAACCAAGGTGTTTTTTATGGCTAAATAATTTAATACCTACTTCGCGGCCATTAAAAAACGTTCGGCTTAACATGCTGCGTTCTGTAGTGGATAAGTTTTTGCTGCTGGTATTGCGTTCAAAGCCGGCTACTTGTTTCATTTTCCCTAGCCGAACATTCAACTTGCTTGTTAGTTTGATGTCGGCATAAGCATCACTGATAACATCATCAAACTTAATTGTGTCTTGATCATGAATGTCGGAGTCGTATTCAACTTGCAGTTTACTTTTAATATTTGACGATACTTGATAATCCATGGCTAGCTTACTGCTGCGCAGTGTGTAGCCCGATAGGTTTTGATCTTTATTGTCGTAAAACGGCCCCGTTTGGTAAGCGTCTACCATCAAGCTGCCTTTTATTGTTAGGGCTTGCGGCTGAGCGTGAGTAACAGCCGAAACTCCCCATATGAAAGGCCATAACAATATCGTTTTTTTAAAGCTGAAAACGTGTTTAATCATTCGGTTATCGCTGATGTATTTTCAGATAATACAGTGGATGCATTAGATTGACGGCTTAAAACATTGGCGTTTTGAATGTTTGTGGCTTGCTCCGTGTTTTTGTCATTTTGTGTGATGTTCTCTTCAGGGTTTTTATTATCAGGCAAGTATTGGATTTTAAGTAATGCACTGTCACGCATAAAGTCCATGCTGATGATTTTCACATGCTGAATGTTTAAACCGGTACGCTTGGTTAAATCGTCGTATAACGCTTGTTTGTTGTTGGCGTTTAAATTTTCAATTTTTTCGTAAACAATCTCTCGTTCTTGGTGTAACGGGAATATTAGATTGATCTCTAAAAGATAAGCCAGTAGGCACATTAATGTGCAAATTAGGATTAGTTTTGCCGAAGACATATTGCTAACCGCGCATAATAACGCCATGGCAATGGTTAAAAATAGATAAGTCATCTCTTTAATATTGATGGACTCAGTACGATACCTCAGCATAGAAAAAACAGCGAACAGGCCAAATGCAAAGCCCATGGAGATATCCGCACTGTATAACTGAGAGGTGACTAAAAACACCCCCATGCCAAACAATAAAAATGCAGCAGCGTGGCTGCGCTGTTTAGAGAACCCGTAATAACAAAATCGGATTAAAACCAAGCTTGCAACGGAGTAAATAGCCAGTGTGATAAAAAATTGATCCATGATTATATTCATATATTAATACCCTTAAATATGTTGTTTTTATTCTTATTATCTAGTTATGTTTTAACTGCTCGTTATGAGTTGTTAATGAGGTCTTTATGTTCAAGCTGGTGCTGCTGAGTATAAAAAGACCGTCTAATCTGCTTTAACATTAATAAACTCGATTTGAAGCGGTTGTATTTAAGTTGCTCAGGGAAGTGCTCTAGGCTGTCATCCACTAAGGTTAAAATACGGCCCATGCAATATTTACTGAAATCCATATCACGCAATTTGTATTTTTTTACCAATTGTTCAAATTCAGTTTTATGGTGGTGCTTCTCTTGTTTTAGCTCAATGATCGCAATTTCAGGCAAGTGCCTTGTTTGAGCCACTTTGTTATCAGTGCTGTCATCAGATGTTTTATGAGGCTGAATAATAGGCTCAAAAGCTAAGTTCACATCAATAGTAATGCGTTCCGCCTCGTGTTTGTGCTTTAGGGTGAAGCGCTCGTATTTCACCAAAAGCTTTTTATAAAGTGGCGGAAAGGTCTGATCTGTTAGTGGGACTAACAAATCATTGATATTGCTATTTTTATATTTTTCAGCCAACAAATAGCGCATTTTTTGTGTGCGAAAATGATTGGTTTTTTGTTTAACCTCTAAAAATGTTTGTCCTGTACTTACGTATTCTCTCATTCGGATTTTATGTCGATTTAGTAAACCGTTTTGATGTTGTAAATACAGGAGATCTTTCTGACTATCAAAGTAATCGGTTTTGTACTGAAAGGCCTTTTGATTGTTCTCTGATAACACAGTGTAAAAAGGCGATAGCTCAGAAAAAAGATCTGGTAACAGCGACACAGGGATCAAGAATTTACGATCTACTCGATCCATGAGCGCTGCACCAGATTGCTCAAGTAAGCTATGGGCCTTAAAACTATTTAATTCGTGTTTGGCATTGGCCAAGTAATATTCACTTAATGCCAACTTTTCTTCTTGATCATAAGCTGGCATGTGGGCTGCAGTGGCATTCATACTGTCTGATTCCATAGCTGTTGGCGTAATTTTAAGTGCATCTTTATTTTCGGGTGCCACACCATTATTAAATACTTGTCGAATGGCGTTTAAATAATCACTGGCCACTTTTAATTCTTGACTGATATCCGCTTGGCTTTTTTTAGTCTCAGACTTATTTTTATTGCCAAGGGATATGTATTTAGCTTTGATGTTATTCACGCTCACTACTCCCAAGGACTAGGGGGCATAATGCTCATGGTGGCGTTGATGCTGCCTTTAATCTTGCTGCTGGCGGAGCCAGTACCGGTTTCTTCTAATGTAATGGTACCGCTGTGGCCAACTGCTATTGTATCTAGTACAGGGTGCCCAACATCACCTTCTTTGGATAACACTTCAAATAACATGACGTTATTGCTGATGCCGTGTAGCGAGTAATCTCCAGGTGTGTATTGCGGATCCTCTAACATAATTTGAAGTGAATACACTTTGTCTAAAGAAATAGTGCCCGGTTTGAGAGTGACACCAACCGCTGTTAAATCATGGGTACTGGGTAATGTGCTTGTATTGTGCAGATAAATAAGACTGTCCACACCATCTTCACCCATGGTTGCAAATTGCATATTAGCCACGTGTGTGACGCCATCCCTGTCTTTAAATTGAAAGGTTCCTGTATCGGCCGAAGTGCCACTGGCAAAACTGGCTTTTAATTCCATGGTAGCAGCGGGTGAACTGCAATCTTTTGCTTCGTCGCTTAATGGATACTGTTTTTGGTCAGCGGCATTATTGGCGATGGCGGCTTGAATATTTTGCACCTGTGATACTTGTGTGCCGTTGCCTTGAATGAAATCAATTAGCGCCGTTTTTGCATCCGTTTGAGTGCTGGCCAATGTGGCTGTTTGATTGATGCTGTTAATTAAATCCGCTTCTACCCAGTAGCGCCCGATTAAATCTAATAAGGTGCTGTGGTATAGGTCGCGACTTTCTGCGATGCCATACAAACGAGAAGCTAATGATAGGTTTTGATAAAGCGGGCCTGATTCAGGCTTAAAAATGTTAATGCCGGTAAAGGCCGCATCCGTTCCCCATGGGATAAAGTGAAATAAATTATCAGCTGGGTTGTGGTAAAGGTAAAAATTGTTGTTATTGCCCGTGGCGCTGTCCCAGTGGCCAATCATGGTTTCAACGGCCCAAAAGGTAATGAACTCGTCTACATCAATGAATTTTTTCAGTTCATCAATCAGTTCATTGTCTGGTTTTTTAAGGGCATCTGAAAAGGCGGCTAGGTCACTGCGGTCGTTTAAGGTTTTATTGGTTTTTAACTCAAAGCCATCTTGTAGGTGGTCTCCTAAATCGGCTACTTGTGCTTCATATAAATTTCCGGATTTATCTAAAAACGTGCGTTCTAAAAATGGCTTTTTAATGCTTTCCACATGACTGTAAACCCCAAGGTCTTCTCCGTTCACATACACTTGAGCCAGATTACAGCGCGGTGCAATGATGCCGGCTTTATTAAATAAATCGTAAGCTAAACATTGGCGAGCAAAACTAGGGTCTTGGCGGTTGTTGTTTAGGGTCATGCGTTTTAGGGTTTTAAAGGTGCGGCCTTCTACGTGAGTATCAAAATTTAATTTAAGGGAAGGGCGAAAGCGGCTTAAAGAACCTAGGTAGCCTTTTTTACGAATGGCGACGTTTTCCAATGTTTGCCCATCAATGTTTACCTTGGCGCTAAAATCCGTGTATTCAAAGTTGGCCCAGTCAGCGTCTGAGTTGGCGCAATCACTTAAGGCTAGGTCTAAACTGCGACCTTCCTCTTTTAAGGTTTGATAGTCGGTATCTGGCAGTTGGATGCTTACTTGCAATAAGCGTTCAGGGTCAAATGCGTTATCGGTTACATTGCCCTTGATGGCCGGAATAAAGAACTCATCTTTATCGCTTACTTTAGTGCTGCCACCACACGCGATGCATAAAAATAAGTAGCTGCTAACCAGTGCGGTTTTCCCAAATGCCATCTGTCTCATGGTTTACGTCCTTTTTATTAGTTATGTCTCCATAATAGGTGTAGAAAAGGGTGTAGTAAGCCGTCTTTGGAACCACTAAAAGCAGCTTTAATGTGAGGTTCGTCACATTTATCTGCGTTATTACCATTGTATTACAGTGAATGGCGGGATGTGTCTGCTTTTTTAATAGCCGAATAGCCAGCGGCTGAGTGGGTTATGCGGGAAACGGGTGTGCAAGGGAGGCGGCTGAGCAGAAGAGGGTTGAGCAGGAAAGGGCTAATCTTAAGAGTGTGGGGCCAATAACGGTTGCGTCAATAGGATGGCTTCGGTGCGGCTGCTCACTTGCAGCTTGGCGTATATGTTTTGTAAGTGACGTTTTACGGTGGCCACAGACAAATTTAAGTTTTGTGCCAGCTCTTTGTTTCTGGCCCCTTGGCTTAGTTGGCTAAGTACTTCTTTTTCTCTGGGGGTAAGGGTTGAGAATAATTCTTGTGCAGGAATAAATACGTCTTCAGGTTCGCTTTCAATCTGTAAATGCGGTGCTCGATAATGCTCCCTCATTTGAAGGGCGCTTAGTAACTGAGCGCAATAATGTTGTTCGATATTTTTTTGTTGAGCAAACTCAAGGATCCCCTGCGTATGGCGGTCATCAATCAATAGGCTCACGTAGCCTGCTTGTTTGGCTATGGGCAGTAATATTTTTAATTGCTCTAGACAAGCGTCTAGCTCACCTTGATTAAAAAGCTGACGGGCTTTAAACATATAAATATTAATGCTGCGGGCCAGTACGCCTTGTTTTTTGTTGTGCTCAAGTATGTGCTCTAGCTCTTCTGATAAATCCATACCGGCAAAGCTTTTACCCACAATGTGCAGAAAAGACTCATAATAAAATCGAAACAAACTTGGGGTGGTGTTGATGTCATTTTCATCGAACTCACTCATGGCCCATTGCATAAGCGGGAAAGCATTTTTATTTTTTAATTCAAACAGGGCAGAAGTGAGATCGGTGTTAAATAAAATGGAAAAATCCTCTATGCCTGCTTGGCTGGCTTTTTCCGTTAACGTATTTTGATATTGGCTTAGTTCTAATAACGCCCCTTCAATTTCATCGTGCATTTGGCATGCGTTTAATAATGAAAGCTGTAAATAATAGCGGCTGTATAATACTTCTCTTGGCTCTGTGAAGGGCCCAATACTGGATTGAATCAGGTCAAAATAATGCCAAGCTTGGTCTAACTGGTTTTTTTCTATGTGTAAAAAGCATAATGCGGCGTATAAATTATGAATATTGGCGAGGGTTAACGCGTTTTTATCGTTTAGATATTGTAAAGTACTGTGGGCTAACTCAAGGGCTTGATCCACATGGCCTTGGTAATACATGGCATGCAATAACCAGCCAGAACTTGCAATGATGCAGCTGTAATCGTCAATGTCTTTTGCCAGAGACAGTGCATAGTTACCTTGTTTGATGCTGTTGTTTATATCGTCTTGAATAAACCCATCAACGGCGCAGCCATAATGTTGCCAACATAAAAAGTGATTGCTGCTTAATAAGTTGTTCTTCAGAGATGCATCTTCTTTTTGATCAGACGGTTTATATTCCATGGTAAAGCGCTGCATCAGTCCATATAAAATATGATGAGCATTAATCAATATATCAATTTCAGCGTCATTTTCTAATCCCATAGATAACAGTATGGTGTGCTTACTTTTTTCATCCTGCCCCATTAACTTTGTCTCTAGAGCATTAAGGTGTTGATCAACCGCATCCATAAACAATTTGGCTTGCTGTTGTTCATAAGCACTTATAAAAATGAGGCTTTTTAATAGGCATAAAAAGGGTTGGCTGTAGATAAAGTCAGTGGGGAAATAATCCAGCAAGTATTTAAGTTGTTGCACATCACCCGTTTGTAGAAACTCTTGGCTCATTTTTAATAATAGATTTGATGCCTGAGGCCAGTGTTGTAGCTCTAAGCTTAAAATAAGCGCTTGATTGTAATTCTCTTCGTGAATAAATGTATCTCTGGCCTTAATTTTTTGATCAGTAAATAGTGTTTTATTAGCAGGGGATAATAAAAAATTGGTTTGTAAAAACTGCTTAATGACTTCAGGCACAATATAAGGTGCATTCGAATCATTGCTCTTTTCAATTAAGCCTGATTCTAAGCCGCTGATTAAGTGGCTTTGAATACTCTGTGGAGAGTGTTCGATGTTTTTATCTTCTAATAACAGTGTCATTAATACGGTGGGGCTAAATGCATTTAACATGCAAATGGAATATAAAAAGGCTTCGCTGGCCTTATGGATATTATTGAAAATAGACTCTTGAATAAAAGGGTATAAATTGGATGCAAAACTTAAATTAAATGCCTGCTGCAACTGATATTGATCACGTGTGAGAATATTAATAACCGCGGGCCAGCCACCACTTATTTTCATCAATTTTGTTTTTAATGGCTCTTCATCCGTATTGTTATAATCATCTTGCTGATTCTGTTGGAATAACAGCCAGCTTTGCTGTGTATCGAGCTTTAGCAAATCTTGATTGAATATTTGGCATTGTCCCTTGGCTTGTCGGCTCACCAGCTTTAAGTCTAAGGGTTGCTGTGCGCACATGATCAGGCGTAGCCAGTGGGGTAAATCATCGATCATGGCATCTATTTGCAGTAACAATGCTTGATCAAAGAGGTGTGTATTATCAAAGATGATTAATAATTTATCAGTATGATGAATGCCACCACTGGCTTTGCTTAGTTTTTGAATAACACTTTGTATGAAGGTATCTGAAGTCAGATCACTTAATAGACGTTCTAGTTTTTCTCCCAAACCGTAATCTATACGTTTAATACCGAGAAAAAAGCTGGGCCAAAATTCTGCTGGTGAAACAGTTTGAGAAAAACATAAATACTGGAACTGGCAATTTTTTCTATCAACATATTCTCGTATGAGAGTGGTTTTACCGTATCCGCTTGGGGCGTGTAAAAAAACCAAAGCATGATGATTGATGGCGTGATGCAGGGCGGCTTGAGCTTGGTCTCGCTGAATGATGTGATCAGAATGGGGTAGCAGTAGATTCTGAGCAATGGAAGAGTGACCAAGGGCTGACATTGTGTTGCCTGTTATTATTAGCGCTTTTAGCCCCACAGAGTAAACGGCCACATGAGGTTTGTAAAATATATTTCAATGACTCTATTCTTAGGCGTTAACCTCTTAAACGCCTGCCTTAATGAATTTATTAGGGCAGACGTTCTAGGTTTATAGCTTATGCGAAAAATCGATCTCTATCATGTTGAGATAAATAATTGATCTGCGGGCCAATGGGCACAATGCGTGTTGGGTTAATGCTGTCGTGACTGTAGTAATAATGCACTTTAATGTGCTCGAAGTTTACCGTTTGTGCGATACCCTCTATTTGATACAGCTCACGAATGTAGTTTGATAAATTGTGATAGTTTTCGATTTGTTTTACGTTACATTTGAAATGAGAAAAATACACACTGTCAAAACGAATTAACGTTGTGAATAATCGCCAGTCAGCCTCTGTTAAGGTATTACCGACCAGATAGCGCTGTGTGCTTAATATGTTCTCAATTTTATCCAATGCCGAAAATAAATTATGGCAGTGCTTTTCATAAACAGGTTGGCTAGTAGCAAAACCGGTTTTATACACACCGTTATTAATGCTGTCATAAACAAATTCGTTAATTTGATCGATGTCACTTTGTAAATGCTTAGGGTAATAATCGGTTTTTACATGTGTTAGCTGATTAAATTGTGTATTGAGCATACGAATGATTTCAGACGATTCATTACTGACGATGGAATTGGTTTTTTTATCCCATAATACGGGTACCGTTACACGGCCGTTGTATTGTTTGTCTGCGTGGGTGTACACCTGGTGCATGTATTGAATATGTTTAATCGGGCTTTCATCAGCAAAGTCACTTAACTCCCAGCCTTGCTCTAGCATTTCGGCTTTTACCACTGTCACCCCAATAATGTTCTCAAGTTTTTTTAGGGTTCTAAAAATCAGCGTGCGATGAGCCCAAGGGCAGGCCAGCGATACAAACAGATGATAGCGGTTGGCTTCGGGTTCATATTTACCGCCCTGTTTTATGGTGTCTCTAAATTGAGCATCTTGACGAATGAACTCGCCATTACTTGAGTGGGTGTCGTACCACTGGTCATGCCATTTTCCGTCGATTAATAAACCCATATTCTTTCCCTTAAACATTCTTAATAAATGATGAAATCAGTGTAACGGGCATGGCAGGCTTAATGGCCGCAATTATTAGATGCGTATGTTCGAAAAAACAGAAGAGTTTTTATACCGTTATCTATGTAAGTGCTTTTAATGTATCTGATAAACGTGAGATAAAGTTCGCGGATATTCGGTTGGGCAGGGGGTAATAATGAAGAGTTGCTTTGTTCTTGGGCTATTTGGCTGCTAATTGTTTTTTACAGCGGGCCAGTTCGTCACCGGTTTCTCGTAAACGTTTAGATAGGATCTCGGCAAGCATACGATAGATTATTGAATTAATAATGAAGAGTTGCTTTGTTCTATTTGGCTGCTAATTGTTCTTTGTAACGGGCCAGTTCGTCGCCGGTTTCTCGTAAACGTTTGGATAGGATCTCGGCAAGCAGGGTTAGAAAATTGAAGTAATAATGAAGAGTTGCTTTGCTCTTGGGCTATTTGGCTGCTAATTGTTCTTTGCAGCGGGCCAGTTCGTCACCGGTTTCTCGCAAACGTTTGGATAGGATCTCGGCAAGCATGCGATAGAATATTGAATTAATAATGAAGAGTTGCTTTGCTCTATTTGGCTGCTAATTGTTCTTTGCAACGGGCCAGTTCGTCACCGGTTTCTCGTAAACGTTTGGATAGGATCTCGGCAAGCATGCGATAAAATATAGAATAGAACGCGCTTTGCTCTTCCGGCGGCAGGCTATCCATAAACGAGGCATCAATGGCCAAGCACTTCGTTTTGATGGTGGCGCTCACTGTGGCAGAACGGGCTTCGCCATCTAAGACCGCCAGTTCACCAAAGGTATCGCCGCTTTCACCAAAGCGTGCCAGCTCACTGCCGCTCTTGGTAACGGTCACTTCACCGTACACCAGCACGTAAATCCAGCTGTCGTATATGCCTTCTTTAGTGATCACTTCCCCCGCATCATAGGTGCGCAGCTTACTCAGCTGCAGCATATCCATGAGGTGGCTGGTGTCCATATGCTGCATAAACGGAAAGCCCCGCAACTTATCGATGAGGTCGTCGCGGCCATGTAGGTATTCGCTTTCTTTCATGTGGCTTAAGCTGCCCTTAAAAATCGTGTGTCTATTTCTATAGCCTAGTAGCAGTAGGCACAATTTTCCGTAAAATCCTCAGACTTTAGAGCCATAAGCGCGGCGCTTTCATTTTTGCTAGGGTGAATGGGGTTCAGATGGCAATTATGGAATCTTTAGCATATAGCTGCTGATGAGACGCCAAATCATGATAACGCACGAGCAACGGTGCCATATGAGAGCATTGGTTAAGCAGAGTTATGGTGGTTGGTTTTACAGTGATTTAGCAGCGCTCTGATTACAAACTAATGGGGTAGCTTTAAAAGCGCTTCAATAGGCATGGGTTTGTAATAATAAAAACCCTGCATTAAATCCACATTCAAACTGCCAAGGTATTCTAGTTGTGATTTTTCTTCTACGCCTTCAGCGACGACCTCTAAACCCAGTTTATGCGCCAAAGAGATAATGTGCTCCACCACATAAGCGGAGCGAGTATCGTGGGGCAGTTTTTTTACAAATGAATAATCGAGTTTTATAACGTTTACAGGTAAGTTTTGAATATAAGATAAAGATGAATAGCCTGTGCCAAAATCATCTAATGCCACACTGAATCCAATTTCTTGTAGTTGCTGGCTTGTTTCAATGGCCTCATCTAAATTTTCCAACATTGAACTTTCGGTAATTTCAAATTCAATAAATTTTGTATTTACATTATGAACTTCACACTTCTTGAATAAAAATTTCACTAATGATTCACGATTAAATTGCCTTGAAGATAAGTTAATTGAAACTCTAAAGCCCTCATGTTTATCGAAGCGATCTATGATGCTTTGGCAATCTAGTAAAATTCGCTGATAAATATGAGATTCGAGGGCTTGCATAATATCATTATGGCTTTCAGCTACAGGTAAAAAATCACCAGGGCCTACGATGCCTTGATTGGGTTTATCCCAGCGGATAAGTGCTTCAACACCTTCTATGTTACCGGTATTAAAATTCACCTTTGGCTGATAAAACGGTACAAATTCGTTGTTTTTAATTGCATGCTCAATACTAACTAATAATTTTTCACGCCTGTCAGCATCTTCAGAAAGAGTGTCATCAAAGAAAACAAGCTGCTTAGAATGAATGCTTTTTGCATGTTGTAACGCAAGCTCAGCTCGCGTGGTTAAACTTGAATTATCCACGTCTAAATCAAAATCTATGCCGCCAGAGTGCAGTTTTATAACACTGTTTTCGTGGCTTATTTTTGTGCACAAGCTATTCACTTTATCTTCGAAATGTTGACGGGTTTTTTCTTGGTAGATAATCGCAAATTTTCCGCCGTACAAACTGTAATAGCGGTTTTCTTTCTGAGTATTCAATTTAATTGTTCTGGCGACACTTTGGATAAGGTGGTCGGCTTCTTGAAAACCTTGGGTTTTATTTAATTTTTGTAAACCAGAAATATCAATAATGGCCAAATAGACATTCTTTTTCCGGCTATGACGGCAGCGTTCAAAATACACAATCATCGAAGAGCGGTTAAACATATCCGTTAGGGGGTCTTTGAGGGCAACCCCTTCGAAGTCTTTAATGGCACTGTCTAAACGGCTTTTAAGAGTTCGATTCCAAGCGTAAAGCAATAAAAGCAATAGGGCAGCTATGCAACCGATAATAGCGATGTACTTCAGCCAACCACGATCTTGGTGAAATTCATCATAGATGGAGGAGGCTTGGAAAACGGCTTGCCCTTGTGTTACTCGATTAAACGTATCAAACATGACGGTCCAGCGGGTAGGGCTGGAGTAACCAATGGGGATGTTTTTAGCATCAATGAGTTGCGCGGTTTTTTCAGCTTCAAAACGTTGATGAGGCCTGTCAAAAGGCAGGGGGTTGTCGGATTTAAGGGACAGAATATGGCTAATGATTTCTTCAGGGTGGTCTACGGCGTAGCGCCAGCCCCTGATGACGGCGCGGCGTACGCCTGCCACCCGTTGGGGGTGATTTTTTAATTCATCTTTTGTGGTGGCTAAACTGTCGCCATAAAAATCGATGTCGTAATCTTGCGGTGAAAATATATTAACATCATGGCCCAGTTGCTTAAGTTGATAGGGCTCATTGCTGATATAGCCGTACATGGCCTGAACGGTGTTATCGGCTAAGTTTTTAACATTGCCATCATAAATATAGCGGGTGTAATTATGGGGTGTCAGGCTGTTGCGAAGCAGCATGGCTTCGACCTGCCCTGCGATGGATTTGTCTGCCAGCATCAACACCTTGCCCTCTAATTGGCCAATATTTTTGATGCCGCTGCTTTTCAAGGTCATGATGACCTCTGGTGCATGCTGAAAAATAGGCGCGACGATTACCACTGGAGAGCCCAGGGCCAGGGAGGTAATGGATTCACTGCCTAAGGTTGCGTATTGACTGGAGCCATTAATCAGTTGGTGTAAGTGGTTTGTAAGGGGGCCACCCTCCACGAGTTTCACCTTTAGGCCTTCTTCCTGAAAATAGCCCTGCTGCTGGGCTGCATAATACCCAGCAAACTGGAATTTATGGTACCACTTCAGGTGAATGCTGATGCTCTCTTGCGCCCAGCTAACAGGGCTGATGCAAGACCAGTACAGCAGGAAACTTAGAATCGTTATAGGCTTAAATGGCAAAATAGGACCCAAGGCAATAAATCGAAAAAATAATGCTGCCTTTAGTATAGGTAGCCTTGGGCTTTACGAAAGCTAGATGGGCAATTCAATTGCCATACCCATGGTTAAGCATCTTGATGAAACGTAATAATAATGGGTGTTAATCCTAACTAGCGTGAGCGGGGCTCATGTGGTAATTTCGCGCCTTTTTTAGAATATGGACACAGTTGAGGGCCTTAACATGATAACTGGATTCGATTACGGCACGAGCAACTGCGCCATGGGCCGCATAGATGCTGAAGGGCAGGTTGAGCTATTGTCGCTTGATGCTGGTAAGGCGTTTATGCCTTCAAGCTTGTATGCACTGGATCGAGAGCTGATTACCGAGCAAGTGGCGTTACAAATGGGCTCAGCAGTGGGTCAGCAGGCCCAGCAAGACTTTATTAGCCAGCGAACAGTAGCATTAAACCGTGCCCGCAATGCCCGCCGTGAGCACGGCTTTGATCAAGACGAGCAAAGCCTGTTTGTGGGCCACGATGCCATCGCACAATATTTAGATTGGCCTGGTGAAGGCTATTATGTGAAATCGCCAAAATCGTTTTTAGGGGCCAGTGGTTTGCGCCCTGAATCCATCGCCTTTTTTGAAGACATTGTGACCGCCATGATGCAGGGCATAAAGCAGCGTGCGGAAAGCGCAGCGGGCGGTGTCATCGAGCAAACCGTCATTGGTTGCCCGGTAAACTTTCAGGGTTTAAACGCAGAAAAAAGTAATAAACAAGCCAGAGATATTTTAACCACAGCAGCAACTCGAGCAGGGTTTAAGTCTGTTGAGTTTTTGTTTGAACCCATTGCAGCAGGATTAAATTTTGAAGCGCGCCTTGAAACCAATAAAACCGTATTGGTTGTGGATGTGGGCGGTGGTACCACTGACTGTGCCATGGTGAAAATGGGGCCGGAGCATAAAAGCAAGCTGGACCGTCAAACGGATTTCATTGGCCACAGTGGTGAACGAGTGGGCGGTAACGACTTAGACATTCAATTGGCGGGTAAAGAATTGATGCCTTTGTTCGGTATGTTATCCCCATTAAAAAACGGTTTGGCCATGCCGGTGCAAAACTTTTGGGATGCGGTGCGCACTAATGATGTGGGTGCACAAGCGAGCTTTAATGAGCGTAAAACCACTGCCCATTTAGAGCAGCTGTTACGTGATACAACTGAGCCTACATTATTGAAGCGCTTTATAAACATGCGCAATCAAAAGCAAAATTACCAAGTGGTGCGCTGTGCCGAGCAAGCTAAAATCGCGTTGTCTGATGTGTGCGAACATCAGGTGGATTTAAGCTTTATTGAAGAGGCACTGCAAACACAGGTGACACGACAAGCGTTTGCCTACGCCATTGAGCGCCCGCTAGAAAAGATGACAGACCTAATGAGCGAAGCCATCAAACAAGCAGGTGTGCAGCCGGATCTTATCTATGTAACGGGTGGCAGCGCGCAAAGCCCTGTGATTCGCCAAGCCATAGAAGAAAAACTTGGGCACATAGAAGTCGTGGATGGGGATCACTTTGGTAGTGTGGCCGCAGGTTTAACCACTTGGGCCCAAAAAATATTCGCCTAGTGCGGGCGGTACTGAGTGAAAAGAACTCAGAAATTTTAAACGCCCCACGCTATACTGCACTTAGCCAAAACAGAATTTATTAAAGAAGTGACATTATGTTAGAACCCTTCATCGAACCAACCGATAAAAGCGTGGCTGAATACATCAGTCAAATCGATGCGACAAAGCGTCAGCTAGATGCACAATTGCTGCAACAACTGATGACCCGTGTAAGCGGTCATGAAGCCGTTGTCTGGGGCGAAGGTGTGATTGGTTTTGGCTCGTATAAAAATACCCATAAAACGGGTCGCACATGGGACTGGCCTGTGATTTCTTACGCGCTAGAACCTGGCCGTTTAGTGGTGTACGCCATGACAGGGTTTGATAATTTAGAGCGCTCTTTAAAACAGCTGGGTAAAAACAAAATCAGCAGCCATTGCCTATACATTAAAACGTTATCCGATGTGGATATGAATGTATTAGAAAGCTTGGTGACAACGGTTTATAAAGAGATGCATGCCAAGTACGAGTGTGAGTAATACCGTTAGCCGCTAATTTTTTTAACGGGCCTAAAAAATAAAAAAGCCTTATATGCCCTGTTTCAGCAAGCATATAAGGCTTTTTTTATGAGGTTAATCTTTAGTAACCTACTGGGCTGGCATTAATGGATTACAGTTTTTAATCAGCACCTTACCCTCTAATACAGCACCCTTTGAATATTCTCTGAAGTGACAAACATTACTTTTAGGGTCGTAGTTTTCGATCCATAAATGATCGTCTTTCCATGTGGCACCCATATGGTATTGCCCCTGTGGCACGCTAATGGTCATCACGCCGCCCCAGTGTTTCACAAATACTTGCTGAAAATGAAAGAAGTACGCAAGGGATGCGATCACTAAAATCGTTAAGCCGCTTATGATGGCCGCTTTCCATTGTTTTACTTTTACACCCAGTATAAAAACGGCACTTGCGGCTAAAACAAGGCTAAAGGCCCAGTATAAATAGGTAATCATGTTTCATCCTTGTTTGATGTTATAAAAAAACCTTATGAATTTCATGGGGCGAAATGCATAAGGCTTAATTGTGAATTAAATAATTAAATACAAGTATTCAATTAATATTATCTAGGCTTAAAAAAGATCTTCAATTGATAAATAACGTTCACCCGTGTCGTAGCTGAAAATTAATACTCGGCTACCAGATGGAATGTCCGCTTCTTTTTGTTTAACAGCCGCTAATGATGCACCTGAAGAAATGCCCACAAAAATGGCTTCTTTTAATGCACATTGGCGCGCCATTTCAAAGGCATCGGCTTCGTTCACGCTGATGGTGCCCGCTAAAATATCCGTGTTTAAAATAGTCGGAATAAATCCGGCGCCCAAACCCTGTAAACGGTGCAAGCCTTTTGGCTCCCCTGCAATAACCGCAGATTTGTCAGGTTCTACTGCAAAGGTTTTAAGTGTTGGGAAGGCTTCAGTTAATACTTCTGAACAACCAGTGATGTGACCGCCAGTGCCCACACCGGTAATGAAATAATCCAAACCTTCAGGGAAGTCAGCTAAAATTTCTTGGGCTGTGGTTTCTTTGTGTACTGTTACATTGGCTGGGTTTTCGAATTGCTGTGGCATCCAGCTGTTTTTATGTTCTTCAACAAGGGCTTTGGCTTGTTCAATGGCGCCGCCCATGCCTTTTTCTTTAGGGGTTAATACAATTTCAGCACCCAGTGCTTTCATGTACTTACGACGTTCAACCGACATGGATTCAGGCATAGCCAAAATCAAACGATAACCTTTTACCGCAGCGGCTTGGGCAAGGCCAATACCTGTGTTACCTGAAGTAGGCTCAATGATCACGGTGTCTTTATTAATTAGGCCGGCTTTTTCAGCGTCTTCAATCATGGCAAGGCCAATGCGATCTTTGATGCTTGAACCTGGATTAAAACGCTCAACTTTCATCCACACTTCAATATCATCACGAAAAAGATTATTGATGCGAACGTGTGGGGTGTTACCAATGGTCTGTAGAATATTATCGTATTTCATGGGGATCTTTTTTTGTTGTGAGAGTGGCGGCCCTAAGCCGTTAAAATAGCTGGGGCCACTATACAATAAGCCTGAGTAAGATTAAACAAATGCGCTAGTTGGCGTTAGTCCGTTCAGTCTTTATTGGCAAATACATACCATTAGGCGCGATTTTCAAAGCGTTTTCGGTAGGCGGTGGGGGTTAAGCCCACTCTTTCTTTAAACAAGCGCCTAAACGAGTTGCCATCTTGTAGCCCCACTTGATAAGTAATTTGTTCAAAAGCTTGTTTGCTGCTTTCTAATAAATGTTTGGCTTTTTCGATGCGTAAATTTTGCAGGTATTGAACAGGGGTTTGATCGGTAGATTCTTTAAAGCGGCGAATAAAATTACGCATACTTAAATTAAATTCTTGTGTCACATGCTCCATACTTACGCTATTGCTCAAATTGTTTTCAAGCCAGATCTGAACTTTCAATATTTCAGCGTCGTTATGATTCTTTTTAAAGGTGGTGCTGGAGTATGGGGTTTGACTACGGGCGCTTACATCCACCAATAATTTTTTAGCGCACTCGGCCGCTAGCTGAGGCGATGAAAACTTGCGAATAATGTGCAGCAATAAATCACTGCTGCTGGTAGAGCCCCCCGAACACATCATTTGGCCGTCGTCTGTGACGGTGCGTTCTGCTTGTAATTTTACCTGTGGAAATCGTTGAGTAAATTGCTCGCTGAACACCCAGTGAGTTGTGGCGGTTTTACCATCTAACAAACCAGCTTGTGCACTGACAAACGCTCCTGTGCACATGTTGGCAATGTAGCAGCCTCGGTTATGCATTTCTAACAGCCATTGGCTCATGGTATTAAGTGCCGGCAGCTCAGCTAAAATATTAAACATAAAGCCGGGCACAATGATTAATTCAGGGGTTTCTACATCTTCAATGGCTTTCATGGGGGTAAGGGTAATGCCCCCAGTGCATGACACACTATGCCCGCCAAATGATGCGGTTTCTAATTGAAATAAGTCTGGGCTGTTTAAATTGTTATTGGCATTTTTTCTGCCCACATATCGGTAAATAGCATTAGCGGTTTCAAAAAATTCTGAGGTGGCCGCAACGCTGGTGGCCGAGCAGCGGTCGGCCATTAAAATCGTTATTCGCATAGTCATTTCATTTATTCAGCAGACTTAAACCCACTATAAGCCCATCTAAATAAAACACTCCCTGTTTTCAGTGCTTAGGCAAATTTGACATGTAATTCGTCATTTTTGCCTGTAGTGGGTCATGGGGTCAATGCCTAATATGAACTCATCGTTGGCTTTTTAGCTAAAACCCCATGCTTTGATGCTCATATAAAAGGATGCCCATTATGAAACCTAACCTGAAGCACGCGGCCTATAAATTGTTTAAAAAACCATTTTTTGGCCGGTTTGTAAAACCATGGCGCTGGCCTGAAAACATTGATCAAAACCAATGGCAGCGCTTAGAAATTGACAGTACTTCAGGGGCTCAAATATCTGCGTTATTAGCCCATGCTCATATTAATGAGGCCCAAGGGGAAAAAGCCAAAGGGGCGGTATTAATGTGTCACCCAATGGGGGTGGTGGCCAAAGGGTTTTGGATGAAGTACGGCCATGCAGAAATGCTGCGCAAGGCCGGTTACCACGTGATGGTCTTTGATTTAAACGGCTTTGGTGAAAGCAGCAGCACCACCATGGATTATCCGTTGGATGTATTGGCAGCAGGCTTAGAG
>Ga0209712_10001205_pt1 | contig 22230 bp, 31 predicted proteins | sample ArcOceMetagenome_FD_187443 | JGI IMG/M metagenome (GOLD analysis project Ga0209712, IMG submission 187443) | Marine eukaryotic phytoplankton communities from Arctic Ocean - Arctic Ocean - Greenland ARC118M Metagenome (SPAdes) (version 2) | ecosystem: Environmental > Aquatic > Marine > Oceanic...
TACTAATTATGAGATCAAACTTACTATCTCGGCTAAAGCCCGAGTTTAAACAAGGCTTAGAAGACAACAAACTTAGATATCCTTCGTCAATTCACGACCTTGAATTTGTACTCAGTCAAATAACTTTCTACAACGATTTAAGTGTAAATCAAGTTTTAAACTTATTTTTATTCTCTGACATGCAGTATCTTGACAGAAAAAACTTCGACTGGCGTTACGGTGAAGACGCGTTTGAACTAGAAAACAACGTAGCATAATGGTTATGTGCGAATGGACGCTTGCAGATGTTAAGAACAGAGCAAGCAACAAAGCTTTTGCAAAGCAAACAATACTAAAACTAGATATTGAAGGCTACAAGCAAGAGCTTAAAAACGGAACATACGGCGGTATTACGCACGCAGAAGCAGAACAAGTACTAGAAGGCTACAAAACAGAGCTACAGGTATGGAATTACATAACAGAATTAATAGAAAAACAATAATATGAGTAAAAAACTAATCACAGACGAACTAATTAACGAAATGCTAGAAGCTAGAGGCTTCGGCGAAAAACAAATCAATGACGAAGATCTAGCTAAAGAAGCAGTACTAAAACATTTCAGTGTAGAACTTACAGATGATTACAGCGGTAACGCAGACTTCTATATATACGAAGAATCAACAGCTGATGGCTACTCAGTGTTTGTAGCTACTCATGACCAAAATTCTGTAAACATAAACGAAAACGTATATTACTACGACAGCGACCTAGGTGATGCTCTTGAAGAATATATTAAATATTCCAATGGTGACGAGCACACTCCAGAAGTTATATACGTAGATGATCTTAATCAGCAATTTATTGACGATGCTATTGTACAATTATTCGAGTATTTAGCTGAAAGATTCGAAGAAGAAGTTATCGACGAACTAAAAGACAAGGGTTATGTGTATGAAAATGTTAATGAAATTAAAGTAACACTATAAACATGGCAGATATATCAATGTGCGAAGGTGAAGGATGCGATGTAAAAAATACATGTTATCGTTTCACGACTAAACCAAGTGAATACCAATCATATTTTACGCCTACACCTATAGAAAATGAAGGTTGTGAATACTATTGGAACAATAACAAGCAATAAGTTGCTCTTTAAGCCTTACTTTGGCACATAAAGAGCAATATGTTGCCTTTACTATACAACAATACAAACTAAATACGATTGTCTTCGGATAATATATATGTAATATAACAAATGTCTCATGGTGTAATTGGCAACACGTTGGTTTTTGGTACCAAAGAGTCCAGGTTCGATCCCTGGTGAGACAACAACTATTAATAATTAAAAACAATAACTTATGAACAAATTAATTTTACCGTTTCAAACTGTAGAAGTTAACTCTACGGCAATTTCAACTGCTCAGTATGAGTATGATAACTACAGATTGACACTAACATTCAGTAATGGCACAGCCTACAACTACAATGACGTACCAAACTTCGTGTTCGAAGGCTTAAGAACGTCTGCGTCTAAAGGTAAATTCATTAACAAGCACATTTTATCCTCTTACAAATACAAAAGAGCGTAAATGACAGAAAAAGAAATGGACAGAATAGCTGAAATGGTGGTTGACAAAATAATCAGCCGCCAAAAAGCTTACGACGAAGAGTTTAAAGCCGAAATACAAGAAATGGTTGGCAAAGATGCTGAAATTGAATTCGGAACTATAACAGAAGACGAAATAATTGCAGAAGAACTAGTTAAACTTCAAGATCGACTCAATCAGCTAGAAGCTAAAGAGGATTATGAAGCAGCTGGAATTGTTGCAAACAAAATTAAACACTTAAAAAACAAATACAATTTATGATTAAACCAATGCTAGCACAAAAAGTTAATACAAAACCTATTGACTGGACTAACAAAGTCTTTGTGCAACCAAAACTAGACGGTATACGCTGTATCTTTACAAAAGACGGTGCGTATTCACGAGCTGGTAATGAATTTAAAAATGTAGCTCATATCAAAGAAGATCTAATAGATTTCTTCAGAAAACATCCTGACTCCGTGTTAGATGGCGAGTTATATAATCACGGTCTAAAAGACAATTTCGAAAAGATTGTATCATTAGTCAAAAAACAAAAACCGACTGAACAGGACGCGCGTGAGGCATTACACGATGTACAATACCATGTGTATGATCTTGTAAATGAAGATCAAGATTACGAATCACGTTATAACTGGCTAATAAGATATGTACCAATAGCTAGTACAATGACTCTTATTAAAAATACACTTGTTGAAAGCTATGATGAAGCTGAAATGCTACACAAAGTGCATCTAGCTCAAGGCTACGAAGGCTCAATGCTACGTCTAAACAAACCGTATGAGCTAAAACGTTCTTACAATTTGCAAAAATTCAAAGACTTCAGCGATACAGAAGCTTTTATCGTAGGCTACGAAGCTGGTAAAGGTAAATTCGAAGGTCTTATCGGCAAGTTTCTAATGTGTGATGATGATGGCAAAGAGTTTGGCTGTCCCATTGGCAAAGGCTATAACTTCAAAGATCGTAAGTATATACTAGACAATATACACGATTATGTAGGCAAAAGAGCTACATTTACTTATTTTCAACGAACCAAAGCAGGTAGTTACAGACATCCGCTATTCAAAACGTTACGAAACTATGAGTGATTTAACTAAAAAACTAATACTAGGTAAGTTAAAAACAAATTTACCTTCAAATGAAGTAGTTAAACTACTTAAAATATTCAACACGTTATGAGAAAACTTATATACAAACTGTATTACGATAACATGATAAGTGAAGAGGTTGTACATCAACTTCTTGACTGTCATTATAACAGAATTAATAACAAACGTTAGCTGTGACAATAGCTAATGTAGTATAATAGTAACAGGCTTATGTCACATGAAAGAAACCTTGATTATTTAGTCAAGAGACGTATTATATATCGTAGAACTCCGATCGATGACCAACCAACAGAGTCATTTGATTGGGGTGATTACTACGAGAATGGTACATATGAATGCTATGAATTATTTCGCAGCAGAGCTAAAATAACAACATACAAGTCATTAAAATGGCATATGTACGTGTTGTGGTACTTAAACCCTCAGTTAGATCAAGATCAGTTTCACGAACTATCTAAGTATATATGTAACAAAAGAACTGGATTTGTAACTTTTGCAGTTTCAGAATCGTTACTTGATACTATGGTTTATGATGTCAGCATGATGGATTTAGAAGAACCACCTAGAAACAAGCTACGTAAGATTATCTTCAAAGAGTTTTGTAAACTAACAGTTGAAGAAAAGCTTAAAGTAGTAGGTACAATGGTCGGTAGAGCTAAATCTGTCACTGAGTCTGATATTTATCAGTGTATGTTAGATATACACGACGAAGGTAGTTTAATAACTATAAGAGGCTTAGCTGATGTATTAAAATGTTCTTACAGAACAATACATAGAAATATGAGTATGGATTTGAAGAAGGAAAAAGAATTATTAAACAAAGAGATATGAAAAATGACTTTAATGAATGGATGGCGAGTATAGGTAATATATACTATGCAGATAACGAGCTAATGTCACATGCTTTTGAAAAACTAGATAACTATGAAGAAGTACAATGTACAAAATTACATAAGATATAAGGAAGATATTAAAGCAACTATGCCTGACCAAAATGATTACTCTAAATTATCTAGAGATGAAATGATCGTTAAGTTCATGCCTCTTGTGGAAAACCTAGCACGTAAGTTTTCAACTACACAACAGGCGTCAGGTGTGTTAAGCATCAATGATCTATTACAAATAGGTAATGAAGGTTTGATCAGAGCTGTAGATAAGCTTGACTGGGAAATGCTAAACGAGTCTGAAGATATTGAAAAGACTTTAAAATCATTTCTTAGTAAGCGTATCAAAGGCAACATCAGACGTAGAATTGATATGCAACGAGGTGATATACGCATACCAGAACATAAACTGAATGAGATACGTAAAAACCCTCAAGACAAAACTATGGTTGCTATGTTCTTTAATAGTGTGTTCTTGAGTATAGACGCTCAAGTATTAAACGACGACGACGAGAATATGATGCATCAGGTTGAAGATAAATCCGAGCCTTATAACATTCAACTTATGAATGTGTACCTAAAAGGTTTAATGCAAAAACACTTAACAGGTAATGAATACGAAGTGCTGAGACTAAGTTACGGTTTAGACTGTGATAAACACTCAGCTAAAGAAATTGCAAGCATCTTAAACATACAAGGTGTGAGCTCTTATGTGAGAGTATCAGAGCTTAAAAAGCAAGCGGTACAAAAACTAATTAACAATGTAGATCACTCGCAAGTGCTTGATATATTGTAGGTTAGATGTAAATTAATAACCAAATATGTAATTATATACTATATGGAAACAACAAAAGTAATGACCTTGAATAGCAAGTTAGCAACTATTCAAACTAAATTAAAAGCTAAAAAATCTAGGTTCAACGGGTTTGGTAAATACAATTATCGATCAGCTGAAGACATCCTAGAGGCTGTTAAACCGTTCTTATTAGAATTAGGTGTATCGGTTACCATTAACGAAAACTTAGCAGAAATTGCAGGTTTACCAGTTATGGAATCTATTGCAACTATATCAGACGGCAAAGACTCAATACAGGCTTACGCAGTTGTAGGTGTTGATTTGAATCAGAAAGGTATGAACGTTCCGCAGCAATTCGGATCTGCATCTAGTTATGGTAAGAAATATTCTTTAGGGAATTTATTCTTAATCGATGACACAGCAGACTCAGATGCTACAAACGATCATAAAGGTAGCGTAGCCAAACCTAAATTACAAGGAGCTGCACTAGTGAAAGCAAAAGCTTTTATTAAATCAGGCGGAAGCATGGAAGCTATCAAGAAAAAGTATGATATTCCAGCTGACGTACTAAAAACTTTATAATGAAAAGAAAAGATGAGTTAAACAAGTTGAGGGAAGATAAGCATTACTACGGTAAATTTGGAAAGCAATTTCTAAGCAACTCTGACATCTCGACCTTATTAACAAATCCTTTATCGCTTGGTACTCCAATGGAAAACAGACCTGCTTTTTTAATCGGCGGCTATTTTCACACAGCAATACTAGAACCTGAAAAGCTTAAAAACTTTAAGATCATAGAAGCTACAACTAGGAATACCAAAGCGTATAAAGAGATCTCAGACGGCGAGATATGCTTACTGCAACACGAAGTAGATAAAACAGAGTTACTTATAGACAAGATGATGTCTAATGAAGTATGTAAAAGTTTGATACGTGGTGAGAACGTAGAATATGAAGTCCCTGGGATTGCTGAGATATTCGGTGTTAACTGGAAAGGCAAAGCAGATATTATTAATCATGATGAAAAACTTATTATTGATTTAAAAACAACTGCAGACATTTCTAAGTTTAAATACTCAGCAACAAAGTACAATTACAACAGTCAAGCTTATATATACCAAAAGCTGTTTGGTTACGAAATGATCTTCATGGTCATAGACAAAAACACGCATCAAATAGGTATATACGATTGTTCTGATCAATTCTTATCTTATGGAGAGGATAAAGTTCAGCAAGCAGTAGAACAGTACAAATTATTTTTTAACAACCCGGATTTTAAGCCGGAAAACTATTTTATCAATAAAACTCTATAATTATGGCAAGTATTATTAAAGCAAGTATCAATTTAAATGAAATACCTAAAGACAAAATCTATGTAGGTAAAAAAGGTAAATATTTACCGATTACAATTACAATTAATGACGAAGTAGACAACTACGGAAATCAAGGACCAGTAGTTGTTGAGCAGTCTAAGGAAGAGCGCGAAGCTAAAGTAGCTAAAGTATACCTTGGAAACGTTAAGGTCGTATGGACAAACGGAGATAATGTAGCTGCAGCGCCTCGTGAAGGTCAACCTCAGCCTGCCTTTGTAGCTGAAGCAGGTGATCCTGATTTACCGTTTTAATGCAGTGTGAAATGTGTGGGCAAGATGTATCGCAAGAAGAATATGACTTTTGCGATATATGCCCCGACTGTAGAGACGGAGATTAACAATTAAATTAAATTAAATGGAGACAACAGAGATCAATGGATTTTTGATTGACGAATTCAATCAACATAAGCTTGAAGAAGGCAAGAAGCAAGGGGTTTGCCCTTTGTGCTCTTCTGATAGAAAACCTAAGAATACTAAAGCAAAGTGTGCTTCGTATGATTGGGATCGTGGTCTCGGTACTTGTCATAATTGTAATACATCATTTCAATTACATACGTACCAACGTAAAGGCGCTAGTGAAAAGGTATATGTAAGACCAACTGTAAAAGTTGATGTTGAACGACCTGAGTTTGTCAGCGACAAAGTAATTGATTGGTTTAAAACTAGGGGAATATCAACTCAGACTCTTATTGATCTTCGGATTGATGAGGGTCCTGAGTATATGCCTCAGACCGGTAAAACCGAGAACGTTATAAAGTTTAATTACTTCATGGGCGATCAACTTATTAATATTAAGTATCGTGATGGACGAAAGAACTTTAAATTATATAAGGGTGCTGAGAAAGTATTCTATAATATAAACAGTATAATAGGTTATGAGTACTGTGTTATTGTTGAAGGCGAAATGGACGTGCTTGCACTACACGAGGCTGGAATTACAAATGCAATATCAGTTCCTAACGGAGCTACATTAAATAGTAATAACCTAGATTACTTAGATGCTTGTATTGATTACTTTGAAGACAAAGACAAAATCATATTAGCATGCGATTCAGATGACGCAGGATTAGCTTTACAAGCAGAACTAGTTAGACGACTAGGTTCTGAAGTATGTTTCCTAGCATCATTCGAGGATTGCAAAGATGCAAATGAATATTTACAAAAGTATGGAAAAGAAAAATTATCAGAGCGTATTTCAGGAGCAAGACCAGTACCGCTTGAGAATGTTACAACATTCAGGGATATTGAAGATGAAGTCACGGACTTTGTTCGCAATGGCTTTAAACCAGGATTTCAAATTGGGTTGCAAAATTTTGATGATATCTTTTCAACATACACTGGTCAATTCATTACTGTTACTGGTATTCCAAGTTCCGGTAAAAGCGATTTCGTCGATCAAATGGTTATCGGATATAATAATAACTATGGATGGAAAACAGCGTTTGCTTCGCCAGAGAATCAACCAACTTATTTACACGCTCATAAGTTAATGCGTAAGCATTGGCAAGGTATGCCAACAGCTGCAGATATTGATACTGATCGTTGGAACGAAGTAGCAGATCATTGTAATAGCAACTACTATCATATTGATATGGAACGTTACACGTTAGATTCTGTGCTACGTAAAGGAGCTGAGCTCGTTAAACGTAAAGGTATTAAATGCTTAGTCATTGATCCTTTTAATAAGGTTAGAGACGTCGGAGGTTCTGATGATGTAAATAGGTACACAATGGAATACCTAGCTAAGATAGAGATCTTTGCTAAAAAATATGACGTATTAGTATTTATAGTTGCTCACCCAACTAAAATGTATAAAACACAAGACGGCAAAATTGAAGAGCCTACTATGTACAACATTAAAGGTGGCGGCGAATGGTACGATGCATCATATCACGGTATATTAGTTCACAGAGACTATGAGCAGAAGACAGTTAAAGCTAAGGTCTTAAAAGTTAAGTTTCAAAACCTCGGTGAAAACGGAGCTGAAGCACACTTTAAATGGGAACCAAAGTCTGGTTGTTTCATACCTCACGAGCAAATTAATCTAGCTGGTGAGAAAATGCCATGGGAATAAATGGCTAAAAAAAAAGTAGGAGATATGGGTGAGTACTTAGCAACCCCTGAACAGTGGGAGGCTTATAGATGGTGTATAAGAAATGCTATACACGTATCACCTAAAGCATTAACAGATGCTCGCTGGACAATAACAATAACAAACAAAGGAATAACTAACCAAGACCCTGAAAGCTACCTTAGAGTAGTTATTTGGGAGACAGTCTTTAAATATTATAAATATTATTATGACAAATATAAATAACGCAGAATTTGAAACTGCAAGCCACGCTTATAATTGGCTACTACCTAAAATAGTATTTGATGGAGTTGATTTTGGAGACACTAAAGCTTTGTTTAATGTAGGTTTTACAATATTAAATCCATCAGACAAAGTAATACATCACAAAAACCGTAAATGGAATGCTGAGTATGCAGAGGCTGAATGGCAATGGTATTTATCTGGTGATCCTAGTATTGAAAAGCTAGGTGAAATATATGGTAAAGTACCTCAGATATGGAAACGTATGGCTGACAGCTTAGGTGATGTAAGATCTAATTATGGTTGGCAATGGCAGCGTAATTATCAAATAGATAAAGTTGTAGCTATGTTAAAAGACAACCCACAAACTAGACAAGCAGCAATAAGTATATACGACGGCAAAGAAATAGATACTTATAGAAACGATACACCATGTACATATGCTGTTCAGTTTACTGTGTTAGACAATAAGCTTAATATGTCTGTCTATATGCGTTCTAATGATCTCTGGTACGGTTTCTGCAATGATCAGTATCAATTTGCATCATTGCAAGAGATGATCTCAGAGAGGACAGGATATGAAATAGGTACTTACTATCATCACGCACACAATTTACACTTATATAAAAATAAAATGATTTAATATGTATTATTTATACCACATACCAGGGAAAAAGATCGGCGTTACACGTGATCTTAATACCAGAGTTACCCTTATACAAGGTTATAAGGAGAATCAGTATGAAGTTCTTGAACAGTCAGAAGATATAGATTATATATCAGACCGTGAAATAGAACTTCAAAAGTCTTACGGCTATAAAGTCGACAGACAATCTTATAAGAATCTAATCAACAAAAACAATAAAATGAAAATCAACGCTACAGAGCAGACCTCAACATTCCCATGTCCATTAAACAAACTGAAAGGCCAACTAATGGACAATTTAGGCTTAAGCTGGGACACGGACCACGGTGAGTTTGAGATAACTAAAGATAATATACCTTGGATAATGTCAAATGCTAGAACGTCTATGTTTAATGACAACCGTTGTTATATATACAACAAAGCTTTTTTAGCAGAGAATATACAAGCTAAAGAGGGTTTAGATATTGAAACTGCAATGGGATTAATGGCGCAATATGGAGATGAAAGATTTGATCTTATACGACAATGGGCTCAAGAGAGAGGTATATATGACAAAGGTAATTCACATACGCAATATGTTAAGCTTATGGAAGAAGCAGGCGAGCTAGCCCAAGCGTTACTTAATAAAGATGCATACGAGATTAAAGATGCTATTGGCGATATGGTTGTTGTATTAACAAACTTAGCTGCACTAGAAGGTATGCAAATTGAAAACTGTATTGATTCAGCTTACAATGAAATAGCTAATCGTACAGGTACAATGCTAAATGGAACATTTGTAAAAACAGGTTTAAAACAAACACTATAATGAAGATAAACACTGAAGATGAAATAGTACTAGCAGTACTTAAGAAAATGGATCAACGTAGTATTATCGGTCAAGAAAAGTACGGAGCTACAATGATGCAAGAGATTGTTGGTCAAGAGAAAGATCTTAATAGGTTTTTAATTGATGTACAAGAAGAGTTAATGGATGCTTTGTTATATATTGAAGCTGCTAAGCGTTGCTTGTCAGACGAAATTGAAGAGTCTATGATCGCCCGTATGAACGTTATTGGGCAAAACGGTAACGAAGGCACACATTATGAAGAGGCAACCTTATAAAAAGAAGTCTAAAAAACGTGGACCTGTTGTATCAAAGAAAGTTACCTACGACGGTATCAACTTTGCGTCAGGTCTTGAGCGTTATATGTACATGGCATTAAAAAATGCTGGCATAAAGTCTAAGTACGAAGGAGAGACATTTGTTCTACTTAATGGTTTTCATTTTGAAAACGAAGTATATGAAAGACAAGCTAATGGTAAAGGTGATTACAAGAATAGAGGATGCAAACGTATTCTACCAATCAAATATACACCTGATTTTATTGGCGATGATTTTATTATAGAAACTAAAGGTAGAGCAAATGAATCATTCCCTATGCGATGGAAGTTATTTAAACGATTAATAGTAGAACAATTTCCAGGTATAACATTATACAAACCACAAAATCATAAAGAATGCGACGAGACAGTAAAGTTAATCCTTTCGAAGCAAAGAGGATAGCTAGACAAAGGTATGCCGAACGCCAGATTGATAAGTTTGTCAAATGGAGTTGGGAAATACGAGGCAAAGTTAAATACAGCGAATTAGTAGATTTACAAGAACAATATAATATAAAAGTTTATGGATGAAAATGAAAAGAAAATAGCTTGGTCTATTGAAATAGGGTTTTACCCTGGTATATTATTAGGAATTAGATCATACCCTGAAGAAGATCAAACAACTCACGTGTTATATCTACCGCTTGTAGATTTAGCGTTAACAGTCTACAAATAATGCAGCAAGATGTAGAGACACAATTCCATACGATAGACCTATTTATACGGTCTATCTTGGATGATATGCGTAAGATATCAAGATCAACGTCAAAAGCTGATATGATGGCTCATATGGATGCCTGGAGGACTGAATTAACAACTATACAACACATAATAGATATATAATGGGATTATTTGACGAAAGAATAGCATACAAGCCTTTTGAGTACCCTGAGTACTATACAGAAGGTTGGCTAAAACAAGCTCAAGCATTTTGGTTACACACTGAAATCTCAATGCAAAGCGATATAAAAGATTGGAATGAAAAACTTAACGAAAAAGAAAAGCACCTTGTTGGAAACATCTTGCTCGGCTTTGCTCAAACAGAATGCGCAGTGTCGGACTACTGGACCCAAAAAGTCGTTGGCTGGTTTCCAAAGCACGAAATCCGCCAGATGGCAATGATGTTTGGATCACAAGAAACAATTCACGCTGTTGCTTACAGCTATTTAAATGAAACTTTAAAACTAGAAGATTATGAAGCGTTTTTGCATGAACCTGCTACCGCACAGAGATTTGATAATTTGGTTGCTTATGACGGTACAAATACTATTGGTATTGGTAAGTCACTTGCCGTATTCTCTGCTTTCGCAGAGGGCGTTAGTCTGTATTCAGCTTTTGCTGTTCTATACAGTTTCCAGCTACGTAATTTACTCAAGGGTATTGGACAACAAATGAAATGGTCAGTAAGAGATGAGTCTCTTCACAGTAAAATGGGTTGTAAGTTATTCCGCGATATGTGTAGCGAAGATAGTCAATTACTGCATTTATGTCGAGAAGATATAATAAAAGCTGCAGATACAATGATTAAATTAGAAGTAAGCTATATTGATAAAATGTTTGAAATGGGTGACATTGAAGGCATTGCAGCAAACGATTTAAAACACTTTATAAAGAAAAGAACAAATGAAAAACTTGTGGAACTTGGTTACATCGACCTGGGATCGTATTTTGCTTATGACATTAAAGCAGCAGCTAATCTTGATTGGTTCTATCATCTTACCGGGGGCGTCACTCATACTGATTTTTTCGCAACTAGGCCGACGGACTATTCGAAAGCTGGTGAAGGGGAAGACTTTGAAGACATTTGGTAAAATAGGATTAACAAACAAAGAATTAAAAGAAGATTTAGAATGAAAGGACAAAAACAAAGTAGAACAGATTTATTAGAGAAAAAAGTCGATGCACTTATTAAGGTTGTACAACAGCTGTTAGATGAGAATGCATATTTAAAGGATCTAGCAGTAGGTACTTTTGAAACAATTAAACTCATGGACGATTATGAAGATGCCCTTGAAAAGCTTAAGGAAAAAGTGGCTAAAGAGTCTGGTAAAACAGAGGAAGTTAAAGCCAGTTGAAAGACTAGCTAATAGATTAGGGTATATGGGGACGGCATTTATGATGATGTCTCCCCATTTACTACCCGATCAAATAGGAGTTTTTACATATATGCTTGCAGGTATACTATCATTACCTCAAGTGTTTGTGGCAAAACAATGGAACTTAGTAGCAGTAAATTTAAACGTAGCAATAGCCTACACAATACTATATTTAACATAATGTGGAATGAAAAATGGATTAAAGGAGAAGATTACCCTTCGTGGGGTAATACAGACGTATACAAGAAGACTATATCCGGGGGATATTTATTTGACGGAGAAAGTCCTAAAGAAGCATACATACGCGTCAGTAAAACAGTTGCTCGTAGATTATTCAAACCAGAAATGGCAGAAACATTCTTCGAGTATATCTGGAACGGTTGGCTGTGTCTTGCTAGCCCTGTACTATCTAACACCGGTACTGATCGCGGCTTGCCTATTAGCTGTTTTGGTATAGATGTAGCTGATTCAATACAGGATATAGGACAAAAGAATTTAGAGATGATGCTACTCGCTAAGCACGGCGGTGGAGTTGGTATCGGTATTAATCAAATTAGACCCGCTGGCGCAACAATAACAGGTAATGGAACATCAGACGGAGTTGTCCCCTTTTGTAAGATATATGACTCAACTATTCTTGCAACCAACCAAGGATCTGTACGACGAGGAGCTGCTTCTGTTAACATTAACATTGAGCACAAAGATTTCGATGAATGGCTCGAGATTAGAGAACCTAAAGGAGATGTCAATAGACAGTCGCTTAACTTACATCAGTGCGCAGTTGTTGGTGATAAGTTTATGCGAAAGCTTGAACAAGGAGATGCAGGAGCTAGAAATAAGTGGAGTAAATTACTTAGAAAACGAAAAGCAACTGGAGAGCCGTACATTATGTTTAAAGGAAATGTTAACAAAAATAATCCAAAAGCTTATAAAGAAAATGGATTAAAAGTTCACATGACTAATATATGTTCAGAGATTACATTACACACCGATGAAAGCCACAGTTTTGTTTGTTGCTTATCATCATTAAACTTAGCAAAATATGACGAATGGAAAGACACTAATCTTATTTATGACGCCACGTGGTTTCTTGACGGTGTTATGGAGGAATTTATTCAAAGGGCGAAAGGATTACGCGGATTCGAGAATTCTGTACGATCTGCACAGAAAGGGCGTGCACTCGGTTTGGGTGTCCTCGGATGGCATACATATCTCCAGGAAAAGGGTATTCCTTTCGAAGGTTTATTATCTCAGTTTGAGACTAGGAAAATATTTTCCCAGATTAAAATCGAAAGTGAAAGAGCTTCCATGGCTCTTGCTGAGACTTACGGTGAGCCTCTGTGGTGCGTTGGCACTGGTTATCGCAACACTCATTTGCGCGCCGTTGCTCCTACTGTATCTAATAGCAAACTCTCAGGAAACGTATCCGCGGGTATAGAACCTTGGGCTGCTAATGTATTTACTGAGCAATCAGCTAAAGGTACATTTATTAGAAAAAACCCTACGCTAGTTAAATTATTAAGAAAACATAAACTAAACAATGAAGAGATCTGGAGTAAGATCTTGGCTGACGGAGGTTCAGTTCAAGATATTAGTGAGCTTGATACTATTACTATGGGTCATGATGTCCCAGTTAAGGAGGTTTTTAAAACTTTTAAGGAGATTAATCAACTAGAATTAGTTAATCAAGCTGGACTGAGACAGCAATATGTAGATCAGTCAGTTAGTTTAAATTTAGCTTTTCCTAGTGAAGCAACACCTAAGTGGCTTAATAAAGTTCACTTTGAAGCTTGGAAGAAAGGTGTTAAAACCTTGTACTACACTCGAACAGAGAGTGTTCTGCGAGGTGATATTGCAGCCACAGCAATGAATGAAGACTGTTTGGCTTGTGATGGGTAGTTATAGTAGGAATAATTAGATGAAAGTACTTAAAATAGGTACTTTGCTCAAAACTTTACTAAAGGCTAAAAGTTATAACTATTTGAGTAGTATAATAACTTATGGTTATAAAAAAATGCCAGTAAATGAAAAAACTGGCAAATCTATTCTCTCTGATAACGCTTCATTAAAGAAGCAAAAGTAAACACATTTGTTTACTATATGAAACAAAAAAAGGGCTCTCGTTATGAGGGCCCTTTCTGGTTACAGGAACTTTAGGTATGGTACGCCTATTTATCTTGTTCCTTTTTTTTAACTTTAATCTTTCACACAAGCGTTTACTCTTTTAGGTTCTCCTTTAGAGTCTTTTTTTCCTGTTGGTGAATTTTTAGTTTTTCCATTCGCGGAATATCCCGGCCAACATTTCTTGTAAAATGGTGTATTAAGGTTTTCTTCTTGACGACCTTCTCCTCCTCCTTTGGCTGTAAACTTTTTACTTACCACAACATCAGGCTGAGCTGAAAATGTCCCTTTATAGCCTTCATATTTGGTTTTAACTTTACGTCTTCTACCTGTTTCGTCTGTATATTTTTCTTTAACAATTTTTTTGTTACGTCTGGTAATAACCACTTTTTTATAACCAGGATCTTCTGCTTCATTTATAGGGTCGTACCCTTTTTCTACGGTTCGTTTTTTGAACAATGGACTCATAGTTTTTCTTTTTTAAACATTAACCGGTACATTAAAGAATTCCACTCACTTTTTAAAAACTTCATTACTTTTGCCATTATTTCCACATGTTAGTTATGTTATCGTATTCTTTTTTAGCGTCAAAACTAGGACACGCTTTACTAGCGAAGTCTCTATGACCGTATATTACAGCTTCTGGATGCGCTATTTTAAAAAACTCTAGCATATCTACCAAAGCTTCTTTTTGCTCTTCAGTTCTTGTATCTTTAGGTTTGAAATTAACTTTATCGATACCACCTACATAAGCGATACCGATAGAGTTTTTATTTTGACCTCTACAATGAGCACCTTGAATCTCTAAAGGTCTTCCTTCATGCACAGAACCGTCTAGATAAACTAGGAAATGATATCCAATATCAGACCAACCTCTATCTAAATGCCATCTTCTTACATCTTCTACGGTAGTATGTCTACCTTCAGGAGTTGCTGTGCAATGAACAATTACCTTATCAACATTTTTCATTAATCATCAATAAAAACAGACATAGCACTTACTACCTTGCCTTTTTTGTCTTTAGTTTTCATATTTTCTATTTTTTTAAAAGCTTCGTTAGATTTTTTTGCCATTTCAGGATTTGAATCATGACCTGGTTGACTAGTCATTTTATTCCAACTATCTAGAGATTTATTAAAAGAATTTTTATTTACAAGAGTAGAGTCGTCGTGTGCCCAACCTCTAGCGTCGTATTCATCACGTCTTTGATCACTACCCAACTTGTAGTCTTTAATATTACCTGTTGATTTACCACCTTCTTTAACGTAAGGTTTTTTGATTTGTTTACAAGGAGTTCCTATGTATTTTTTGTAAAGTCCTGATTCCATATTTTTATTTTTTAGATTTATTTTTACTACAAAAGCTTTTAGCAGCTGCAACGCTACCAAAACCCCATTTTTTTAAAGCCATAGCTTTCTTTGTTGGTTCTCCTTTAGCATCTTTCATAGCGCCTGCCATGCCGGCAAATCTACATGCAAATGAAACTCTACGTTTTCCTGTGCCTGAGGTTTGTCTTGATCCTAATGTTTTACCTGTTTCAGATGTATAATCCTTACGCATCTTTCTATTTTGCTTTTCGTAAGCTGCTTCTTTGATTTGAAACGGTGATTGTCTATTCATCTTTTTCTTTTTTAAGATTTATCCACTTATGAAGTGTGTATCCAATGGTTACTAAAAGTAAAAACACTTTTAAATAATCTTCTATTTGCGTGAAAGTTGTAACTCCTATTGCGCCTACGTTCATAGCGTAAAGTTTGATGTCTGATATACTCATTATTTATTTTTTGGCATTAGTTCTAATATTTTTTCAACTCTGTTTTTTTCGTATTTTAAAGCTCGTATTTCTTTTTTAGATAGTCCAAACTTAAGTAGTGTTTTTACTTGATCAGGTTTGTTTTCATCTTTAATAGAATCAAACTGTCTTCTAAGTCTAGCTTCTGCACTTACGGTTTTTACTTTAGGCTTTGGAGTTGGCTTAGGTTTTGCAACTGGCGTGGGTTTAGTTTCTTCTTTTATCTCTTCTTTAACTTCAGCTTCTTTTTTAGGTTCTGCCTCTGCATTTTGTAATTCTATTATCTTTTCAACTCTGTTTTGTTCTTTACCTAAAGCTTTTATTTCTTTTTTAGACAAACCTAAATCTAATAGCATATCAACTTGCTCTTCGGTTTTAGTTGATTTCTTCATGTCATCAATTTCTTTAACTTTCTCTTCTTCAGCAGTTAAAACTTTAGCTGCATCAAAACCTCCGTAATAACCAAGACCTAGATCCCAAGTGGACCAACCAAGACCTAAAGCAACTTTCTGCCAAAGTGCAGACTGCTCGTTGACCATGCCTCTTACATTGTTTATTTTCTTCATAACCCTATCAAGAGGTAGGTTGGTGAGACCAGTTACTATCTGAGCACCTGCTAAATAAGCTGGGTTGTCTAAGCTAAAACCTTTCTCTTTCATATCTTCCATATTCCAGCTAAAGCTTCTAAGGCCACCTCTTATTTTGTTAATCTTAGATCCAAGCGGTGGAGAGAAGTTTAATAAGGCAAACACAGCTTCTTCATACTCAGGCCTTTTCTTAGCATGCTGCTTACCTAATTCCATTAAAGCGCTTTTAAGTGCTAAAACAGCTGCGCCTCCAATACCTAATCCTTTAAGCTGCGAATCAATCATACCGTTTGCTACTCTAGAGATCTTTTCATTTTTCTTAGCGTCTTTCTCTTCATCATCTTCACCAAACCCTAAGGCGAACACTGCTTGTTGCAAGGAGTTAAATATTAAATTCTGAATAGCACCGTAGTAAACTATCTTAGATACATTTGTTTTCCAGTCTCCACGACCATTTATAAGATCTTGAGCAGATCTTTTTTGTATACGAGCATATTGCATTGGTGTATTTGCCCAAGCTAATATAACACGACCAGCACTAGATGCTTGCTGCGCACTAATTCTGTTTGGATTACTTGACTGCTGACTTTCTTCTGCTATCTGTCTAAAATCAGAGAACGCTTGTGCCTCTGCTGCTTTCTGATCCATACCTTTAGCTACTAAAGCTTTCACTCTGTTTCTATAAAAAGTAGAACCACCAGTTGCAATAGCAAAACTATCCGCAAATCTAGTCATTACAAAACCTTTGCTAAGTAAAAATGCTATAGCTGCCTTAGGTTTGTTGCCTGAATCTCTTACAGCATCTGCAATTTCAGATTCACTTACGTTAATCTTAAGACCGTTTCTACGTTCAACTAAGTAGTCAGAGTTCATAAGAGTCATAAAATCAGACCAGAATTGTTTTTGATTTGCAAAAGCTGCACCTGCTTTCACTATATTATTATCACCCCAGTTTATGAAGTTTACCGCAGAGATGGTTTGTAATAACGCGGAACGTGTATTAAGGAACATTACAGCACCAACAGAGTTGTTTAACCAATCTAGTATGGCGTCTGTGGATCTATTACCTCCTGGTGGTCTGTTACTACCTGACTTCATTCTACGAAGAGAATCTTCCATAGCTTCGCGCCATCTAGTTCCGTACGCAGCCTCCATTTTATTCATGTTATCTTCAGAGAATATAATGTCTACGTTCTCTCTCCACTCTTGCTGGTATTCAGCACGGTTAACTTTGTTAATATCATTTATGATATCACTAGTAATATTACCACCTAGCCAGTCTTTACCTGGTTTTGGGTAGGGTTTACCTTTTTGTATTTTAATCAACTCATTAGCGAACACTTTAAGCTCAGGGTCGTTTTGCACAAAGTCATTTAATTCTTTAACATCTTTCTTAGAAAGTCCTGGTATATCCATACCTTGAGCTGTCCATATAGCTGTTCGTACAGCGTGAGAATATGTAAATCCTCCGATACCTGTTGGTACGCTTAAGCTCGTAGGTAAGCTTTTTAGCTCTGTCTTTAAAGCTTTAAAATCATTTGCCGCAGATATCTTAGCTTGCGTTACAGCTGACTCAGCTCTATCATAAGGATCTAATAAGTTAGCTTTAAGAAATGCCATTTGAGCATCACCTTTTTTACCTTTACCTAGCATCTTATATAACAACCCTGTAAAATCTTCAGCAGAAGGTGGAATAAAGAAATTAAACTTACCTTTACTAGCGCCAACTGTTTTAGCTCTAGCTGCAGAATATTGTTTATAGGTTTCAATACCAGACGAATCCTCTATCATGTGGTTTACGATAGTATCAAAAGTTTGTCTTTTACTAGCTTTTGCTAATTGAACTTTAGACTTAACATCGATTTGACTAAGCACATCTTTAACTGCTTTAACGTTTCCTGTATGATCGTCAGCAAAGTAAAAGTCATTATAACCTTCAGCTGCTTTACCCATAATCCACCCAGCTTTAGCTGCGGGAGCACCATCACCTAATCCAGTGATATTAGCAAGTGGAATATCTAATCCCATACTAGCTAAAAATTCTTTAATTGGTCCAGCTGCATTAGCAGGTCTTGCCGTTAAAACAAATACATCTTTAGTTCCACGCTTGTCTGCTATGATTTTAGCTACATCCAATAGTGGTCCTTTACTTCCTTGCATTACTTTACTAAACTCAGAGAAATCCCATTGAGCTCCTTCAGCTTCCATGTTACCTGCTTCTTTAGCAAATGTAGCAGCATCGATAGCTCCAGTAGTTCCATCAGGCATTGTGTATAATACGTTGCTTTTAGTTCTAGCCAATGTATCGTCAAAGTCAAACACTCTAATTTTCTTAACAGGTTGATCTAGTTTTCTACCGTTTGCTAAAGCTTTATCAGTTTTTTCTAAAGCGTTTATAGCTGTTTGCACAGTTATAGGTCTGTCATACTTTATAGCATCAGGAATTAAATCGCTGTCACGTTTCGAAGCCATTGACTTCCCTGGTACCAAAGGTAGAGATGCTTTTATTTGACTCGCAACATCTAGGTCTGGGTTTTTTAAACCTTCTAGTATAGCTTCGTTTTGAATACTAGAAGCTTGTAGTTTCTCATCAACACTGTATTTGCTATAAACACCTGGGTTAATTCCAAAACCGCTTTCTTCAGCAACTGTTTTACCCGTATCAGGGTTTTCAATTGTGTTTAAATCAATACCAGCAGCGGCAAGTCTTGTTATAGGGTCATTAAATATATTCTGCCCTTCTACAAGCGTAGAATCTAATTTAGCTTGATCCAATAAATCATCATCAAATTTAGAAAGTTGTGTTTGATAATAATTCTCTTTTATAGCTTTCATTGTAGGAATGGCAGCGTTATTTTTAATAGCTAATACTATACTAGCGCCTACTACGGAAGCTGGAGGATTATGTTCTTCTCTATATTTATTACCTTCTCTTTGTTGTTTTTTTGATTTAGGACCTCCGTATCTAAAAAACGTAGAACGATATTTGAATGGTGCAGATATTTTTACTAAACCCGAAGTAGCTTGATAGCTTTGTATAATAATTGCAGCGGCTATATCTAAAGACATACCGTCCGCAACAGCGTTAGAAAGCTGAGTTACTACATGAGTTAATACTTCCATGTTGTTTTCAGACTCTTGCTTTGCATCAGCCCTAGTTTTTGGGTTTTTTGAAAAAGCACGATGTGGAGTTATTCTTTTTGTTTTAGGGCCGTTATAAACCTGTGCACTTTCAATTAGCTTTTTATAAGCAGGATCTTCATTTCCGTAATACAACCTACCCGGCTTAGCAACCCAGTTAGTTATACCTTCGGTATTAATTTCAACAAATTTACCATCTGTTGTTTTTCCAAACTTAACAGGGTTTTTTATACCTGCGTCAAAAGCTTGCTTTCCAGATGAGTACATTTTACCGCCTTTAACTCCGTAAAAAGTCTGCTTACCACCACTACCCATCATACCAGCCTCAATAGTAGCTGTATCTAGTTTATGATTAACAACAGCTTCTTGCATTTCTTCTTGCTGCGCTACTCTATTAGATTCATTTATAGGCGGTGAATTAAAGTCAAGCTCTGATGCTAATTGTTTTTTGTTTTTTAAAACAGATACCTCTTCAAATAACTTTTTTAACTCAGGAGACATTTCAGCTTCTGTGTCTATACGTTTACTAGCCATAGATTTATTCTTACCAGCTGCAACATCTTGCTTAGCTTCTAAACTTAAATCTGTGTCAGATCTTACGATTTCGTTTGTAACTAACTTACCATATAAACCAGCTATACCTTTTAAAGCTTGAGCCTGTGGTGATCTAGCGTCAAATCCTTCAGCTTTCTTACCTTCAACAATACCAAATGTTTCTAAGAAATCAGCTTTGCTAATTCCTTTGTTTAATTTAAACGGAGCAAGTCCAGCTCCTTTGCCTAACCTAGCTTGTTTAGTATAAAAAGCATTAAGTAATCCTTTTGGCACGCCAGTAGATGTACCTAATAGCTTCTCTGTTGCAGCTTCTACTACTGCCCCTTCTGGTAATATCTTTAATAATTTATCTGCGTTCTTATTGACAAATTGCTGAATAGCTGTAGCATCACCTTTTGATAGATTAGCCGTTGGACTAGTTAGTTTTTTAACTGGTATACCAAGTTCTTGTGCAATAATTTCAGGAGCTAAGTCACCAAGTTTTTTAAACGTTAGATTTTTAGGATCGATGCCTTTAATCTTCTCTTGTACTTGCTCTTTAATTTTAGCTACTGCTTGGTTAGAAATAAAAGAACTTGGTTTTATTTTACTTGACGTATCTTTTGTTTCTTTAGCAACAGTTGTGTCTTCTGCCGCAACATCTGCGGCGGCTTCCATTCCTTGAGTGATTCCTTCTTCAACTGGCTTAATGCCTAATCTTTGAGCTAAGCTATTAGCTCTTAAAAAACCTCTATTAACAATAAACTTCTCTAACTCTTGAGTGCCGTTGTATTCACTTATTGCCATTGTTTGCAAATCCGAACGCATTGAATCCTGAAACTCTTGTCTAGTTACATTTCTTTTAGCGTCATCAGCTATAGGATCGTACAAAGCCTTGGTTCTATTTGTAACTACTTTTTCAACTAATGGTTTTATACTTGCTGTTAATTCGTTTTCTAACCTTACTTGTTTAGCTCCTTTTTGAAATGGTTTGCCAAATTTTTTAGCTATAGCTTTACCTTCTTTTTCAAGAGCTTTTATTTCATTAATAGTTTCACCTGAAGATTTATCTTGTTCAGGTGTTAACGTTCTTTGGCTAGCTTTAGCATCACTTGAGTCAGCGTCTGTTTCATCCTTCATATCGCTGTCAAGTAGAGCAACCACCTCAGCTCCTTTTCCATCTACTTCAACATCACCCTCAACTAGCGATCCTTTAGCTCCTTCTTTCGCGACTTTTAATTGACCTTTGTTAAGACCTTTACCTGATTCTATTGTTTTGTTGTAATCTTTTATAAACTCAAATACATCTTTACCAGAGTTGAACTTTATATTTAACTTTTGTTTATTTAATGGATCTTTAAAAACGTTAGATATTTTAGTTCCAAGAGAAGCCCAAAAACCTTCTTGCTTAGGAGAATAAACAATGTCTTTTCTAGATAAAGCTTCACTTACTAACGGAATAACTTCTTCCCAAGTGTTTGCTGCTGAGTATTTTGGGTCACTAAGATACTTAGAAAATCTTTGTATCATTTCCGTTCCAGCATATATGTCTGGATTATTTATAATCTCAGCCATTAAAGACTTACCAAATCTTATAGCTAGCTCTGGGTTTCCTTCAAAAGTAGCCTGCCAAAAAGGGTGAAGTATCTCGTGTTGATCTTTAGTATAGTTATTGTCTTCAGCTGCCGCTTGATCGTTTATTAATATTATCTTGTTACCGTCTTTATCAATAATCGATTGACCATAACCTGTCGAGTCCTGTGTTTTACCGCCTTCAGCCTCTATTTGTTTAACTCTAGCTGCAATTTTTTCTTCAGAATCAAAAGTTTCAAAAGTAGAATTGAGTTGTTTAGCGGCTTTTTTAGCTCCTTTTCTAGACTTAGATTTATTAAATTCTGGTTTTACTATTTCTGCTAGGTCTTCTTTTTTTGCTTTTATTCTAATATCTATGTTTTCATGGAAAGCTTCATCCATGTTTTTCTTTCTGTTTTGAAGATCTGCAATTTCTTGAAGTATTATAGCTGATTCAAGTTGAGTTTCTGAACTAACGCTTGAAGGTATGCCGGACATTTGATTGTTTACAGCTTTAATTTGAAACATAACATCTGAAA
>Ga0209712_10001206_pt1 | contig 22225 bp, 17 predicted proteins | sample ArcOceMetagenome_FD_187443 | JGI IMG/M metagenome (GOLD analysis project Ga0209712, IMG submission 187443) | Marine eukaryotic phytoplankton communities from Arctic Ocean - Arctic Ocean - Greenland ARC118M Metagenome (SPAdes) (version 2) | ecosystem: Environmental > Aquatic > Marine > Oceanic...
CTGGTACCGAGGGTTCGAATCCCTCCCTCTCCGCCATTTTTTGAGCGCCCGTAGCTCAGCTGGATAGAGTACTCGGCTACGAACCGAGCGGTCAGAGGTTCGAATCCTCTCGGGCGCGCCATTTTCTAGAAAATAGCGTTTTAATGCAGCATCTGGTGAAATAATATATTTTCACTGTGCCTCACAATTCATGTGGTGCATCCCCCAAAGCGCTTCTCAACCTCTCTAGTGCGATTAGAATAAGCTTAACCGCCATAGGTGCAGTTGTAGCTATGAGCTACTGTTCAACCAGTGTGCCCTGTGTGTAAAACCAACGCTCATCCTGCCTTAAAAATTCACTATGTTCGTGTAAACGATAGGCTTGGCCATGGATTTTATATCGTGCTACAAATTCCACTTGCCCCTCTAAGTCGCCTTGCTTGCCATGATGCGTGCTCACCACCTTAAGACCCAACCAATACTGCTTGGCATCAAAGTCTATACTTTTAGGTCGGGTGCTGATGTGCCACGTTTGTAGGAGGTAGTCCTGATTGTGGAGGCAAAAAGCCGTATAACGCGAACGCATGAGTATCTCTGCGGTTTGGGCTGATTGGTGCCCATTGACTAGCGGATGACAACACAGTGCAAAACTAACCCCCGACTTACAATAACAATTGGCGATGTCTAACTCAGTAGAACTCGCCTTTTTTTGGCTCATAGTAGGGCTTCAATTTCACGGGTGAGGGATCCTGATGTGGGTGCGGTCCATTGCCTAAATCGCTCAACAACCTTACCCTCTTTATCAATTAAATATTTGTTAAAGTTCCAGCTGGGTTCACCTTCTGCTGCGATTAAGTGCTGAAAAATTGGGTGTGCGTCAGCACCCGTAACTTGCATCGTTTGGGTCATTAAGAAGGTCACACCAAAATTAAAAAAGCAGACTTTAGCCGCCTCTTCTTCATTGGCGGCCGCTTGATTAAAGGAGTTGCTAGGGAAACCAATAATCACCAGCCCTTGGTCTTTGTAGGTTTGGTGTAATTCCTCTAAGCCTTCGAATTGTCCAGTAAAGCCACAGTTGCTAGCTGTGTTAACAAGCAGCAGCGGTTTGCCAGCAGTGACCGCACACACGTCCAATGGTTTGCCTGAATGGAGCTGTTTGAGGTTGTGTTCGAGCCAAGGTGCACATGATGCTAGTGCAGTCTGTGAGGCAGACAGGGCAATCAATAGAACAAATAAATAATGCATAACGTGACGGCTGAGCAACATAGAAAATGGCCTTAAGTTGGTTTTTTACCAATATACCTAAAAATTACAGCCATGGGTTATGCTTTACAATAAAATACTCAGTCCGCTCAAACCAAGCCACTAGGGCCACCATCTCGGGCCTAGGGTGTGGGTCAAATTACCCACGTGTTGATGCCAGAGATACCGTTGAGGCCATCTGGAATGACGCACTCAAAGCCCAAGAGCTAAAAGCATTAATCCTACTTGCATGATATCAGGGTGTGCATCAGATCGTGTATCACAAAATGGGTAGGGTATTTATGTGGGTATTAAGCCCGTGAGTGCTATTATTGTCGGTATTAAATCACCATTTTAAAAGGTATGACCCGCCGTGGCGACTCCAGTTTCTAAGCCTGCAACTATTCCTGCAACTACTCCTGCAACTACTCCTGCAACTACTCCTGCAACTACTCCTGCAACTACTCCTGCAAGTGAGCCCATTACCATGCCAGAAGGTAATCCCTCCTTGCGCACCATTGCTATGCCTGCCGATGCTAACCCCGATGGTGATATTTTTGGCGGCTGGATTATGTCTCAAATGGATATTTCCAGTGGCGTATTTGCCGCTCATGTGGCTAAAGGGCGGGTGGTGACTGTGGCGGTGGATGCCATGACGTTTCACAAGCCTGTGTATGTGGGAGACGACGTCAGTTGCTATTGCGCCGAAGCTAAACGAGGTAATACTTCCATCACCGTGCATGTGGAAGCCTGGGTCAGGCGTCACCATAGTGATACGGTCGCTAAAGTGACGGAAGGTATGTTTACCTTTGTCGCTGTGGATGCTCACGGTAAGCCCAAGCCGCTACCCAGCATTTAACCACGGACTTTGCTTAATCGGCCCTTGTATAGCAATTCTAGGGCTGCAATACTTTCGCCCAGTGGGTGGCTGTGATCAATGATTGTTAGAGGAATGGTTGTGACACAAAAAAATATACTGTTTATTATGTTAGATCAGCTCAGAGCCGATGCCTTGTCTTGCTATGGCAATAGTGTGGTGCATACGCCTAATATTGATCGTTTGGCAGAGCAGGGGGTGAAGTTTAACCGTTGCTATGTTCAAGGCACCAGTTGTGGTAACTCCCGTGCCTCCTATTATACGGGCCGCCATGTGCGCTCCCATGGCGCAACTTGGAACGGCTGGCCTAACCGAGCGGATGAGTTGACCCTGGCAGATCATCTTGACGCCTGTGGCATCAACACCTACCTCATGGGTAAAACCCACATGAAACCCGATTTAGCTGGTATGCAGCGATTAGGCGTAGAACCGCAATCTGCACTAGGGCGTTTTTTGAGCAATGCTGGCTTCAGCCAAGGCGAACATGATGATGGCTTGCACACCGTTGGCGTAGCTGGTGGTTATGGGGGTGCTGACCCCGCCTATTTTAATTACTTAAGAAAAAAAGGTTACGCTGCACAAAATCCATGGGCAACATGGGCTAATGCCGTAGAAGATGAAACAGGCGTGTTGCGCAACGGCATGTATCTAAAATATGGCCATCTGCGCTCAAGGGTAGACAAACAACATTCAGAAACGGCTTACACAACAGACCGTGCCATTGAAATGATGGCCCAAATGGGTCAACAAAACTGGTGTTTGAGCTTGTCTTACATTAAGCCCCATTGGCCCTTAGCCGCGCCCGCTCCCTACCACCAAATGTACCGAGGCGTGACGCTTCCCCCAGCCAATAAATGTGCATCACAAAAGCAAAAGGCTCACCCTATCTACCAAGCCTTTATGGATTTACCTCAAAGTCAGACCTATAGTAATGATGCCTACCGTGAACATGCATTGCCCACCTATTATGGTTTGGTGAAGGAAATAGATGACAACCTAGGCCGTTTGTTTGCCAGCCTAAAGCAACAAGGCCAGAGCCAAAACACCATGATTGTTCTCACCTCTGACCATGGCGATTTTTTTGGCGACCATTGGCTGGCAGAAAAAGACCTGTTCCACGATGCCGTGACTCGAGTGCCGTTGTTAATTATGGACCCAACCGCCGAGGCTAATCATAGCCGCGGTTCTGAATGTGATGAGTTAGTGTGTGCCATCGATTTGATCCCCACTTTTGTAGACTGGGCCGGTGGTGAACCGCAATGGCATTGGTTAGAAGGCCGTTCTTTGTTGCCCGTATTACAGCAATCAAGTACCGACCAAGGTGCACACTTTGACCGAGACTGTGTGGTTTCAGAATGCGATTATGGGGTCATGAGCTTTGCCAAGGACTTAGGCCGAGATCGCTATAATGCACGCATGACCATGGTGTTTGATGGGCGTTATAAGTATGTTCATTGTTTGGGTTTTAAACCCATGTTATTCGATGTGCAAGAAGATCCCCAAGAACGTGCTGATCTGGGTCGAGACGCAGGTTATGCGGGCATAAGATCACAACTAGGAGAGCAACTTTTAGATTGGTCAGCAGGGCTAAAAAATAGGGTCACAGTAAGTAAGAAAAAGTTTGATAATCAGCTCAATAAAGCCGGTGAAGTGGGTATTTTAATTGGTTACTGGCAAGCAGACGATGTGCCCCAAGCATTGCAATTACAACCCGAGGTGCCACTCACCTAGGCTAAGCGATGGTTCGCTCGACAGCCGCTGCGGCATTAATGAGGTTAAACACCGCTTCACGTTCTGATAAGACTAACAGCAGGGCCACATCGCCTGGTTGCAGTTGATCTAGTATTGTTTGAGCCCCTGCTGCTGGCCCCTCAGCGAGCCCTAACTGGTGCGCCAGCATGCCTTGCTGTTGGGCTTGTTGGTGGGTGAGTCGAAGGGTGTCACCGAGGCTCCGGCCCCGTAAATACTGGGGTAACTCTGCCGCTATTAAAACATCAGGTTTAAGACTTAGGGCATTTTTGGTGGCCTCTAAAATATCTTCGTCTGAGCGATCTCCAGCATGACTCAACATTAAAAAACGCCGGTTAGCGGGGATGCTAGCGATGGCCTTTGTGACCGCAGCAATAGAGTGGGCGTTGTGGGCAAAGTCTACAAATACCCGCGCACCATTGACTTCAAATTCGTTGCAACGGCCAGGGTTGTCTTTGGCGTCACTGTTAAAACCGCATAAACCCATGACGATGGCATGATCTTCAATACCCATGGCTTTGGCTAAACACAATGCACCTAGGGCGTTGCGAATATTGTAATGGGCAGCGCCCTTCATAGTCAGGGGTATATCCTGCACCTTAACCATCGACTGAGCATGCTGACCATCAAAATACACCAGGTTATCCCCTGCTTGCCATGCGCAAGTGAGGCCTTGGCTTTGGGCTGCCATAATAAGACGGTGCTCTGGGTCAAGCGAGAACCAACAAATGTTGGCTTGAGTTCGGCTGGCTTCAGCTACAATGTAGGTGTCGTCAGCGTTAAGAACTAATAGACCGCTTGAGGCTAACGTACGGTGTACAGCAAACTTTGCAACTGCCAGTTGTGCCACGGTGTTAACGCCGTATTGGCCCAGATGGTCAGCAGCCACATTAGTGACTAAAGCTGCTCGAGCTCGACGTAAGGGCAGGCCACGGCGTAAAATTCCGCCGCGAGCTACTTCTAAAAAAGCCACCTCGAGGCGCTTATCCCTAAGCACCATACGTGCACCACCTGGGCCAGAGTAATCGCCATAATCAAGAATATCGTCACCAACTCGAACAAATTCTGTCGAGCTAATGCCAGCGATTAAACCAGCCGCAGTAGCGATGGCTGAACATAGACGGGTACTGGTGGTTTTGCCATTAGTGCCTGTAATCAAAGCCACTGGCACGTCATATAAAGTGTCCCAGTTCACCTCACTGGGTTGCGGTAGATCAAATACTGAAAATGTTTGAGAACCGCTGCCGTGGCCCAAAGATAGTTCTTCATCATCACACAAAACATCAATACCATGCTCACTAGCAGCCTTAATGAGAGCTATTAAAGCTGGATTAGCTTCGCGTTGAGCCACATTTTTAAGCTCCTCAATCATCCGCTCAAAGTTGTTAGCTACTGTGTTTAATTCTTGTGCTGCAGTAAAGTGCCAAGCCGTCTGGCAGGCAAACATAGCCGTATACAGTTGATCCATGGGCGCAGATACTGCAAGGTTGGCACCGCCATCAAAACGCCGATGAATGATGTGCTCTTGCTGCCAACCTAAGGCATCGAGCACTCGTCTGGCGTGCATGCGCCACCTCTCAATGACTTTATCTAACTCTTGGTCTGGGCATGTAATATCTAAGTTTGCGCCCACATGATCCCATAATAACCCCGGGCCAGTTAGCCTGCGAAAATCATCAAGCATAAGGTCATCACTGGCGCTGCAATAAATGTCTAATGCTGTTTCAATTGTCTCTGCAGTTTCAACCATAACCTAGTCGCCATCTTCGTCGTTGTTTCTAGCTAGACGCACACCTCGCTCATCACGGATTATAGTGTCGCCTTCGCCCAGTAGTTCTTCCATGCCACTATCGTGGCTTTCATCCATTGAAGGATGAACTTCAAGGCCTGTTTTTTGTTGGTTTTTAAAATAAACAATCTGTTTCCAGCTACGGATAATGTTATCACCAAACACCATCACCAAGTCGCCTTCTCGGGCCATGTGCAAGGCGGTATCCACCGCTTCTTGCTCTTCTGCAATAACGCTGATGTTGCTTGCTTCAACGCCATGGTTAAGCAACCCTTGTTGCAACATCATGGGCACTTCATCATAGTCGCGTTTACGACGATTGTCGTCAGCCTTACAGATATAATGATCAAAATGGCCTGCCAAAATTTCGGCGGCCTGGTAGATGTCCTGATCGCGGCGATCCCCAGGAGCCGACAGCACCGCAATGGAAGGCTGCTGGGTTGTGGGCATAGTCCAAAATAACTTTAAATGGATGCTCGTTAAAGACGTTGGTGCGGCCTGGAGCTTGGAAAAAGTTAGTATCAAAAGTGCGCAAACCGTGCCTAATATTGTCGAGATCCACCTCAAAGCTATACGCCATGGCCGCTGCAAACATGGCATTTTGCACATTATGCATGGCCTTGCCTTCCATAGTGGCGGGAATTAAATGTGACCAAAGTACAGGAATGTGAGTGCCATTATCATAAATAGCAATCATGTCACCGTTCATGCCCTTTTCAAGCACTAAAGCGCGGCCGCCTGCTCGAATATGTTGTTTTACTAAACCGTGGTCAGAATTCATAGTGACATAACAAATGCGTTTGGCACGGGCAAAGTCAGCCATCCTCAAGCAATGAATGTCATCGGCATTGAGTACGGCTGTGCCCGTAGCAGACTCCACCACCACTCGTTTGACCACAGCGAGTTGTTCCTCAGTGTCGATACCACCTATGCCTAGGTGGTCGGCGGTGACGTTAAGGCAGGCTGCAACATCGGAACTTTGGTAACCTAAACCACTGCGCAGTAGACCGCCGCGAGCGGTTTCCATGACCGCGAAATCTACCGTAGGGTCTCGCAATACAATTTGTGCAGAGGCAGGCCCCGTCATATCACCTTTTACACTTAACTTGCCATTAATATACACACCATCAGTTGATGTCATGCCTACCGTATAACCACTGGCCTTCATAATATGACCCAGCATGCGGGAGGTGGTGGTTTTGCCGTTGGTGCCAGTAATTGCAGCAATGGGAATTTGGGTTGATACGTTGGGTGGAAACAACATATCGATCACTTTACCCGAGACGTCCCGCGGTGTGCCTTCACTAGGGGCCACATGCATGCGAAAACCAGGTGCAGCATTCACTTCTACAATAGCGCCACCAATTTCTTTGTAGGACCGACTGATGTCATCGGTTAGGAAATCTACGCCACCTACATCTAGGCCGATAGCCATAATGGCCCTCATGGCCATATCACGGTTGTCTGGGTGCACTACGTCAGTTAAATCGATAGCAGTGCCGCCAGTTGATAGATTAGCAGTGTCGCGTAAATAAAATATTTCATGCTTGGGTAAAATCGTTGCTTCGCTGACGTTACCTTCTTGCATAAGACGCTTGGCTTGAGTATCTATAGTGAGTTTTGTCAGCACTTTTTCATGGCCAACTCCTCGGCGTGGATCACTATTGACCTTTTCAACCAGTTGCACAATAGAACTTTGGCCATCGCCCACTACATGACCAGGTACCCGCTTGGCCACGGCGACTAACTCATTGTTGACAACTAACATGCGGTGATCAAAGCCGGTGATAAAACTTTCCACCAATACTGCACGGCTGGTGCCTTGTTCCTTAGCAAATTCAAAGGCTGTGATCACTTGTTCATCGGTGGTTAAGTTAATTGACACACCTCGGCCGTGGTTGGCATTAAGTGGCTTGAGGACCACGGGGTAGCCAATAGAGCGAGCCGCACGTATGGCCGAACTGTCACTATAGGTCAAGCGTTGTTGAGGCACAGGCAAACCGAGCTTGTGTAATAGGTTATGGGTATCTTCTTTGTCGCATGAAATTTCCACCGCAATATGTTTAGTTTGGCTAGTAATGGTGGCCTGAATTCGTTGCTGATATTTACCATGACCAAATTGCACAAGACTATAATCATTGAGGCGCATCCATGGGATATTGCGCGCTTCTGCAGCTTTTACTAAAGAGCCCGTACTAGGGCCAAATTCACGTTTTTGGGCACTCAATATAAATTCATTAAGCTCGTCATGCCATGCAAAATCAGGGTCAAAAGGGTATTCAACCTGGGCTTGCAGTTGCTTGGGCAAAAGGTGCATTAATAAACGTAATGCGAGGTCTCCAGCATCCAGACCTACGTTGCGCTGTTTGTAGGCATAAACCATATTGTACTGGCCTGATGTGCCGGTAGATCGGGTGCGCCCAAAGCTGACTTCCGCCCCAGCCATGCATTGTACTTCTAGGGCGCAGTGCTCCCAAACATGGCCCAACCATGTACCTTCGTCTTCTTGCAATCGACGTAAAAACCCTCCCTTTTCGCGATACGAGCAACCATGCTCGTCCAGACCTGGGAGCGATTCAACTAATGCCTCTATAAAGGCTTCGCCTATTTTTGCCGACGGCCACTGCTCTAAAATGCCAAGGTCTATCACGTGTCGAATAACGGGAAATCCAGCCCAAGTGTTGGGGCCAACATATACATTAGTTGAAATGATTTTCATGGACATACATTCTCTGCAGGCCTGTGTACATTAGAGTACTGTGGCCCTTATGGTGGTTATGGGCAGTGTTTCGCACAACAATGCCAAAAAATACATTATGTTTAGCCTTATTGATGTCCGCACAGACCCAGCGAAGGGCCCGTAGCAGTTTTTAGGCTTTTTTATTCATTTTTTCGGTTGCGGTGCTGACCATCAGACCCTGCTTATACGGTGCCATTGAAGTTGAGGAGCTAATTTATAAGCTAAACTCATGTCACCATCCCCTATGGGGTAGTCATGAGTCCTGCAAAATAAATCATGATGGCCTCAACCTTTAACTTTAGCTGGCTTACAGCGCATTAAACTATGGGGCCTAAAGCACTTTGGTCAATCATTTCACAGACTGAATGCAGTTTTTTTGAGGCCTCATGACCAATGACTTGCCCATTAAATAAGCAGTGTTGTTTGAGGTTGCTTCAATTCATCATAATTGAGTATCTAACTTACAAGCAAGTAAGTGTAGTCTAAATATCCAGTTATGCTTAAAAAAAATGAAAAAAATAATAAAAAATAACTAATTTCGTTTACCAACCACCAGCCGATCTGTCTTTAAGTAATTTATAAGGGCTGTTTGTAAGTGTTATGGGCTATTGTTGGGTGATGTCTGCGAGGCTACAAAAGCCATTTTTATCATCACTTGGCGGGTAGGCATGACGATTGTTAAGGTCATAACGACAACCAGCGCCCAGTACATCAAGTTTAAGGCCTAGTAGGCTTAACGCATCATTACGGCCGGCTAGCCACATGGATGAGTAGGTCATTGCACCGGCGTCCACCACTGTGACTGTGCCACTACCCACCACTTCTATAACATCATCAGGGCCAATAAATGCGGCCGTATCTTCGTCGATGCCCAAGCCAATTAAAAATGGATTATAAGACGACGCACTTAACAACCGCCCTAAACGGTTTCGCTGAGTAAAATGTTGGTCAATAATAACTGCGTTGGTTAAGCCCAGACCTGGAGCAAGGCTTACGCCGTCGCCAGAGGGTGCAGAATTGCCATCACCGCCAGCGACCATATGCTCAGACATAATGGAGGCGCCAGCAGAGGTACCCGCCACAGGAACCCCGGCAGCATTGCGACGGCGAATTTTTTGAGCCACTAGGGTGCCGCCTAAAATAGTTGATAAGCGCAGTTGGTTACCGCCCGTCATGAAGATGCCTGTAGCACGGTCTAGCATTTCACAAAATTCAGGATTGTCACAATCTTCGCGGCTGGTAATGGGTAAAAATTCAACCTTTGCCGCTCCTAAGCCACGAAAAATATCATTGTAGTCGGGGCCTGTAGAGTCGAGCTGCGAAGCGGTGGGCACAACCACTATATCGGCGTTTTTTCCACCCGATAATTCCACAAATTTAGTGTGGATATGCATGTCTTTTTGACGGTCTTCACCGCCACCAATGGGAATAATGAAACCGCGCTGGGCATCATCTGAAACGGGTGCTGGGCACATGAGTTTAAGTAACTTCTCTATTAATTAAGGGTTAAAAAATAACAGTCTTATGAGGTTTCATAAGTACCAAAAATTTGGCTTTGGCCATGACGCTTATGCCAGCGGCCACGGGCCATAACGTCAGAAATATTATGATGTTGATCTAAAACCACCATATCTGCGTCCTTGCCTTGTTGCAACCGGCCTTTGTGGGAAAATTTTAATAAATCAGCCACGTTAGAGGTAAAAGGAGCGAGTGCATCGGCCATAGGCACATGGTGGTTTAATACTTCGCATAAGGTTTCAATGAGGGTTGATGAACAGCCTATCCCCATGCGCACGGGTTCTCCTTCTTCATTAAAATGGGGTAAGCAACCACCGCCATCGGAGCTGATGGTAATCTTATCAGCTGGGTAGCTACCTTCACGATAGCGTAAAAAAGCTTCTGCAGCAGACCAGCCCGGTTCACTATGGCCTGCTGGGAAGGCGGTAATATCAAGTCTCACGCCTCGAAGAGATAGAGGCAGTGCTTCGTCAAAAAGGCTTTTGTTACGATTAATATGGGTTGGGTTAAACACCCGTGCTGGAATTTCTGAGGTGTCTAAGGCTTCTCGAACAAGAGCTAAACCCCGCTGACCATCGCCCATGTGGATGTGCAAAATACCTGCTTTCCCGGTCATTAATCCAGCCACATGAGCTTCGCTTGCGACCCGCAGAAACTCATCCAATGTGGGTTGGCTAGAGCGGTGGTCACTGATGGCTAATTCACCTACGCCTATAATAGGATCGATAAACACGATGTCACTGCGCGCACTGCCTGTGAGAGTGGTGAGCGGTAAGTGGTAGCCCCCAGTGTGGCACCACGCAGACATGCCTTCCTCGCGCAAGCCATAAGCTTGGGTCACGATGCTTTGCGTATTGCGGGTGAGGTCATCTGTACCTAATACCCCAACCACACTAGTGACACCAAATTGAGTGAACTGAGATAGAAATACCGGTGGCACTCTGCTAGCGGGCCCAGTCTCACCGCCACCGCCAGTAATATGCGCATGTCCGTCGATGAAACCTGGGATTAAAGTGGCACCAGCTAAGTCGGCAACCTCTACCTCTAAGCAACTATCAAGCACGGGTAGTTGTGAACCGATGTAAATGATTTTCTCTGCAGCGACTAGGACATGGCACATGCCCATCGGCTGGGGGGCAAATAGATTAGCGTTGGTGATTAGTTTTAGCATGGCTAGACCGACATATTGGGGTGGGACAGAAGATTAACTTATTATTTCAAACTTTAGCATGAAGCGCTGCTCTTTATACCACTTTTGTTTGCGGGTCAGTCTTTTAATACTTGAACTCTGTGCGCCCACTAAGGTACCTTTGGGAGCCATGATAGTGGCTAGTCGTGATCACCCCCTTGGCAACTTTTTGGGTGGCACCTAGGGGCAGAAATTTGGATAAAAATTAGAGCTAAAATTAAAGCTAAAATTAAAGCTAAAATTAGTGCCCATAATGGGACCTTGATTAGCCTTATATAGGGCTAATACCAAGCTGATCGCAGTGCCAAAAAATAACACTTAACCGCATACAAGTGGCATTAACTTCGGCCACAAGGAATTATTCACATGCATACAGTTCAACGGCCAAACTTCCGTACAACTGATTTTTTGGCCCAGCATATTCAAACCACTATGAACTTTTACCATCCTAGGGCGATTGACCCCAAAGGTGGTTTTTTCCATTACTTTCGTGATGATGGTAGTGTTTATGATGCCCATGCCAGACACTTAGTGAGTAGTACGCGGTTTATCTTTAATTACTCTGAAGCCGCGCGTTACTTTGGCAATGCAGAATACCTTGCAGCAGCCCACCACGGTCTAGATTATCTTCGGAGTGCTCATTTAAACCCCCAAAATGGAGGTTACACTTGGCTTATTAAAGATGGCCAAGCGGTAGATCAAACCAACCATTGTTATGGCCTGGCATTTGTCTTGCTGGCTTATGCCTCAGCTGTTAAAGCCGGCATCACAGAAGCACAAGCCTATGTGCATGAAACCTTTGCTCTTATGGAACAGCACTTTTGGTTGCCTGAACATGGTCTCTATGCCGACGAAGCCAGTGTAGACTGGAAAATAGTGTCCCCTTACCGTGGCCAAAACGCCAATATGCACTCTTGTGAAGCCCTGATTGCAGCTTTTGAAGCCACGGGTCATAAGCCTTATCTAGACCGAGCAATGCTGCTAGCGCATAATATTTGTGTACGCCAAACCCAAACCACACAAGGACAAATTTGGGAACATTATGACCCTACTTGGCGGCCAGACTGGAATTACAACCAACACGACCCACAAAACCTATTTCGTCCATGGGGCTACCAACCGGGTCACTTTACTGAGTGGGCTAAATTATTGCTGATACTCGATCGTTATCAACCTAAGCCTTGGTTGCTAGTAACAGCCAAACAATTGTTTGACCAAGCCCTAGAAAAAGCTTGGGATCATGAGTATGGTGGTGTTTGTTATGGTTTTTCTCCCAGCGGCGATGTTTGCGACGCTGATAAGTATTTTTGGGTGCAGGCTGAGTCTATAGCCGCGGCGGCATTACTCGCTCAAGCCACGGGGGAACAGCGTTACTGGGACTGGTATGACACATTATGGGCCTACGTTTGGACCCACTTTGTGGACCATGAGTATGGGGCTTGGTACCGCATATTAAAGCCTGAAAACAGCCCTTACGACAAGCTTAAAAGCCCTGCTGGAAAGACTGATTATCACACCATGGGCGCTTGTTATGAAGTCATTAATAGCACTTCTTTGTCAGTGGCAGTGACACCACTCTAGCCCGCATCTTATGCGGTCCACGCGAGCACGAGGTTAAGCTGGGCAGGGGCTCAATAACTTATCAACACTCACCATAAAGGTTTCAATAATGGCATCACATTATCCATCAATAGCAACATCAACACGCTTCAAAACTCCGATCAATATTGATCTTCGAAGTGATACCGTGACTCAGCCAAGTGAAGCCATGCGCCAGGTTATGGCACAGGCGCAGGTGGGTGATGATGTGTATGGTGATGACCCCAATGTAAACGCCCTTGAACACGAAGTGGCTGAATTATTAGGCAAGCAAGCGGGGCTGTTTTTACCCAGTGGCACCATGAGTAATTTAGCCGCAGTATTGGCTCATTGCCAGCGGGGTGAGGAGGTTGTGGTGGGTGACCAATACCATATTCATTGTGATGAGGCAGCTGGTGTTGCGGTGTTGGGCAGTGTAGCGATGCATGCACTGCAAACCGATGTGTACGGGCGCTTTGACCTTGAGCAATTAAGTGCTGCAGTCAAACCCAACGACTACCACTGCCCCATAACTCGATTATTGTGTCTGGAAAATACCGTGTCAGGCTGCATTCAAGCACAAAGTCATATTGATGATTTGGTTGATCGGGCCAAATACCATGGCCTTGCTACGCATATGGATGGGGCCAGGTTGCTTAATGCAGCGGTAGCCCAAAATTTACCTCCAGCGCGTTTGGTAAAGTCTATCGACACAGTGTCCTTGTGTTTATCAAAAGGCTTAGGTGTGCCTCTGGGTTCGGTGTTGGTTGGCCCTAGTGAGGTTGTGGAAAGGGCGCGTAGGCTGCGCAAAATGTTAGGTGGGGGCATGCGGCAAGCGGGTATTATTGCTGCCGCAGGCAGGTATGCTTTAGAGCATCATGTAGAGCGCTTAGCAGAGGATCATCAGCGCACACAGCAACTCGCCACCGCACTTGATGGCTTAAACGATTTGTACTTTGATAAGGCTCGAGTGCAGACCAATATGATATTTTTACAGTCTCCACAGATGCCTGCTTTGGCAGACTATTTAGCCGAACGGGGCATTGCCATCACCGCTATAGGAGAAAATACTCGTATTGTTTTACACATGCATATTGATGATTTAGCCCTGCAGCAGATTATCGAGTCGATACAGGCGTTTTTTACCGCGCACTAATCGCCTCAGCATCGTCTCTAGATAACCCCTAAATAGACGGCCGTTGGTGTTTAGCCTTAGCTTAGTTTTTGGACCTTAAAAACTATATAAGCAAAAGTTTGCCTATCTAGCCTATTAACATGATAATGAACCAGTGATGTGATTAACCTGAAGTCGCTTTTGACTATATCTAACGATGCAATTTGACTATATCTAACTATGCAAATCCTCGCGTTAATTGATGATGATCTAGACATACGCCAACTAATAAGCCAATACCTGAGTCAGCAAGGCTATGAGGTAGTAGCTTATGCCGACGGTGAAAGTTTCTTACAAGCCGATATGACGCGCTTCGACTTGGCCGTGTTGGATATTGGACTGCCAGGTATGGATGGATTAGACGTCTGTCGTAATTTGCGCCAAACTTCTAGTTTGCCGGTGATTATGCTCACTGCAGCAAGTGATGACCTAGATCGTATTTTGGGCCTTGAGTTAGGCGCTGACGATTACATGGGTAAACCCTTTAATCCGCGTGAGCTACTGGCACGCATTAAAGCCTTATTGCGCCGTGTGCAGGTTCAAGCGCCAGACCCAGGCCTCGCTTCAGAGGCACCCAAATTACACATAGACAGCCTTAAGCGAAGCGTCACTTTTGCTGGCAAACCCTTGCCATTAACTGGCGCAGAATTCGATTTGCTTAATCTGCTATATCAACATCGAGGCGAGGTGCTTAGCCGTGACGCCATTTGCCAAGTCCTCCATGGCCGCAATGCACAGCCTTACGACCGCTCTATAGACACCAGCATCAGTCGCTTGCGCAACAAACTTAATGAGGTGGCACAAGACAGTATTCAAAGTGTGCGTGGCAAGGGTTACGTGTTGGTGCTGGTGTGAAATTTGTGACGGGCCTATGGCTCAGGTTAATACCTAACTCAGTCATGGCAAGGGTCACCATCGTACTTTTTTTAGGCATTTTAATCGCTCAGGTGTTTGGTACTTGGTTGTGGGTTTCGCAATTAAAGGCCACTGAACATAATCGATTAATCAATGTTTCACAGACTATGGGCTCGCGCATTGGCCAAACGGTGCAGTTCTTTAAAAAGTTACCTGATCAATACCGTCATATTGTGCTTGATCAACTGCGCGATATGGGTGGCACTCGTTTCTTCGTTTCGGTCAACAAGCAATACATCGATTTACGTACCATTCCTCAGACGGATTTTTCTCAATTAGTACGCCAGCAACTGAGTACCAGTATTGTGGCCCAAATGGGCCAGGTGCAAGGCCTAGATATTCAATTTGTAGATTTTGACGATTTAAAGATACTGTCTGGATCTAACCTAATGGTGGACTTACCACCCAAGTGGAAGCGCTTTGCCCTAATACAGCCCAGCGACGCTAGTCCAGTGGCGGTGGTGCAGTTACCCGTGGCTAACGAGTGGATCTACTTAGCTGCGGTGATCCCCGAGGGTCACATGCTCACGGGGGTCACTTGGCTCACTAATGAGCGCATGCTGAGTATTAGTTCGGTGTCATTGACGGTGTTATTACTGACCTTACTGCTGGTGCGCTGGGTAGTGAGACCTTTGCGGCTGTTAGCAAGGCAAGCCGAAGCCATCGGTAAAGGGCGTAACCCGCGCCATATGCGCGAGCAAGGTTCCAGCGAGATGGTGGCCACCATTCGTGCCTTTAACACCATGGTAGGGCGTATTCAAAAGTTCACTGGTGACCGAGAACGGTTATTTGCAGCTATTTCCCACGACCTTAAAACGCCGTTAACTCGGGCCCGCTTGCGAGCTGAAATGATTTCGGACACAGACCAAAAACAGGCCTTAATTGGTGATTTAGAAAATCTGGAGACCATGGTCAAAGGCAGTTTGCAAATGATGAAGGACGATGCCATCCATGAAAATGCCCAGCGCATTGATCTAAGCCAGTTGTTGTTAAGTTTGGCGGCACAAAACCAAATATATGGCTTGCCCATCGACCTAGATGTGCAACCGGGTTTAGTGATAGACGGCCGCAGTATGGCGCTGCAACGACTGTTTAGTAATCTTATTGATAATGCCTTAGCCTATGGGCAAGCGGTCAGTATTGTGGCTAATGCCAACGCCCAAGGCACTGTGATTCGTATTTTGGACCCAGGCCCAGGCTTAAGTGATGCTGATAAGGCGCGGGTGTTTGAGCCTTATTATCGCATCGACCAAAAGCCAAGTGGTGATCACGTAGGGCTTGGATTGGGTATTGCCCGCAGTATCGCTAACTTACATGGCGGCGAATTAGAGCTAAAGGATCGCCGGGGTGGTGGCCTTATGGTTGAGGTTTATTTCCCTTCGTAACCTTTTGTCACATTTGTTCACGTTATGACACTGTTTAGTCTATAGAATCGATCCACCGGAGTGTGACTGCCGGATAATAAGACTAAATAGGAATTCACATGAAAACTAAACTTACAGGCCTAGCCCTAGCTACTATGATGGCTGTAGCACCTAGCGCGCAAGCAGGCGAAGTAGAAGTATTACATTATTGGACCAGTGGTGGCGAAGCTGCCAGTGTTGCCTTTTTAAAGGAACAGTTGGCTGCATCTGGTGTTGATTGGGTTGATTTTGCCGTAGCTGGTGGCGCAGGTGAAAGTGCCATGACAGTATTAAAATCTCGTGCCATCTCTGGCAACCCACCTACAGCAGCGCAAATCAAAGGCCCATCTATTCAAGACTGGGGCGAGTTAGGTTTTCTAACTAGCATTGACGACGTTGCAAAAGCCAACAACTGGGATCAAATCTTACCAGAAGTTGTATCTGACGTAATGAAGTACGAAGGCGAGTACGTTGCTGCTCCAGTTAACGTGCATCGTGTTAACTGGTTGTGGGCTAACCCAGAAGTATTCCGTAAAGCGGGTGCTACTGTCCCTACTACTTGGGATGACTTCATGGTTCAAGCACAAAAACTAAAAGATGCCGGTTACATTGCTTTAGCCCACGGTGGCCAAGCATGGCAGGACGCTACTGTTTTTGAAGCTGTGGTATTAGGAGTTGGCGGTGCTGACTACTACAACAAGGCTTTTGTACAAGCAGACATGGATGCGCTTAACAGTGCAACCACCAAAAAAGTATTTGAAACCTTTGGCCAACTGCGCCAGTTTGTGGATATCAACTCTCCAGGACGTGACTGGAACTTAGCTACCTCTATGGTCATTAATGGCGAAGCGGGTATGCAGATTATGGGCGACTGGGCTAAGGGCGAATTTAAAGTTGCTGGTATGAACCCAGGCACAGACTACGTTTGTGTTGCTGCTCCAGGCACTTCTGGCGCTTACACCTTTAACGTTGACTCATTTGCTTTCTTTAATCAAAGCGATGCAGCAAGCACCCAAGCGCAAAAAGTGATGGCGAAAGAAATCTTAAGTACTGATTTCCAACGTGTATTTAACCTTAACAAAGGTTCTATTCCAGCACGTTTAGGCATGGCGCGTACCGAGTTTGACTCATGCGCTCATGACTCTATGGACGCTTTCGTTGCTAGCTCTGCTTCAGGCAGCCTAGTACCGAGTTTCGCTCATGGTATGGCCGTTTCAGAAGCCATTTCTGGTGCCATCTACGACTCTGCCACGCAGTTCTTTAACTCCGATGACAGTGCCGACCAAGGTGTAGCTCAGCTAGTAGCAGCGGTTGCTGCAGCTAAGTAAACGCCTGTTTATAGTCATTACGCGCTTAATGCCGTAATGTATGACCTTGTCATTGCAAGGTTAGTGCAGCAATTCTAGGCCTAGGTCTAGTATTGCTGCAAACCCTAGACCCTCGCAATGATGGTTTAGGCCTAAGCTTAGCAATGGCACAATTCTAAAAATCTATTGAGCTAACTCATGTTCGATTATCTCGAAAAACAATTACCTAAATTGATTATGGCCCCTACGGCCATTGTTATGTTGGTTTGTATGTATGGTTTTATCGGTTGGACTGCGGTCTTATCGTTTACCAAAAGCCGTATGCTACCCCAGTGGGAGTTTGTTGGTTGGCAGCAGTACGAGCGTTTATTTGCTAACCCACGCTGGCACGTTGCATTAGATAACCTGCTCGTGTTCACCCTACTGTTTATTATTATTGCCTTACTGTTAGGCCTCATGTTGGCGATTCTATTAGATCGCAATATTCGTAACGATGGTGCCTTACGCACCATCTATCTTTATCCAATGGCCGTGTCTTTTATTGTTACCGGCACAGCCTGGAAATGGATTTTAAATCCGGGTTTAGGCATCGAAAAAATGGTGCGTGACCTAGGCTTTACTGATTTTGAATTTCGCTGGTTAGTAGACCCAGATATGGCTATTTATACCATTGTCATTGCAGCTGTGTGGCAGTCCAGTGGTTTTGTAATGGCCATGTTCTTGGCAGGCCTGCGAGGCGTTGATGACAGCTTAATCAAAGCCGCCCAAATGGACGGGGCATCTACCTTCCGAACCTATTGGCATATTATTTTGCCAGTGATGCGGCCCGTTTTCTTTGGCGCTGTGGTAATCCTAAGCCACATTGCTATTAAGAGCTTTGACTTAGTGCAGTCGCTTACTGGCGGTGGCCCAGGTTATTCCTCGGACTTGCCTGCCACCTTTATGTATACCCATGCCTTTAGCCGCGCCCAAATGGGTCTTGGTGCGGCCAGTGCCATGGTGATGCTCGCCGGCGTGATGGCTATTATTGTGCCTTATCTCTACTCAGAATTGAGAGGTAAAAAACAATGAGTTCATCAACGGCTTCAAAAGGCATCTACAAGGCTCTGTTTATCACCATTTTGGTGCTCTTTGCCCTAGTGTATTTAGCCCCCTTGTACGTCATGCTCACCACCTCATTTAAAGGCATCGAAGAAATTCGCAGTGGCAATATATTGGCCTTGCCGCAAACCCTTAACGGCAGCGCTTGGACCAAAGCATGGAGCAGTGCGTGTACCGGCGGTGACTGCTTTGGCTTAGCGCCCTATTTTTGGAACAGCATGCGTATTGTATTGCCTGCGCTGATCATCTCTACTGCGGTGGGCGCCCTTAACGGCTATGTGTTATCACAATGGCGTTTTAAGGGCAGTAACTTCCTCTTTGGGGCGTTACTGTTTGGTTGTTTTATTCCCTTTCAGGTAATTTTATTACCTATGGCTAAGTTATTGGCTTGGCTAGGTTTGGCCAATACCGTGCCAGGCTTGGTGCTGGTACATGTTATTTATGGTGTGGCCTTTACGACCTTGTTCTTCCGTAACTACTATGTGGGCATACCCACAGAGTTAGTGCGTGCAGCGCGGTTAGACGGCGCAGGGTTTTTTGCCATTTTCAGGCATGTTTTCTTACCTCTTTCTACGCCCATTATTGTGGTTAGTGTGATTTGGCAATTCACTCAAATTTGGAATGATTTCCTGTTTGGGGTGGTGTATTCGGGGCCGGGCACACAGCCCATTACTGTGGCGCTGAACAACCTGGTCAATACCACCATGGGTGGCAAAGAATACAACGTCGACATGGCTGCTGCGGTTATCGCCGCCTTGCCTACCCTAGTGGTCTATCTAGTGGCGGGTAAATATTTTGTACGCGGTTTAACCGCGGGTGCCGTTAAAGGCTAATAAAAAGATCAAGACAAAGGAAAAGAAACCGCTATGGGTTCTATACAGATACAACAACTCACTAAATCATTTGGTGAAACACAAGTCCTAAAAGGCATCGACCTAGACATTAAAGATGGTGAATTCTTAATTTTAGTAGGTCCATCTGGCTGTGGTAAATCCACCCTAATGAACAGCATTGCTGGGTTAGAAGACGTCACCAGTGGTGATATTCTGATTGATGGTGCTAATGTCACAGACTTAAGCCCTAAAGAACGTGACATTGCTATGGTGTTTCAGTCTTACGCCCTTTACCCCACCATGAGTGTGTCGCGTAATATTAGTTTTGGCCTAGAAATGCGTAAGGTGCCCAAGGCTGAAATAGAGAAAACCGTCGCCGACGTGTCTCAACTGTTACAAATTGAGCATTTGTTAGACCGCAAACCCAGTCAGCTATCTGGTGGTCAGCGCCAACGTGTGGCCATGGGCCGCGCTTTAGCCCGCAGCCCACGAGTGTTCCTCTTTGATGAACCTCTGTCTAACTTAGATGCTAAGTTACGGGTAGAAATGCGCACAGAAATAAAGAAATTGCATAAGCGTTTGGGCACTACTATTGTTTATGTGACCCACGATCAAGTGGAAGCCATGACCCTAGCCGACCGCATTGCAGTGATGAAAGACGGCCAAGTGCAACAGTTTGGCACGCCTTATGAAATTTACAATAATCCAGCTAATCGTTTTGTGGCTGACTTTATGGGTTCACCACCCATGAACTTTATTGAATGCGTTGTGCTGGATGACAAACTGGTAATTGAAAGCCAAGGTGAGAAATTTGAACTGCAGGTGACCCATGGTGAGCGTCTTAGGCAAGCTGGTGTGGAAACGGTGATTCTTGGCATTCGCCCAGAGATGATTACCGAACCTAAACCTTATGTCGAAGGCGCATTAGTGCATAGCATACCCATGCAAATTGAAGTGACTGAACCCATGGGGCCAGACACTATTGCCTTTGGTCAGTGGAATGGCACGGAAATTCAGGCGCGCTTAAGCCCAGAAGCTGGGGTGGACGCGCAAACTAAAGGCCACATTGATGTGCAGGTTGATACCAGTAAAGCGGTGTTGTTTGATGCCTTTAGTGGTGCCCGGTTAGACGCTTAAGCCAGCGTAGTTTGGCTCGCAAGACTGAGCCCAAACTCATAGCCAGAATTACCACACCAGCAGGGTCGACCTCTGGTGTGGCGACTGAGTATTGATTAACGAATTTCTGTGCGATAGCTAAAGCTATCAGCCCGGCCTCTGGTAATTCTAAACTCGACGGGTTGGTTATTTTTGCTATAAGTGAGACGGTGCAAAACTACTAGGGGATCACCTACCTTTATATTGAGCAGGACAGCGGTATCTTGATCTGCTATTTCTGCAGTGAGAGATTCTTCTGAGCGCACGATGGGTAAGTTGAATTGATCAACGACCACAGCATAGAGTAAATCTGGAATATGAACGTCTTCTTTCTCTAAACCACGCACCAAGTCAGCTACCCACCAACACTTTTCTACCAACACGGGCCTATCATCCCGAAATCCCACACGTTTGATATAGACCATATCAGTATTCGGTGCCACTTGAAGCCGTTGACAAATCTTGTCACTACCTTTGCGGATCTCTCTCACAGGCGTTTGTTTTGTAATGCGTACTGGCTTTCCTGAGTGTGTGCCGTAAGAAAAAAAGCGAAATAAACTATTATTAAAATCAATCCGAGAGACGTAAGTGCCCTTGCCTTGATGTCGGTACAACAGTTTTTGGTGTACTAGGTTTTCAATGGCTTTTTTTACGGTGCCTGTGCTCACCGAAAGTTTTTCTGCGAGTTGTGGTTCAGAGGGAATTAAATCTCCAGGCGCTAAATCACCAGCCGCAATCTGTTCTTGAAGAAAATTCTCTACCACTTTGTATAAAGGCGTGTGAGGCACGGTTTTATTTGTCCATTGAATCATTAACTATTTGAAAATCCGTATTTTATTTTGACTTTAAGTTTTACTTGTAACCAATAAATGATAACAGATTCTTGCCAGTCGATAAAAAATATTATCATAAAAGCTTGACTCATGTACATGAGTTATATTATCTATACATATAGAGTAAGAGTTAATACATTTTTTATATCAGTCCGGTCCGCAAAAATGGACCTTTAAGAGGCAAAAGTCTGTGGAAATATTTGATCACATTGGTGCCATATTTAGTTTTAGCAACCTATTGGTGTTAGTTATTGCCACCACTGGTGGCTTAATCTTAGGAGCGTTACCCGGTTTGAGCCCAACCATGGCTGTTGCATTGTTAATTCCATTTACCTTTCAAATGGATGCAGCAACAGGTTTAGTTCTGCTTGGAGCAGTTTATACCGCTACAGTGGCAGGTGGGGCTATTAGTGGCATCTTAGTTAATATTCCAGGAGCCCCCGCTAACATCGCGACGGTATTAGATGGCCACCCAATGGCTAAAAAAGGTAAGGCTACACAAGCGTTACATTTTTGTTTTATTAGTTCTTTTGTGGGTGGCATTACTGGCGTTTTAGTGTTGATATTTTTCACACCCCCATTGGCAAAGCTAGCATTGAAGTTTGGCCCATCGGAAATGTTTTGGATGGCTATAGTGGGTGTCACTGTCATCGGTACCCTTGGTTCTAAATCCGTTGTTAAAGGTTTGTTCTCTGGCGTGTTGGGCTTATGGATTTCCACTATAGGCATTAGCCCCATATTTGGAGAATCCCGTTTTGTGTTCACCGATCATCTTACGGGTGGAGTGCACATTGTAGTCGCTTTAATAGGACTATTTGCCGTTCCCCAAATATATCAACTATT
>Ga0209712_10001207_pt1 | contig 22223 bp, 22 predicted proteins | sample ArcOceMetagenome_FD_187443 | JGI IMG/M metagenome (GOLD analysis project Ga0209712, IMG submission 187443) | Marine eukaryotic phytoplankton communities from Arctic Ocean - Arctic Ocean - Greenland ARC118M Metagenome (SPAdes) (version 2) | ecosystem: Environmental > Aquatic > Marine > Oceanic...
GTCCATTTGCAAACGAATACTTGATGCAGCCTCGTCAATAAGGTCAATCGCTTTATCAGGTAATTGTCTATCACTGATATATCTGTAGGATAACGTTGCAGCAGCTACAATAGCCGGGTCGGTTATCTCAACAGAGTGGTGTAATTCGTAGCGTTCTTTTAAACCCCGTAATATTGCAATGGTATCTTCTACACTTGGCTCTTCTACTAATACTTTTTGAAATCTACGCTCCAGCGCTGCATCTTTCTCAATATATTGGCGATATTCATTTAAGGTCGTGGCTCCGACACAATGTAACTCTCCCCTTGCCAATGCAGGCTTAAGCATATTGCCAGCATCCATAGCACCCTCGCCTTTACCTGCACCTACCATAGTATGTAATTCATCGATGAATAGAATGACTCGACCTTCTTCTTTACTAAGCTCATTAAGAACAGATTTTAAACGCTCTTCAAACTCACCACGAAATTTTGCACCTGCTATTAGTGACCCCATATCAAGGGACAACACACGTTTATTTTTTAACCCCTCAGGAACTTCAGAATTAATAATTCGCTGGGCTAACCCCTCAGCAATAGCCGTTTTACCCACACCTGGCTCACCAATTAATACTGGGTTATTTTTAGTTCGCCGCTGCAATACCTGAATTGTTCGACGTATTTCATCATCCCTGCCGATGACGGGATCTAGTTTACCTTGTTCGGCACGTGCGGTTAGATCGGTGGTGAATTTATCTAGTGCTTGGCGAACATCTTCAGCATTTTGATCGGTAACCTTTTGACCTCCACGCATCTTTTCAATGGCTTTTTCAATCTTTTCTTTATTAGCGCCAGATTGTTTAAGCAGTTCTCCTAAACTACCTTTGTCTTGAAATGCTGCCAAAACAAACACTTCTGAAGTGATATAATCGTCATCGCGTTTTTGTGCAATTTTATCGCTTAAATTAAGCAGTATGATGGTACTTTTTCCAAGCTGTACATCTCCGCCAGTTCCTTCAACTCTAGGCAACCTATCTATAGCCACTGACAATGCAGAGCGCAAACTATTAACATTTATATTGGCTTGATCAAATAATGGGCGTACTGATCCACCTTGCTGATTAAGCAAGGCAGTCATCAAATGTACTGGCTCTATATATTGATGATCGCGACCTAAGGCTAAAGATTGAGCCTCTGATATGGCTGTTTGAAATTTACTGGTAAAACTGTCTAAGCGCATAAAATCTCTCCGCTACTACTTTGCATAGCTTGGTTATGGGTATAATTTACATACTAATCAAGTCTGTTGAAGAAAGTCAGCACATACAACATGGATAAAATTCCAACCACACTAAACGCCATAAATGGAATTAATAATCGACTATGAATATATGATATTTAAAAGAATTTAATGATTAAGATCAGCTTTAAGGTATCAATCTTAATCAAGGTAAATTGCGCTAACTATTCTGCCAGTTGTAGGAATGGAATTTGACCCGTTCGCGACTTGATGTGTTGTCCGGCGGTGTGAAAAAAACAAATCAGCCTGTTGATAAGTACAATATTCGCCACCAAAAACGTGGGAGATACCCAAGTCGAACATTTTTTGCTTAGCTATGTAGTAAAGATTGGTAAAATATTTATCTTCGCTCTTCTGGCTAAAAGCTTGTGGGTAGTCGGTAAACGTCTCTTTTATTTCTTTTCCTACTTCAAAATGCCTTTGACTAATTGCTGGTCCCATCCAAGCGATTAAATTCTTTGCATGTATGGGCATTTTAGATACGGTATTTTCTATCACACCGTTTGCTAATCCTCGCCAACCTGCATGCACTGCCGCAACACAAGTACCTTGATGATCACACAATAAAATAGGTAAACAGTCTGCGGTCATAACAGCGCAAACTTGGCTTTTCTTAGTGGAAAAACAGGCATCGGCTTGAAGCGTTGCGTCAATTACATCCTCGTTTATATCTAAGTCTACACATATGTTACTATGGACTTGATTGAGCCAGATAAAATTCTGATAATTAGGCAATAGTTGACGGTTTTTATTCACTAAATATTTGTCATCACCAACATGTTGAGCAAGATTAAACGAATCATAAGGTGGCTCACTAAAACCTTTACTTCTGCAACTAGTAAAGGCTCTAACATTATTAGGCGCTGGCCAATTAGGTTGAATGTAATTCTGCTGTAGCAAAATTACACTTCTCCACTGCCGTTTTCAGACTTGTCTTCTCTTAATACGTCTAAAAGTTCCACAAAATCTTCTGGTAACTCAGCCTGCCAACTTAACCACTCTCCAGTCACAGGATGAGTCAATTCAAGTTGAATTGCATGCAGCGCTTGGCGACGGAACATTCTTAACATGTTTACCATGTTTTCGTTACAGGATTTTGGTGGCCTGGGGCGTCCGCCATAAGCTTGGTCACCCACTAGAGGGTAACGTAAATGTGACATATGTACTCGAATTTGGTGCGTACGCCCAGATTCTAATTTTAATCTAATATAAGTGTGAGCCCGAAATTTTTCTTTTACCCGGTAATGAGTCATTGCAGGTTTGCCTGACTCACGAACAGCCATACTAGTTCGCTTGGTAGGGTGACGTCCAATAGGCTCATCGATCGTACCACCAGCCACCATAGTACCGACAACGACGGCCTCGTATTCTCTGCTAATTTCTCTAGCCTGTAATTGTTCAACTAAATGGGTTTGCGCAGGGATCGTTTTAGCCACAACCATTAAGCCAGTGGTATCTTTATCGAGTCTATGCACAATACCTGCACGAGGTACGTTAGCAATTTCAGGAGCATGATTGAGCAAGGCATTCAGTACGGTACCGTCACTATTTCCAGCCCCCGGATGAACCACTAAGTTCATAGGTTTGTTAATAACTAAAATATGTTCATCTTCAAACACAATATTCAAGTCAATATCTTGCCCCTTATCTTGAACTTGAATTTCGATTTTAGCTTCAATTTCAATTAGCTCCTCACCTATCAATTTTTCTCTAGGTTTATTGAGTATTTGCCCATCTACCCTGACATAATCAGCCAAAATCCATTCTTTTATGCGTGATCTTGAATAATCAGGGAACATTTCGGCCAAAGCTTGATCTAATCGTTTGCCAAATAAGTTTTCAGGCACATTTGCCTGTAATTGTATTTTTTCATGTGCGGTAGACATGTATTAAACATCCTGAATGTGTTTCGAAACGATTTATATATGCATAGCCCAATTTGCTGGGGTAGAATGCGCTGTAGTTATCGATTTGGTAAAACGCTATTCTAACGGATTTTTACCCCTAATGAATCATACATAACCAATCGAAATAGAAATGAGAGTAAATAAGAGAAATATGATCAGTAAAATCAACCTAAGAAAAATTATACTATCCAGTGTTTTAGTTGTTGTGGCTGGATGTTCATCGGCCCCAGAAGACGAAGATGTCGACTTAGTCCTTCGCAGCAGAAGTGCACAAAGTCTGTATGAGGATGCCAAAGAAAAAATGCGCCTTGGCAACTTTAACGCTGCAACTGAAACGCTAAGTGCATTGGATTCTCGATTTCCATTTGGGCCATTGTCACATCAGGTTCAGTTAGATCTTGTGTATGGTTATTACAAAACAGGGAAAACAGATGAAGCATTAGCGACTATTGACCGATTTACCAGGCTAAATCCCAATCACTCAGATGTTGATTACGCTATCTATATGCGTGGGCTAACCAACATGGAGGTGGATAGTAATATCTTCCAAGAGTTAGTAGGGATCGATAGATCTGACCGTGATCCTAGTAATTCTCGTCAAGCATTTATAGATTTTAGACGTTTGATTGAGAAGTACCCAAATAGTAAATACGCTGCTGATGCGCAAAAGCGTATGTTGCATATCAAAAGTCGATTAGCGAAGTATGAAATAGTTATCGCCCGTTATTACATGCGTCGAGATGCTTACGTAGCAGCAGCTAACCGCGGCAGATATGTAATCGAACATTATCCTGATACAAGGCATGTGCAAGAAGCTCTTGAAATTATGGTCGAGTGTTATGACCAACTACAATTAGATGACTTAAAAAGTAATGCGATGAAAACACTAAAACTGAATTATCCAAACAGTAGTTTTATTAGCTAGTGAAATACAGACATAAAAAAACGCGCTAAAGCGCGTTTTTTTATGTCTGTATCTATTTATTTGAAGAACAAATGACTAAATGGATTTAACAACCTTGCGACACCTGCAGTAAAATGTAGTGGTTGGTCAACTATAGTGAACACTAAACACCCATCATCTGCTTCCGAATGAGGAAGATGATTGTGTTTACTATTCATCACGGTAAAATCCCCGCAATCGTACTTTGCGATACCGTCTCCAAATTGACCATCTATAACCAATGTCATCTCAGTTCCCTTGTGGGTATGTTCAGGTACGCGACCTCCCTTCTCCATATACATGAAATTAGCTTTTCCAATATCGCCTAAATCAACTGGTGCTTGCCACAATTTACCCACTAAGCGTGACCAGTTACCGGTACTTTTCACATAACGTCTTAAAGCTCTAGGAAGTTCAAAAAATTTACCGTCTAGTTCAATTGATGAATTACTTGCCTCAGACAGTGACGTATCAAAAACAGGTAGATCAGTGATTTTGGACATCATCATATGATAATGATTGTCTAGTGACGTATTTGGCTTAAGCTGAGTGATTAATTCTCCAGCTAATTCGGCTTGTATCTCAATGCATTCTTGCTGACATTGCGGGCACATATCAACATGTGCAGAAATCATCAATGCCATGGCGGGCTCGCAGTTACCTGCAGAAAACGCTTTCAGGTCTTTAAAATTAGGGTGAAAACTAATCATTATCTTTTAACATCTCTTTTAGGCGTTGTAATGCAAGCCTAGTTCGTGATTTTACCGTACCCAATGGAATGTCTAGTTCATTAGCAACTTCTTGCTGAGACTTTCCATCAATATAAATTGCTTCTATCACCAGCTTCTGCTTTTCAGGTAGAGACCCAAATAATACCCCAATCTCATCCATAGTGACTTGATGCTCTAAAGAAACCTCGTTAGCGTCAGGTGTCTGTTCGCACAATATGGGCCATAAATCGTCAGAACATACATCTTCTTTACGATTTCGTTGCTTTCTGAGCATATCGAAGCGGATATTTCTAGCAATAGTAAATATCCATGTAGAAGGCGAACCTTTTTCTGAATTGAATAGGTGTGATTTTTGCCACACGTTAGACATGGTGTCTTGCACGAGTTCCATAGCAAGTGCTTCGTTTCCAATCTGTTTTAGAGCATAAGAACGTAATCTAGGTGCAAAATAACTAAATATCTTTGAAAAAGAACGTTTGCAACGGTCCCTAGCAATGATACCCAGATATTCAGACATTTCTTCAGCGCATTCTATTGGCTTTACAGAATTAATTTGTTTAGTTTCCAGAGATATTCCAACTAACATATGTTTATACCATTAATTCATCGACACTACTAAGTACAAGTTTGTTTGTTTAAAAGATCACTCTACTAAGTCTGTTAAAAAATTTAGGGCTTTTATGTAATCTTTTTGTTGTACTAGTTGTTGCTTCTTTTCTGCATCTACTGGTAGTAACTCTAACCAGCGATAAATCACCCATATTGGGTCACTAAATTTTGGAGTTTGATACAAGGTTTGTAATTCTGGATATTTGTCAAAAATCTCCATTAACCTTTCATCTATTGGTGCAATAGAGTATTCAGCAGACTGCTCTGTCCATTCATCTAACCATTGACATACGCCTAATCTCAAGCCGTCAATTTCATTTGTGACACTTTCAATGCTAAAACATTTATGCCCTTCAACCGTTACACCCAAAAAACCGTTGTCTAACAAATCAAAGTCGATTACCTTTGCGTAAGTACCCACGGAATAGATATGTTCGTTTTTATCTTTGTCACCTTGTGAATTCACCATACAAATACCGAAACCAGTATCAGAACTGCATGCTTCTTTAATCATGCGTACATACCTAGGTTCAAATATTCTTAATGTCATCCTTCCACCTGGGAGCAAATGCGCCGAAAGAGGAAATAGAGGTAGCTCGAAAGATGAGTTCATATAAAGTGTCTTAATGTTACTAATGCATGTCGTTACGCCACGTGTTTAAATTTAGATCGAAATTAAAACATAAAATTATATGTTAAGTGATCTCAAGATGATGCATGCAGGTATATTGAATGATTATAAATGAGACGACACAGTGACTCTCAAACAATAATATCGGCTACTAACGAAATAAATCACAGGACAAAAATGAGTAAAAAAATTGCAATCATAGGTACAGGTATTTCAGGGCTAACCTGTGGGCACTTACTCCACCAAAAGCATGACATTACTCTTTTTGAAGCAAACAGTTACATTGGTGGGCACACAGCAACTAAAGATGTTCAGGTAGACGGCAGACAATATGCAATTGACACAGGTTTTATTGTTTTTAATGATTGGACCTACCCGAACTTCATCAAATTGATGGATAAAATTGGTGTCCAGTCACAAGCCACCGAAATGAGTTTTAGCGTTAAAAACCTCGCGCAAAATCTGGAATATAACGGCAACACACTCAATAGCTTGTTCGCCCAGAGACGCAACTTATTACGTCCTAAATTTTGGAGAATAGTAAGAGACATTCTAAAATTTAATAAAATATGTAAAAAGGGAGCGGCAGATAATACTGATTACGGCCAGGAGACACTTCACGAGTTTTTGATACAACATCAGTTTAGTGAAGAATTCACCTACAACTACATACTTCCTATGTGTGCGGCAATATGGTCATCTAGTTTACAAGACATCAAAGCTTTTCCGTTTAAATTTTTTCTGCGTTTTTTCAATAATCACGGATTACTTAATGTTACTGACAGACCACAATGGCGATCCATTGTTGGTGGTTCTAGAGAATACATAAAACCACTCATTGCTGGTTTTGAAGAAAACATAAGACTAAACAGCCCAGTGAAGTCAGTAACAAATATAGATAATCAGAAGTTAATTTGCTTACAGGATGATACCAAACATCTGTTCGATGAGGTTATTTTTGCTTGCCATAGTGATCAAGCCCTATCCATACTTACTTTACCGAGTTTGATCCAGTCAGAAATTTTAGGGGATATATCTTATGTTAAGAACGACGTCGTTCTGCATACAGATCATAGTGTTCTACCAGTCAGAAAACTTGCTTGGGCAAGCTGGAATTACCTTATCAAAGGTTACGACGGTGAATCACAGGCGCCAACAGTTTTGACCTACAACATGAACATTTTACAAAACATACAAAGCGACACTACCTTTTGCGTCACTCTGAACAACAATAAAGATATAGATAAAGATAAAGTATTAGGCACATATCAATACGCTCATCCTCAATTTAATAACCAGACTATCGCCGCCCAAAAAAGGTGGTCAGAAATATCAGGACAAAACGGTTTACATTTCTGTGGAGCATACTGGTACAACGGATTTCACGAAGATGGTGTGCACAGTGCTTTGGACGTATGTAATTCACTTGGTGAGAGTCTTTAATGCATAGCGCTATATATAAGGGAAGCGTATATCACAGCCGAGTTGTACCAAAAAAGCACGCCTTTACTTACAAGATATTTTTATTATGGCTAAACCTTGATGAAATTGATTTGCTAGAAGCCGAGGTTAAAGGATTTTCAACCAAATCATGGGCTCCATTAAGGTTTAAACGCAGCGATTATTTAGGTGATGTGGATAAACCACTTAAACAATCTGTAATAGAAAAAATGTCAGAGCTGGCGCACAGACCACTGACAGGTACAATTTATTTATTAGGACAAACTCGCACCTTTGGTCTGTATTTCAGTCCAGTCAATTTTTATTACCTACAGCAAGAAAATGGCACATTCAGTCATTTATTAGCTGAGGTGAGTAATACACCTTGGAACGGTAGACATTGTTATTTAGTTGATATGGCTAAACAAGAAGACTGCCAGAAAGCTTTTCATGTATCCCCTTTTAACCCGATGGATATGCAATATAAATGGAAAATTTCACAACCAGAACAATCTCTAAAATTGACTCTTGCTTGCCACAAAGAAGTTAAACACTTTGCAGCTAGTCTTAATTTGTCACGAGTAGAACTGAACTCAAAGAGTCTTTTTAACGTATTGCTGAGTATTCCTAGCATGACGCTAAAAACCGTCATTGGAATTTATTGGCAAGCACTCAAACTATTTATAAAAGGTGTGCCTTTTTATACCCACTCAGTACAAGGTAAAAAATAATTATGCCAAACGCAGAACAAGTATTAGTAGAGTCTTCAAGCTCGTCGTGGCAACACAAATTATGCCGAACAATTATGTTGAAAGTTTTTGCCAGTCTGCCTCAAGGCCAGATGGTTATTAAAGAAAAAGGCGTCTTGGTGGATACATTTGGTCAGAAAGATTCTGACTTACACGCAGAAATTGATTTTCAATGCTTAAGTGTTTACCAAAGCTTATTGTTCGGAGGCAGTGTGGCGTCTGGCGAAACATTTTCTGAAGGCTTGTGGACTACTCCCAACTTAACTAACGTTATTCGTATTTTTGCACGTAATTTGCCTCTTCTCGATAGCTGGGAGGCAAAAATGGAGTGGTTGGCTTTTCCTGTTCGCAAAATTAGTCACCTTGCTAACAAAAACTCTGCAACAGGGTCAAAGAAAAATATTGCTGCCCATTATGATTTAGGCAATAAACTTTATACTAGATTTCTTGACGACAGCATGATGTACTCTGCGGCTATTTACCCATCAGAAAACAGTACTCTGGCACAAGCGCAAATTGCAAAAATAAAAGCAATATGTGACAAGTTACAATTAGTCCCTGAAGACCACTTAGTAGAAATAGGCACAGGCTGGGGGGGACTGGCAGTATTTGCAGCCAAAAACTACGGCTGCAAAGTCACCACCACCACAATTTCAGATGAACAACATCAATACACTCAAAATTTAATCTCCAAGGAAGGCCTAGAAGACAAAATTACTTTACTGAAAAAAGACTATAGATTACTCGAAGGCAAGTATGACAAGTTAGTCTCTATTGAAATGATTGAAGCGGTAGGTAAAGAATATTTACCTACGTTCTTTAAAAAATGTTCAAGCCTGTTAAAAGATGAAGGTTTGATGGTGTTGCAGGCTATCACTATCAGCGACCATCGCTTTGATAGCTATAGTAAAAGTGTCGATTTCATTCAAAAACATATTTTCCCAGGTGGCTTCTTACCTTCGCAGTTATTGATTAACCAACACTTGAAAAAACATACAGACCTGATGATCCGTGATCTCCACGATATAGGCTTAGACTACGCGCGAACCCTAAAAGATTGGCATTACAAACTATTAGAAAACAAAGAGCATTTAGCTATAGACGGTTACGATGACCGATTTATGAATATGTGGCGTTATTATTTTAGCTATTGCGAAGGTGGCTTTTTAGAACGCACCATCAGTACCGTACAATTGGTGATCAGCAAACCAGCATTTTCAAACAGTATTAGCCGTTAGAAATTGTGACTTATATGAGACATCACATGCCAAAATATACAATATTCTGGTTTTTAGTATTTTTATACACTTTATCCTTTTCAGGAGTCACTATGGCTGATCCACTTTCTAATTTAAAAAAAGTCGGGGAAGCTAAACTACAGGTGTTGTTTTGGGATGTTTACAATTCCAGTCTGTATAGCCAAACAGGTCAATATCAAGCAGAAAGTTTTCCACAAGCCCTGAAAATTGATTATTTAAGAGATATTGATTCAAAAGATTTGATTGAAAGAACCCGTGAAGAATGGGAAAAATTAGGCATCGAAAAAGCAGAATTTAGCCCATGGATACCGCTGCTGACAGACATGTTTCCAGATATAAAAAAAGGCGACACACTTTTGCTTAACGTAGATGAAAACCAGCAAAGTGAATTTTTCTTTAATGGTAAAAAAATAGGCGATATTACTGACCAAAGCTTTGGAAAAACCTTTTTACGCATCTGGCTAGACGAAAATTGTAGGTACCCTAAGGTTCGCAACAAATTAATTGGATTAAACAAATGAAATTATTTAAATATCTACTCTTAGTTTTTATCACACCTTTTGTTTTATCATGCAGTAGTTCCCTAGATGACTATGAAAACACTAAGCCCGAATTCGATCTTTCGGCATATTTTGACGGGGAAGTTACAGCATGGGGCATAGTGCAAGACTACTCCAACAAACTCACTAGGCGTTTTTGTGTGGACATAATTGGCACTTGGCAAGGTAATAAAGGTCAATTACATGAGACATTCATCTATGATGACGGCGAAAAACAAATACGTATCTGGGAACTTAAAATTGACAAAGATGGCGATGTTAGCGGTAGTGCAGCAGATGTGATTGGCAACGCCACGGGCGGCTCGAAAGGCACTGCTTTTAATTGGCAGTATACTTTGCGCGTACCAATAGATGGCACAGAATACGATTTATTCGTAGATGATTGGATGTTTATGATGGACAACAAACGAGTGATGAACCGCTCTTATATGAAAAAATTTGGGGTCACTGTAGCTGAAATATCTATTTTTTTTGACAAAACTGAGCCAGTTATAAAGTGTGGTTTGTGAAAAGCAGGCTCTTCGGACTTTCGCCTAAGACATTTGCATACCTATAACAGAACAGTTTCAACAGAACAGCTTCTGATTATGTTACCTTCCAATTTCCATATTGGAAATTTTCTGTTTGTCACATAGAGTCACTTTTTAATAACAATATTTACTTTTCCTCTAACTGCCAGTAATTTAATTGAACTTGTTTTACCCGATGCAGACGTTTTAAATTGCCAATTTTACATCTCTGATACTCGTGACCCAAGCTCAACTTTCTTGTGGAGTTGTGTAAAAGGTCAGAAGGAAACTTTTAAAGAATCCAGTTTCACCCAGCTAAATTTGACTTATAATTTGATGAAGTGCATTTACCTCCAGCTGCTCTTCAAGATAATAAGAGTTGCGTAGACCTAATGCACAATAAATAAGTAGGGGCGCCGCGTGCTATATGGACTAAAAATCAATCTACGAGCGAGCAGGTTATTCTAAAACAGATATTCGATCGGAGTACTTTGGCTTCCCCTGATTAATGGAGATCTCAACACGACGATTTCGTCTGAGATTCTGCGCTTCATCACCTTCATCTAAGGGTGCGGTGTCGGCTTTACCGACAACTGACATGCGACTATCATCAAAACCATAAGCTTTTGTGAGTTCCTCAGCAACAGCCACAGCACGTTGCGATGACAAATCCCAGTTAGAACGATAAAGTTCATTGGAAATTTGTTGATTATCACTATGCCCAGACACTTCGATTCCCCCAGGAATGTCTGCTAACAAACTCCCAATTTTGCGCAAAATAGGTACAAATTGAGGTTGTAAAAACGCAGAGCCCGCAGGAAATGAACCATTTTCTCGAATACGTATAATAATTTGCTGACCTAATAATTCCATTTCTATCGCACCATCAACAATTTGTGTTTCTAATTGTTGAGCGACTTTGCGCATGCGTTCTGATACTTCTTCTTGGCTAGCGTTACGATTGGTGCTTGTTGATTTTTGCTCAGACGCAGTCTGCTGCGCTGCTCCACCTCGCTGTTCACCGCGCTGTTTTTGACGACCACCTGCAGAATCTTCATTACCCGCTTGAAATTCGAGCATCTGTTGAGTAATCTCGGTAGTGCGTTGTTGAATAGTATCTATAGGAGTGGGATCTGGACGACCGGGGCGAAACTCCATAGCAATCACACTGGTTCCTTTTGGGATATCTTTTACTTCAATTTTATTTTGAACACCAAAGGCGAACTTCATCGAACCTGCGATTTGTTTGAACTTAAGTACATCCATTTCAGAAAAAGATAACAATAATACAAAGAAACACATCAACAATGCCATCAAATCTGCAAAAGTTGCCATCCAAGCAGGAAGTCCCTCGGGGGGACATTTAGGACATTCGTTTTCCATGATTTATTCTGCTTCTTCTGCAGAGTCACGTTTACTAGCGGCTAAATAACTTTTAAGAATACCTTCAATAACCCGTGGGTTTTGTCCATCAGCAATGCCAATAATTCCATCTAACACTAGACTTTGGTTAAGTTTTTCTTCATCCGCTCGATGACCTAATTTTACTGAAATAGGCAAACATATCAGGTTAGCTAACATCGCACCGTATAACGTCGTTAAAAGGGCAACCGCCATTGCAGGGCCAATCGACTTGGGATCATCCATGTTTGATAACATAGCGACCAAACCAACCAAAGTCCCTATCATGCCCATTGCTGGAGCAACGTCACCTAAACCTTTAAAAATAGACTTCCCGAAATCATGTCGTTCTGAGGTCATGGAAATATCTTTACTTAACGTAGCTCTGACAACATCGACATCGTGACCATCCACCAACATATCAACACCCTTCTGCATAAAGGGATTTACTATTTCAGCTTCTTCTAAAGCTAAAAAGCCACCTTTTCGAGCAGCATCTGCCATTTCGACAATTTTTTCTATTTGTGATTCAGGCGGATCGATTTTGAACATAAACGCTTTACCGGCTACTTTGCCAGCACCAAGAAACTGGCCAATAGTATACTGCGATAGAACAACAAATATACTACCACCAAATACAATAAATATTGAAGGTACATTGATAAACATTGCGATCTCACCACCTTGTATCATTGCCACTACGACAAAACCAATAGCGCCAAGAATACCGATTATGGTTGCTAAATCCACATTGTGCTCCCAATAACAATAAAGCTATAAATATTAAACAACAAAACCAATTACTCAGCTTATTGGCAGACTTAGTTATCCACATTAAATTAAAATGCTAAAAAAATATTAATTAACACTGCTTCATTTTATCGACAATTCTAAAGAATTCTATAGTAACCATTAATCTTTATAAATTTAAGGACAAACTTTTTTTACATAATAAGCGTATCTAGGATGGTATATATGTGTTTAAGAAAAGTATTTGACCCTATTTTTTTGCTCAGGTAAGGTGCATGCCACTTCAGGAATCGGTTTAACAATACTATGACGGCTCGGAAAAAAGCAGAATCACTTACGTTTGAACAATCCATGCAGGAACTAGAAATACTAGTGACAAAAATGGAGCAAGGCGATTTGCCTCTGGAAGACGCATTACAAAGTTTTGAGCGCGGTATTGTACTAGCCAGACTCAGCCAACAAAAATTAAAAGACGCAGAACAAAAAGTACAAATTCTCACCACTGAAAATGGTCAGCAAACCTTAGATGTATTTGAATCTGATAGCTAACCTGATATCTGGATAAGAAATGTCGAACAACATTAATTTTAATATATTTCAAATACTTACACAAATACTCGGTAAACACCTCATTCAAATATGGGTAAGTGGTGCTATTTTTGTTCATATCGAGGCGTTCATTATGTTGTTTAGTCACTCTAAACTCATGATGAACAACAAAGATAGGGGCAAAAATAGCGCCACTTACAGGCGTTGCTTATCCAGAGTTCAGGTTTTCAAATGAATTTATCCACCTTTCAACAAACTAGTCGCGATAGGGTTAATTCAACCCTAATTGAAGCCCTCAAAGCTCTGCCTGAACACTCAGAAAGGCTCAAGCATGCCATGGAATACGCATTGCTGATAGGCGGCAAGAGAATGCGTCCTTTTTTAGTTTATGCCACTGGTGAAATGCTCTCAGTTAAGGAAAAAGATCTTGATGGTCCTGCCGCTGCAATAGAGGCCATTCATGCTTATTCACTTATCCACGATGACTTACCCGCCATGGATAATGATGACTTAAGACGTGGACATCCAACCTGTCATATTAAATTTGATCAAGCCACAGCCATTTTAGCGGGTGACGCACTCCAAACACTGGCATTTGAAATATTGTGTGATTACCCGCTTTCAAGTGATCTGGCAAATAAACGCATTGAGTTAGTCAAGATTGTCAGTCAAGCAGCTGGTTATAATGGCATGTGTGGTGGTCAAGCGATGGACTTGGCAGCGACTGATCAGCATATCACTCAACAAAGGTTAGAAGACCTACATAGCAAAAAAACAGGTGCACTATTGGGTGCTTGTGTTGAGATGGCCATAACATTGGCTGCTGACATTACCCCGCAAAATCAGCAATATTTAATGCATTTTGCCAAAATATTAGGGTTAGCCTTTCAAGTTCAGGACGATATTTTAGATGTGGTCGGTGTTTCAACTGTCCTTGGAAAACCCCAAGGTTCTGACCAGGCTAAAAACAAAAGCACCTACCCAACCATGCTAGGATTAGAACATGCACAAGCTTATCTTGATGATCTTCATCAACAAGCGCTTCAAGCTTTGCACGCTTTGCCTTACAATACTAAAATGTTGGCGTCTTTTACCGACTTTGTTATCCACCGTACTTACTGAACATAAATGTACGTGTGATCGGATAAAATGAAATTTAATTAGTTGATAATCCTTAATGACCCTAGATATTGCACACTACCCTATCCTCGCTCAAGCTGATACACCAAAACAGTTAAGAGAGTTATCACAAGATAAACTTCAGCAGCTGAGTATTGAATTGCGTCAATATTTGTTAACCAGTGTGAGCCAAAGCAGTGGACATTTTGCCTCTGGATTAGGCACAGTAGAGCTGACAGTAGCTTTACATTATGCATACAACACACCTTTTGATCGCTTATTGTGGGATGTAGGTCATCAAGCCTATGCCCACAAAATTTTAACTGGTCGCCGTGAACGTATGCCAACCATCCGGAAAAAAGGTGGCTTACATCCTTTCCCATGGCCGCCAGAAAGCGAATATGACACATTTGCTGTAGGACATTCATCGACTTCTATTAGTGCAGCTTTAGGCATGGCCGTAGCGGCTGAAAAAGAAGCTTTAGGCCGCAAAGTTGTCGCGGTAATTGGTGACGGCGCTATGACCGCAGGCATGGCCTTTGAAGCATTGAACCATGGCGGTGATATAAGTAAAGATTTATTAGTGGTATTAAATGACAATGAAATGTCGATATCTGAAAATGTTGGTGCACTAAATAGCCACTTGGCCAGACTTTTAACGGGCAACTTTTTTAACTCTATTCGTGATGGGGGTAAAAAGTTACTTAGTAATGTTCCCCCTATAAAAGAATTTGCCAGCCGAGCTGAAGAACATTTAAAAGGTATGGTGGTTCCCGGTACTATTTTTGAAGAATTGGGATTTAAATATATAGGTCCAATAGACGGCCACGATGTGAATGGCTTAGTGGATACGCTTCGTAATATGCGCAACATCAAAGGTCCACAAATACTCCATGTGGTGACCAAAAAAGGTAAAGGTTACGAATCAGCCGAACAAGACCCAATTAAATTTCATGCCGTACCCAAGTTCAACCCAAAAGATCAGGCTCTACCTAAAACCGCACCCAGCAATCCGACCTTTTCAGCCATATTTGGTGATTGGTTATGTGACATGGCAGCACAAGACGCTAAATTAATGGCAGTCACACCGGCTATGCGTGAAGGGTCTGGCATGGTCAAGTTTTCCCAGCAATATCCATCACAATATTTTGATGTAGCAATTGCTGAACAACACGCTGTTACCTTTGCTGCAGGTCTAGCTAAAGAAGGACTGAATGCAGTAGTGGCTATTTATTCAACCTTCTTGCAACGTGCCTACGACCAGCTTATTCATGATGTGGCAATACAAAACCTACCGGTTTTATTTGCGATAGACCGAGCAGGCTTAGTGGGTGCCGATGGCCCTACACATCAAGGTGCTTTTGATATTCCATTTTTACGCTGTATCCCCAATATGGTGATCATGGTGCCAGCCGATGAAAACGAATGTCGTCAAATGTTGTACACAGGTCACAAATTGCAAAAACCTGCCACCGTTAGGTACCCTAGAGGCTCAGCTACTGGCGTGTCACCTAAACAAGAAATGACAGCTCTTGAGTTAGGCAAAAGTCGCACCATAATAGCCGGTGCAAAAGTCGCTATTCTTAACTTTGGAATTTTATTGCCCTACGCCCAAGAAGCGGCAGAAAAAATCAATGCAACAGTCATTGATATGCGTTTTGTTAAACCTTTAGATATCGACATTATTGACCGACTCGCAACAACTCACGATTTGTTTGTAAGCATTGAAGACGGCGCCATTATAGGCGGTGCAGGCAGCGCAGTGGCTGAATACTTAATGTCATCCAAACACACCAGTAAGTTATTGCAACTCGGCCTACCTGATGAATTTATCATGCAAGGTACCCAGCAAGAGATGTATGTTGAACTAGGTTTAGATGCAGTGGGTATATTGGATAAGATTGAAGAGTTTTATAAATAAAATAGTGAATAGTAAATAGTGGACTACCAAAAGAAAAAGCTATTCACCACAAAGAGCATCGGAAACACAGAGGAAAAAACACAAGAACAGACCCGTTATGAAGAAAATCAGCCCTTGGGTTTATCCATTTCCTGACATAAATAATGTTGTTGATTTTAGGCTGACCTCGAATATCATTATTTAGTTACCTTCATGTGGGTATATAAGTAGAGTGATAGTTGGATGAAGAGCATTGCCCACGAGGGCATTTTTTGCTTAATTTTCGTTGCTGTTGGCAAAAAGCAAGTCGTACAGCAAAGTTGCTGTGTGAAAAAACCACCGGACGCCGCGCGGGATGTCAGTTAGTGTCATCATATACTTTAACTTTTATAAAAACTCAAAGCACGCTTCGCACCATCATCAATGATGGTTTTTGACTCGATTCCTTTCGAACCAGATACTCTTTTTTCAGCAGCAAAAAATAGAGTATCCAAAAAAATTACCGACGCTGCTAAAATTATTTATCGCAAAAAAATTTAAATGCGAGAAATGTAATAGCGTGGCCACCGAAGATGATTCAGTTACTCAGGTCAGTATGATGACAGCTCTGTTGATTCTTTTTAATAAATCCATGAAACTTGATAAAATATTGATTTTTAATGATTTATTACAATGGGTGCCCTTGTAATTACACGAAAAACCCAAAAACCCCAGTTATTGTTATTTTTCCAAACGTATCATCCCTAGTATTATTATGGTGATAGTTTAATGGGTAGGCAGTTTGATTAGGCAATTTGTTTAATGGATAAAGAGTAAACAAGGATAGGAATTAGAAGATAGTCATTAGCAATTAAAGTAAATACAAGCCAAAATGTAAAATACCCAAAGCAAACAGCCCTGCCAACACATCGTCGATCATAATGCCAAAGCCGCCATGTACGTGTCTATCTAAGTAGCTGATTGGCCAGGGTTTCAGAATATCAAAAAAACGAAATAACATGAAACCAATCAGCAATGTTTGCCAGCTCAAAGGAACTGCCAGCATAGTGATCAGCATACCCGCGACCTCATCCCAAACAATAGAGGAGTCGTCATGCACGCCCATGTCATCTGCTGTTCTTCCACAAATCCAAACCCCCACGATACTAACCAATATCGTGACTATTAAGTAAACGGAAAAACTAGCGTAATAAGACAGCAGCACAACCAATGGCAAAGCTGCCAATGTCCCAAATGTACCAGGCATTTTTGGAGCCAAACCACTACCGAATCCTAGTGCCAAAAAGTGTACGGGGTTAGCTAAACTAACACGGCTGCGTACTTGCTTATCCACTGTCATGTCTCTTTTGAGTTGTATTCATTAATCCTAACTGAGGAATTAGAAGTGTTCATAGCCTTTGGTGCTATATTCATAAGGCTTAGCAGCTTGGCGCAACTCTAATTTACCTGCATTGCCATTCAATTGACCAATATAGGTAGCATGAACATTAGCATTGGCTAAGGTCGTCTCCAAATAACCTTTTTGTTCTTCACTCACAGTGAATAATAACTCGTAATCATCACCTGCACTTAAGGCATAACCAATCGCCTGACTACAATTAGCAGATTCTTTTAAGGCTTGTGACAAGGGTAACTTATCAACATGTATTGTTGCCCCACACTGAGACGCCTTGAGAATATGTCTGATATCAGCCACAAGACCGTCGGATATATCAATACAAGCACTGGCGACACGCCTAAGGCTAGTCCCGACCAATAACCGTGGAGTGGGGTAATTCAAACGATTAAGTAAAAACTCTCGGTGAAGCTGATTTTTCACCACACACTTTTTTTGCGCTATATGTAGACCCAAGCCTGCATCACCTAGGGTGCCAGTAACATATACTGAATCACCTGGTTTAGCCTGACTTCTTGTTAGTGCTTGGTCAAAAGGCACAAATCCTTGCGCCGTGATGGTTATAGCTAGAGGTCCCTTTACAGTATCCCCGCCAATCAGTTGCACCGAATAATATTCAGCGTGTTGTTGCAAACCATTTGAAAAAGCTTCCAGCCAAGTCTCATCGACCTCAGGCATACTCAAGGATAAACTTATCCAAGCGGGTTCTGCGCCCATGGCGGCCAAATCGCTTAAATTTACGGCCATAGCTTTTTGCGCTATGGCGTGGGCAGGCGTGTCTGCTAAAAAATGCACGCCACTAAGCAAAGTATCGGTGGTAGTGACTAATGCTTGACCTTGGGGAATATGAGTGACAGCACCATCATCACCAATACCAATTATCACGTCTTTACGTTGAATACTTTTTGCTTTGAAAAAGTCTTCAATCACATTAAATTCTTTCACAATTACTACTTTTATTTAAATCAGTGAGAAAAAGTTGTCGGCACCCTATTTACTAGGTTTAGGACAATTCATCTTTACGTAGAGTCTTAATCGCTTTATCCAACACGCCGTTAATAAATTTATGGCTTTCTTCTGCACCAAAAGATTTAGCTAACTCGATGGCTTCATTGATAACAACCTTATAAGGGACATCAATTCTAGCAACAAGTTCGTAGGTGGCAATTCTAAGAATCGCTTTTTCCACTGGATCTAGTTCCTCAGGCAGGCGCCCAAGGTAAGGTTTCATTTTTTTGTCTAACTCTGCACAGTCTTTTACAACGGCTCGCAATAACTCCAAAAAATACTCAGTATCTACTTTTTTCATATCGTTACTGGTGACGATACTGAGTTCTATTTGTTCGACAGGGTTCTTGCTCATTTGCCAAGAATAAACCGCTTGTACTGCAAATTCTCTGGCTAGACGGCGAGCTTTAGGTTTCAACTATTTAGCCTCTTCAATATTGGCTAATACATTAACCATTTCCAAAGCACTAATAGCAGCTTCTGCGCCTTTGTTACCAGCTTTAGTGCCAGAACGTTCGATAGCTTGTTCAATACTGTCAGTAGTGATTACGCCAAAAGAAACAGGAATACCATGATCATAAGAGACTTGCGCTAAACCTTTATTACATTCACCAGCGACAAACTCAAAGTGGGGTGTACCTCCACGGATAACTGCGCCCAAGGCAATAATGGCATCGTACTTGTTTTGTTCAGCCAGTTTTTTAGCTGCAATGGGTAGCTCGTAAGCACCCGGCACGCGGACCAAAGTAATATCTTGCTCGTTTACTTCACCATGTCTTTCGAGGGCATCTAGAGCACCGTCTACTAAGCTTTCAACTACAAAACTGTTGAAACGAGAAACCACAAGAGCAAACTTTTTGCCTGTTGCGCGAATGTTACCTTCAATAATATTCATCTATAAACCTTACTGGAAAAATCGGCGCGCAGTTTAGCACATCCGTACTGGGAAATATTGTGAAATTTAAGTCTTAGATTTCTACGTATTCAATCACTTCCAAACCATAGCCAGACAAGGCATGGTACTTTTTGGGTTTGCTCATCAAACGCATTTTTTTAACACCTAAGCTGGCTAAGATTTGACTTCCAATGCCAACCGTTCTAGATGAACCCGTCCATGGAGCATTAGCAGGTTTCTCGCCATTATCTTCGGCTTCAAACTGTTTCACCTGAGTCAGTAAGTCTTCATCTTTGCCTAGCAAAACTAAAACACCACCATTATCAGCAATATATTTAATAGCTTGCGGCAAACCCATGCTTCGTGAAATAGCCCGCTGAGAACCTAATAAATCACTGAAGCTATTGAGTAAGTGAACTCTCACTAAAGCAGGTACGTCGCTGTTAATCTCACCTTTACACATAGCAAAATGTACTTGGTTATCAATCACATCTTTGAAGGTAATTAAGTCAAATTCACCGTATTCAGTAGGAAGTTTACACTTAGCAACTTGTTGAATTGTGGTTTCATTCAAATTTCGATATTCGATTAAATCGGCAATAGTGCCAATTTTCATATCATGTTTGGCTGCGAAGACCTCCAGCTCTGGGCGTCTGGCCATGCTACCGTCTTCGTTGAGTATTTCAACAATAACCGATGCAGGTTCACAACCGGCTAATCGTGCCAAGTCTATACCCGCTTCAGTATGCCCTGCACGGTTTAATACCCCTCCCTCTTTACCAATTAAAGGAAAAATATGCCCCGGCTGCACAATGTTGCTGGGTTGCGCGTTTTTTGCTACCGCTGCCAAAATAGTTTTGGCTCTGTCTGAAGCAGAAATCCCTGTAGTAACACCTTCTGCAGCTTCAATTGACACAGTAAAATTAGTTGAAAACTGGGCGCTATTATCATCTACCATTAAGGGTAAATTAAGGGATTGGCAGCGCTGTGCAGTCATGGGTAAGCAAACTAATCCACGAGCATGAGTCACCATAAAATTAATCGCTTCGGGGGTAACATGCTCAGCGGCCATAATGAGGTCGCCTTCGTTTTCCCTATCTTCATCGTCCATTAAGATAACCATTTTACCTTGGCGGATATCTTCGATTATTTCTTTACTGTTATTTAATGGCATAGTTTATTGTCTTCTTTTAAATTTTATTGAGGGCATCACTCTCGTTCTTGAGGCCAACATATCTGGGCAACCCTACTTTACTTCAAATAGCCGTTTTCTGCTAAAAACGCCATACTAATAACTTTTTTATCATCATCACTTGAATAATTGGCTGCCTTGTCACTTAACATCAATCTCTCAATAACGTGATTCATGGTCAGGATAATACGGTAATGACAATCACAATGGTTTAATGTTTAAAAATTGCAGTCATTTTTATATCATCACCCACTTGCCGAATATCAGCCCAATTGAGGCCTACCACCTCATCCATTACTTCAATTGTCATAGTATCAAACAGGTTTTGTCCTGTGCCCCCTATTAGTTTGGGCGCTTGATATAAAATCAATTCATCAATCAGTTTATTTTGCAGTAACGCACCCGCAAGTTTCGCGCCCGCTTCAACCCATATGTTATTTAGCTGCATCTCACCTAACTTGGCAATGACCTTCTCTAAGTCTAACTTATTGCCGTTAAAAGGCGCTTGCCATTGACTCACATGTTGTTCAAATGGGTGTTCATTGAGTTTGCCGTTAACAAGCAAAATGTTACCCGCAAGATTGTTTTCAATAGGTTGTAGGCAACTTAACGATGGTGGCAACTGATTACGCCCATCCAATAGGACCCGCAAAGGTTGACGTAAGTCTCCTTGCGCTAACACATCATCAGCTAAGTGTAGTTCAGAATAACGCACATTTAACATAGGGTTATCAGCTATTACTGTGCCAGAACCCGATAAAATAGCACAGCTCTTGGCACGATGCCTTTGCACATCCTGCCTTGCCAGTGAACCAGTTATCCATTGACTTAAACCGTTTGCTAAAGCTGTTTTACCATCTAAACTTGCCGCCAGTTTAACTGTTACCCAAGGTTTACCAGTACGCATACGTTTTATAAAACCACGGTTAAGTTGTTCAGCTCCAGCTTGTAACAGACCATGCTCAGTTTTGATCCCCGCGTCTTGTAGCTTGATTAAACCTTTTCCAGATACCAGTGGATTAGGATCAACCATAGCCGCTATAACCCTAGTAACACCTGCCCGGACTAATGCATCTGTGCAAGGTGGCGTTCTACCATAATGGTTGCAAGGCTCAAGCGTCACATAGGCAGTAGCACCTTTGGCTGGGGCGCCTTTTAAAGAAATAGCCACTTGTTCTAGAGCATGTACTTCTGCATGGGGCGTTCCCGCCTTTTTATGCCAGCCTTCCCCAAGAATGACACCTTTGCCATCACTGATAACACAACCCACATTAGGATTAGGAGCAGTGGTATATTCGCCGCGCTTAGCTAATTGAATAGCACGGGCCATCATTTGATGATCTGTTTTAGAAAATTGAGTCACGGGTTACCAATCAATAAAAAGAGTAAAAAAAGAC
>Ga0209712_10001208_pt1 | contig 22219 bp, 22 predicted proteins | sample ArcOceMetagenome_FD_187443 | JGI IMG/M metagenome (GOLD analysis project Ga0209712, IMG submission 187443) | Marine eukaryotic phytoplankton communities from Arctic Ocean - Arctic Ocean - Greenland ARC118M Metagenome (SPAdes) (version 2) | ecosystem: Environmental > Aquatic > Marine > Oceanic...
TAAGGTAAAACAACCAACTCATGCGATCCAATCGACATCCAATTAATGACAACACCCCAATTAACTGGCGTATATTTTCACAGCTTTGGCCTTACTTAACTGAGTTTAAACTCAGGGTAGGCCTCGCCCTACTCTGTTTAATTGCCGCCAAAACCGCCAGTATTTACCTGCCTTTCATCCTCAAATATACCGTTGATGAACTCAATGCAGAACGCGCAGCCGAGGCTATTGTATTGGTGCCTTTTGGTTTAGTTGCCGCTTATGGGTTACTTCGCTTAGCTAATGTATTATTTGGCGAGATAAGAGACACCCTTTTTGGACGTGTAACCGAGCGAGCCATGCGCCGTTTGGGTTTACAAGTGTTTCGTCACTTACATAATCTAGATTTAGATTTTCATCTTAACAGGCAAACTGGTGGATTATCTAGGGACATAGAGCGCGGCACCAGCGGTATCAGTTTTTTAATGCGCTTTTTAGTTTTCAATATTGTGCCAACGTTATTTGAAATAGCGGTTGTAGTTGGCGTGTTGTTCTATAACTACGGGGTAAGTTTTGCACTGATAATTTTGGTTTCGGTAGTCGTTTATATAAGTTTTTCAGTCAAGGCGACCGACTGGCGCACCAAGTATGTTCGCGAAGTTAATCAAGCGGACTCTAGCACTAGCTCAAGAGCCATTGACAGCTTACTGAACTTCGAAACAGTTAAATATTTCAATAACGAAAATTATGAAGCAAACAGGTATGATGTTGACTTAGCCAACTGGGAAAACGCTCGGCGTAAAAACCGTTTGTCATTGTTTGCATTAAACGGTGGTCAAGCGTCGATTATCGCCATTGCAATGACCAGTATGATGGCATTAGCTGCCTATAATGTTGCTCAGGGCACAATGACCATAGGTGATTTTGTGTTGATCAATGCCTTCACTATGCAGATATTTATGCCTTTAAATTTCTTGGGCTTTGTATACCGAGAAATACGTGGTTCGTTAGCGAACATAGAAAATCTTTTTAACCTGCTAGATAAACAGCCTAATGTGCCAATAGATAAAAGCGCCAAAGACTTAAAAATCAGCCAGGGGAAAATAAGCTTTCACAAAGTGCAATTTAGTTATCGCCCCGACCGCACTATTTTGCATGATATTAGTTTTGATATCCTGCCCGGACAAAAAGTCGCAGTGGTAGGTGAAAGTGGTTCGGGCAAGTCAACCTTAGTAAAGTTGTTATTTAGATTTTACGATTCTGCAAACGGCAGTATCAGTATTGACGGGCAAGATATCAGTAAGGTCAATCAACACTCATTGCGCAAGGCCATAGGCATTGTTCCCCAAGATACGGTGTTATTCAACGATACTATTTTTGAAAACATTCGTTACGGAAGACCCAATGCGACTGATGCCGAAGTTCAACAAGCCATTGATTTAGCCCATCTTCGCGCCTTTATAGAATCACTTCCAGATGGTGAGAAAACATCGGTCGGCGAGCGAGGCCTTAAACTCTCTGGTGGCGAAAAGCAGCGAGTAGCTATTGCTAGGACTATATTAAAACGTCCACCTATCATGGTATTCGACGAGGCAACATCCTCTTTAGACAGCCAATCAGAACAAGCTATTTTGACTGCCCTAAAAGAAATATCTCAAGGCCACACTAGCCTCGTAATTGCACACCGTTTATCGACTATTGTCGATGCAGATAAAATTGTGGTGATGGGCAATGGGCGCATACTAGAGCAAGGCAGTCATCGTCAGCTCCTAGACTTAAACGGCGCTTATAAAAATCTTTGGCAAACACAACAAAATCAACATCACGATTCAGACATTGGATAAACAAGCACTCTTGGACGCCATTAATCAAACCATGCCTTTTGGTAAATACGCGGGTAGAAAATTATTGCACTTACCTGAGCCATACTTAGTGTGGTTTAGTAAAAAAGGTTTTCCTGAGGGCAAATTAGGCCAGCAACTCGCATTGATGCATGAGGTTAAGGTCAATGGCTTAGAGTCCATGCTAGCACCGCTTTTACGAGACAATTAATGAGATATCAGCATACACGAAACCGTGTGAGAGACAGGCCTAAAACCGCCCAGCAAGATAATATTGATAATCAAATTTTGTGTTTACATAAAGCGATGACAGAAAAACTCATTGCTAACCAGCACTATATGCCGCAAGTGCTGCAAACCATAGAAACCCGTTACAAGTCAGGTAAAATGCGTTATGGAGCATATTTGTTTTGGTCAAGTCTAATGGAGCATATTCATCAACCAGAATTGTTTATGACAACTGTATTGGACAACTCGCCTCAAACTCAAAAATATCGACGTCAAACCCCTTTCGTAGGCATATTGACTGAACAAGAAAGACAAGCCGCGTTAGACCAAATGACTTTCACCTAGCCTCATTTGAATAAGTCACACTATGACACCCCGATTAACGTGTGTGTGTTTGTTTGCTATTATTAATAACCTTCAATGCATACGCTCAACAAGAGTGGCGAACACCCGCAACTGAAGGTCGCATTCATCTTAAACTGGAAACAGGTACTGCGATAATCGAACTTGCCTCATTTATGGCACCAAAATACGCTACTCAGTTTAAGAAATGAGTAGCGCCAGGGTTCTACGACGGTGCAGACCTCTATCGTGTTGGGAGAAGATAATATTGATGATTTTACTGCTGAGCGTCTGCTTAATACCAAGCAAGAGTGAAAGGCCCTAGTTCACAGCTAACCTGCGTTCCCAGTCTCCATTATGTTCTAACAGACACGCCTGTTCAGTATCAAAAAACACATGATGCCGTGCATCTTTAAGCAAAATCCCAGCTTTTAAAAGTTGTTTTTGAATTTGCTTACGCAGTTCCTTATCTTGTTCGCTAACTAGCATTAAATTTAGTGAGTCAGACTGATTTAATACACAAGTGATCACTAGACTCCCTGGAAAATTGGCATAATTGGCTGAGTGGGTTAACCACTCAAAACCAACTATGTCTTGTTTCGCATGCTCGCAAACAATCGTCAGTGCCTTTACCACATTATTATCTAACTTTTTAACGGTTTTGTTCATGGTCTACCTAAACGATTAGCCGTAGGTGCATAAATAAGCAGTGTTGCTTTTCACTTGCACATTAAAACGTTGATCTGCTTCTACCGTAAAATGCTCATTCGGTCCAAAGGTCTGCCATTGTTGGCTGCCAGGTAATTTTACACTCATCATCCCACTGACTACCGTCATAGTTTCAAACTGACTGGTACCAAACTCATAATCACCAATAGCCATGACACCCATAGTTGCGGGTAACGTGTCGGTATCAAAAGCAATAGACTTCACTTTGCCATCAAAATATTCATTTACTTCAAACATGTTAATTCTCATTTAAAATATATATCAAGTTGGTGAGTAATTTAGCAGCTTTTCGGACAGTAAAAAGCCACCAACTAAAGCTAATTTAGAAGTAAAAGAACTAATGTATCCATTATATCTCCCAGTAAACCGCTTAATTGAAACCCAGATAACCAAACATTTAATATTAGTCAAAGTGGTCAAAGAGCATTATCGACTAATAATTTTTAACTAGGAGAGATCCGCAAGTCAAATTCATAGCTGTGAATCTGCTTAACATTGAGAATTATAATAGGATTAAATACCAAAATAATTCAAATTGCTGAAGATAGTTGAATGCTGTTAACGGTCTTAGTAACGTGTCTTGATGTGACTCTCAAGCAAAAAAACAGCAAGAATTAATACTCCAAATTTGTTTCGCGAATAACTCATACTTAACTAACATTTTCGACTGCCATAATAGTGTAATCTAGAGGCATAAAGAAAATACACAATACAATTTATGTAAATCATGGCATTTTAACACCTAACCTGTATTTGCCAGACTTATTAAGGGAAAACATGATTATTCAGCATCACGTCAATGATATTCAAACTCCTACAGGTCTCATGCGCACATCCATATTTAGACCCGTTGCTGACGGCCAATACCCAAGTATTATTTTTTACTCTGAAATATTTCAACAAACGAGTCCTATCATCCGCAGTGCGCAAATATTGTCAGGCCATGGATTTGTGGTGTTAGTACCAGAAATATTCCATGAGTTAAATCCACTGGGCACTGTGCTGGCATATGACGATGCAGGTAAAGATAAAGGTAACGCTGACAAATTCAGCAAACCGCTTGAGCATCATGATTCGGATACGCAGGCAATGTGTGACTTTATTCAGCAACAATCATACTGCAAGGGCAAAGTCGGGGTAATGGGTGTCTGCATAGGTGGTCATCTTGCATTTAGAGCCGCCTTAAACAAACAAGTGGCCGGAGCATTTTGTTTATATCCTACTGATGTCCACTCAAACACCTTACCTTGCGATGAAGGTAATGACTCCTTAACCAGAAGTGGCGATATTCATTGCCCTATGGTGTTAGTTTTTGGCAAACAAGATCCTCATGTGCCAGCAGAGGGTCGTTTACTGTTCCATCAAACCTTGAGTCAAAATGAATGCGATTTCAGTTGGCATGAAGTCAACGCCCAACATGCATTTATGCGTGATGAGGGCGACAGGTACGATGCAGCCATCGCATTACAGATATACAAAATGGCGATTGATTTTTTTCAGAATACTTTGCGCAATTAACCTAACAATGCCCCGTTCTTTCGCACTAACATGGCTTAAACTAAACATCTGTTTATTGTTGCTTTATCCCTTGCACAGCAGCGCGGTCACAGAAGATCAATTTAGTGTGCATGGTTTATCTGCCTTTAAAGAAGGTCACGCCACAATACTGGAGAGTTGGTTAACCCAAGGTGTGAATGCCACACGCGCTACTCTAGGCATTTACCCCACTCCTCTTTCATTACATCTGTACCCTAGAAAATCCAATCAACCTGTGCCTTGGGCCTACACAAGGCGAGACGGAACAGGTAGCGTACACTTTCATGTTGATGCACGTTTTGGTCTGACAAAATTTGTTGATGACTGGACTATTTATCATGAATTAGCCCATATGGCCCTGCCTTACTTAGGCCCAGAATACCGTTGGTTATCAGAAGGTTTTGCCAGTTATATGCAATACCAAATTATGGCGCAAGCAGGGGTATTAAAAGGTGATTTAGCTGAAAACTATCATAAAAAAATCAAGCCTCACTTACGTTGGTTTAATAGTGACTTAACTGCTGCGTCTATTGCCACAAGGCTGATGGACAATAAGCAATACCCTGCTGCTTATTGGGGAGGCGCATACTTTTTTGTTTACGTTGATAAATTATTGGCGCAAAAGCACAATACAACCTTGACTGAACTCATTGCTCACTATCAAGACTGCTGTCGCACCAACGATAACAACCTAACTGATGTAGTGTCTTCCCTCGATGGCATCCTAAATGACAAACTATTTAGCAATTTAATAAAACAATATGAAAATAGCCCCGCTCGCACATTTTATCCTGAAAGTTTTGAATAAAATTAATAGTCGCTTTAACTAACCGCAATTCAGCCATGCCATAAAATAAGCTCTGTTAGGCAAAATCACTGAGAGCACCTTGCTTTGTGGGATCATTAGACACATATAAAGAACTAACACAGCGACCACATGCTCTATGTAAAAATGAAAATATTGAAGTTCAGCTTTTTTATCATCTTGCTCACCGTCGCTTTTCTTTTTGGTCAATGTTTTTCTGACAGACATGCATGTAAGAATAAAATGCTCGATTTGAACATGGAAATAGTCATCACAGAATTATTGCTTATCGAACACGTTAAACACTGCAACAAACTCGGCTACAGGAGATTTGCAACCTTACACGAACATAATATTGATAAGGTCTATCGTATGACTAACTATGCTCTTGGCTACCCCTATTTTTTAGGGGAGACATTTCAGCTGAGGTGTCAGATAGATTTGACTCTAATAAAGTCAACTTTGAAAAGATAAAAGCAGATTTTCATAACATATGTGGAACAATGTAAATCGGTCAAACCAGCCAATAATCATCTTTTTTATAAAAAGAGCCAAACCTACTCGTTTGGCTCATTATACTGTTATTTAACCTTTCTCTTGCTCAATCCATCTATCAATTTTCGCCTCAAGAATAGGCATTGGTAATGCGCCATCTATAAGAATTTGAGTATGAAATTTTTTCACATCAAATTTTTCACCTAACGCTTCTTGAGCCCTATTTCTGAGCATACGAATATGTCGTTGACCGACTTTGTAACTTACCGCTTGTCCGCCAATGGCGATATAACGTTCTACCTCAGCTTCAATATCAGTCAAAGCAAGAGACGAATTGTCTGTCATAAAGTCGATGGCTTGCTGTCGTGTCCATCCAAATGCATGTAACCCCGTATCCACCACCAAGCGCATGGCGCGGAGTTGTTCGTCTGATAATCGTCCGTACCACATGTAGGGGTCAGTAAATAAGCCCATTTCTTTGCCTAAGCTTTCAGCGTATAACGCCCAGCCTTCGGAAAATACTGTGTAGCCTCCAAATTTACGAAAATCAGGTAAACTCTCCACTTCTTGTTGGATGGCAATTTGAAAATGGTGACCGGGAGCCGCTTCGTGAATACTCAGGGTTTCCATCAAGTATTTGGGCTGAGCTTTTAAGTTATACGCATTGATATAAAATATACCTGGTCTAGAGCCATCTGGTGCTGGGCTCTGATAGCTGGCTCCAGCGGATGATGCGGCTCGAAATGCTTCAACTGCCCTGACTTCGTAGTCAGCCTTGGGAAATACTTCAAACAACAGAGGGACACGACTGTCTATTTTTTCTTTTACTTGGGTATAACCATCAATTAAAGCCTGCTCTGAATCAAAGAAAAATTGTGCATCGGTACGTAAAAATTCAAAAAAGGCGGGTAAGTCACCTCCAAATCCTACTGTTATTTTAACCTTAGTCATTTCAGCAAGAATACGTGCTACTTCTTGTTGGCCAAAAGTATGAATTTCATCAGCAGTTAAGGGCAAGGTCGTATTGGTTTCGATTCTGAACTCATACCATGCTTTGCCATCTGGTAAGTCATGTAAACCGACAGTATCACGGCCCTTTGGTAAATAGCTTTGTTGCATAAATTGATGCATACGGCCATAGGCCGGAATGATGATATTTTTTATGGTATCAATATAGTCTTTTGTAATTTGCTTTTTAACCACATCTGTTATGTTTTCATTTTCTTTCAAGGTTTCTAAAGGCGCATAAAAGACACTATTCGTTACATCTTCCAGCATATGAACCTGTAACTGCGGCAGCACTTTTTGAATCAAAGGTTTAGGTAGCACAATAGACTTTTGGATACCCTCTTCCATGGCCACAATCGCACTATCCATATAAGTTGCAAAGCCTTGTGCTCTACTCATAAAGTGACGGTAATCATCTGCTGTATTAAACGGCTGAGCACTTTTACCTGAGCCTAGGGAGGCGAAATAACTATGTGCGCCGCCCATTTGATGGATGGGCATGAGATGTCCGGGGAATGGCTCACCTTTGATGGCAATTTCTCTGTCCCTTAAAAATATTTCATAACTTAATAAATCCTGTCCGCTCAAAGCTGATGCATCTATGGCTTTTATTTTAGCTAAATACGTTTCTTCAAAAGCTAAAAAGAGATCACGGTTTTGTTGATTAATAGGAGCGCTAAATCGGTCATTGTAGTCGTTTATCCCCACGTAGGTAGCTGATATAGGGTTCATCTGCATAGTTTCATCAAAGTAGGCTTGAAACAGCACATTGACCTTTTCAGACTCAGATAAGCTTGTTATCACACTTGCTTCGTCTACTTTTTGCGTTCGTACTGTATGTGACTGATTACAGGCGACTAACCCCAGCGAAAAAGCAACGGCAAGGGCAAGGTGTTTTCGATTCATTATGGGTCTCTTTATTTTGATTTTATTAAATGAAATTGGGTCTGACGACCATCTAGATAACTCACACCAGATTGATCAAAGTAAGCGTCTTCTTCAAGCATAATGCGGATTTCTTTATTCCACTGGGGGATAAAAGTGGCAGCATTGAGCTCTATAGAATATGCGGTGTTAAAATGTAGGGGGTAATCCCCTTGCACTGGCACACCACCTTGGGAATCCCACATACCCAAAGTAGTACCTGCAGCATGTCCATGGTATCCAATGGGATGGGTGTAAATTGAAGGCTTAATCCCTTCCTTGACAGCTTGTTGACGTGATAGTTTTAACACTTCATTGCCTGTGCGACCTAACTTGAAGTGTGCAGTAAATATATCCTGCAAACGATTGGCACTGGCTAAGGCTTTTTTCAAATAAAGTGGAACATCCGTTTCATTGGGTTTAAGCACGTAAGCATGTTGTTGTTGATCTGAATGAAGGCGCAAATAGCTCAAACCGAAATCCATATGTAACAAATCACCAGGCATAATGATTTGCGCTTTAGGCCGCTCACTGAATGCTTGTAAGTGATCAAACTTTTCATTGCTTGAGCGCTGTAATGAAACAGTGGGATGAAACCACGTTTGTAACCTTAAATCTAATACCTTCTCTCTTAGCCACCACACTATATCGTCAGTAGTCGTCACCCCTGGTTTTACCACTTGATTCGAAAAGGCTTCAGCTATCACCTGATGACCTAATTCAATCAAATTTGGATAAACCTGCATTTCCATCTCACTACGAGTTTCAAGCCAAGCGATGGCCAATTTTTCCGACGATATCAGCTGAGTCTCACTTTGTTTAGCTAAGGTTTGGCTAAATTCCTCATATTCTGTGGCGGTGATCCCATCTGTTAATGCAAAATGTTTCGATTTATTAATCGCCACTTTTTTGGGTTGTTTCTGCTTAATTAACTTAACAAGACTATCCCATTGATTGGGTTGTTTTTCTTTATCCCACGTTTTTCTAAATAAGCTGTCCACGGCATATCTTGCAACGGCTAAACGTTCGACTGGTTTCCCTTCACCTGGGTCAAAAAGTACAAGGATTGTGCGCCTGCGCGCAGATAACCAGTTGGCAGGGAGCATGGTTTTAAGTATTGGGTCTTCATTATATTCCCGTGATATCAACACCCACATATCAATACCTTCGCGGCGCATCAGGCCTGGTAATAAGTGTTGTAATCTGTCATCTAAAATTTGATTGATGAGTTGCGCGCGCTCACGCATGGGCAATACATTGGGAGCAGCCAAACTGCTGGCACAAAATACCAATAACAAACATCCCATTAGCTTATTTTTCATCATACTTTTCTTAGTTCCCATTATGAGCACATCACTTATATTAATCATATTTGTAGACCAATCTTTCCACCTCTAACTTAATGGAATTATTGGTTAATTTCGAGAACAAGCGTTACAGTAGCTAAAAATAACAATAAAAAATTATTATGAAAAAACACATCTATGTAGCTTATACCGGCGGCACCATTGGTATGCGCCCCTCCTCTCAAGGTTTTATTCCTGCTGCAGGTTTTTTATCTCAAACCTTAGCTAATATGCCTGAATTTCATCGCAGCGAAATGCCCAACTTTACCATACACGAATACAATAACTTAATTGACTCTTCTGATATGAGTCCATCTGATTGGCAAAAAATTGCCAATGATATCCAGCAAAACTACCAACAATACGATGCTTTTATTATTCTACATGGCACAGACACTATGGCTTACACAGCCTCAGCGTTGTCTTTTATGCTAGAAGACTTGGGGAAACCCGTTATTGTCACGGGCTCGCAAATCCCCCTTGCCCAGTTACGATCGGACGGACAGGTCAACTTGCTTAATGCGTTGTACATAGCAGCTAACTATCCTATCGCTGAAGTCACCTTATTTTTTAATAATCAGCTTTTTAGAGGCAATCGAAGTCGCAAATTAGATGCCGATGGATTTAATGCGTTTGACTCACCTAACTTCCCGCCGTTACTTAAAGCGGGTATTAACATTGAGGTTAACAAAAAACTATTGGGCATAGACATCACAAAAGACCTCCATGTTAGTCAAATTGAATCCCAGCCTATTGGTGTAGTGACCTTGTACCCAGGTATCAGTACTGATGTGATTAAAAACACCTTGCAGCAACCGGTTAAAGCCCTTATTTTGCTAAGCTTTGGAGTGGGTAACGCCCCGCAGAACGCAAGCTTGCTGAAACAATTATCCATTGCAGATCAACAGGGTGTAATTGTCTTGAATTGCACTCAATGTGTGCGCGGCAAAGTGAATATGAACGGTTATGCTAACGGCCATGTATTACGAGAAGTAGGCGTAGTGTCAGGCCAAGATATGACCCCTGAAGCCGCTTTGGCCAAGTTACATTATTTACTCAGCAAAAACATGCCAGCAAACCACATCAAAAGACAATTAATTGCCAATTTACGCGGTGAGTTAACGGAATAAGGCGAGCTGGTGATGACTTAGCAAAAATTATCTTCGATAACAAAAAATTACATATTTCTCATTATCTTATATTTTTTATGTTTTATTTTTTTATGTTTTATCTTTTTTTAAGTGGGTAGTTCGACGCTAAATTTTTTGCATAAAAAAAGCAAACCTATTGGTTTGCTTTTTTTGTAGAATTCTAATTATTTGATAATTAAAGTACTACGATGTTCTCAGCTTGAGGACCTTTCTGGCCTTGAGTTACAGTGAACTCAACTTTTTGACCTTCGGCCAACGTTTTAAAGCCAGTACCTGTGATAGCACGGAAATGAGCAAAAACATCAGGGCCGTTTTCTTGTTGAATGAAACCGAAACCTTTAGATTCGTTAAACCATTTTACTGTACCAGTAGTTGCAGACATAATATTTCCTATATTTTCAAGAGTAATTGTGTCTCCTAAGAGACGTTAGTTGTGCTGAAGTGTGTTGCAATTACTTATGAGCTACGAGACCGGGTACTGCTGTGGAACGTCGAAACAATGTACATAAATATCAAACTTACATTCAAGCTGCCTTAGTATATCTCTAACATATCGCAGGTCAACAACTATTATCGATAAAATTGCTCTAACAAGGCCAATTGTTTCAACTAGTTAGTCACAAATCCATCATAAATATGACTTCATTACTGAATGTAATGAGACTCAAATCACTGTTTATATATCAATCAATCTGGCTAAACCTTGTTCAAATATTGTTAGCAAATATTTAATCAAACATCAGCATTAAATAGTTTCACGCACTAAATCGTTGTAAATTAAAAACGCTTCGACGACACAAATATGAGACTCAGGGCGGAAAGAACTGCAGCCACAGCAGCTAAGGTAAATGTTAATTCGGCGCCCTGACCTTGCTGCCAAAAATAACCAGCCCCATAACCACCTATCGCACCGCCTACCCCAAAACCGACACTAATATAAATAGCCTGCCCCTGACTTTGGAATTTATCTCCAAAATAGTGATGAATAAAATGCATAGACGCAGCATGTGTCATCCCAAAACTAAATGCATGTAATACTTGGCTTAACACCAATATTGCTGGATTGTTTGCAGATACCGCTAACAGATACCAGCGTAGTGCGGTGAGTAAAATACTGCTCACTAAAATCCACTTTACACCAAACCATGTAATCAACTTTCCTGCTTGCAAAAAAATGGCAACTTCTGCCAATACCCCTAATGCAACAAGCCATCCTGTGGTCTGTCCGCTGTAGCCTAAGTCCAGAGCGTATAATGCAAAAAAACCGTAATAGGCACCAAAGCTTAGCTGTAATAATGCCGCTGATAGTAAAAAAGCATAAAACACGGGTGTATTAATTTTATGCCAAATCGATGTCTGACACGGGTCGGTGCTTTTTTTGGGTGTTGGCTCTTTAAGAAATAGCGTCACTATAAACAAGCTAAACAGCACTATCACGCCCACGTAAATCGGGGCCTCGCTAGAAAACATATCGATCATCTTGCCAGTAAAGATAGTCAGCAAGATATATCCAATGCTCCCCCATAACCTTATTCGCCCGTAGTGACTGGCGTTACCACGCACACAATTTAGAGTTAAGCCCTCAATTTGCGGCAATATAGCAGTCCAAAACATCATCATCAGTGCAAGGCTAAGAGTCAACGCCCAAAAGCCATCAACAAACAACACTAAACAAAGCGTTCCAAAAGTTAACAATGCGCCTAATTGTAATACTTTGAGGGCCCTACCCGATTTATCAGCAAGCGCCGCCCACAAATTTGGCCCAGCGATCCGGGCAACTGTGATCAGCGCAAAAAGCTCGCCAATTTCACTTGATGAAAACCCTCTTCCATCCAAAAAGACACCCAGGTATGGCATCAACACCCCAAACTGTCCAAAATAAAACAGATAGGTTATCGCGAGTAACATGAAGTTAGAGCTGGAAAATGCAGATTTAGACAATGAGAAAACTTAAATTGAGTGATAGAAAAACATCATATCAAACCTAGAAAGACAGTTAAGTCCTTCTAGGTATTGAGCGTGACCTATCGAGGCCCGACCTAGCGAGGCCCGACCTATCGAGGTGTAACTTGCCCAGCAATAATAGGAGTCACGCTTTTAACATCCGCATTTTGACCACGGTGCCTAAGCAAATGATCCATCACAACCAAAGCCATCATAGCTTCAGCAATAGGCACGGCCCTGATACCCACACAAGGGTCGTGTCTACCTTTAGTGATCACCTCAGCAGTCTTGCCATGTACGTCTATAGTTTCGCCGGGAACACTGATACTTGAAGTAGGTTTGAGTGCCATATGCACCACTAAATCTTGACCCGTTGATATACCACCTAACACTCCACCAGAGCGGTTAGATGCAAATCCTTCTGGGGTCAATGCATCGCGATGTTCGCTACCTTTTTGCTCGACAGTAGCAAAACCGTCACCCACTTCGACACCTTTAACCGCGTTAATGCCCATCATCGCATGGGCTAAATCTGCATCTAATCTGTCAAAAATAGGCTCACCCAAACCAACAGGCATATTAGTAGCCACCACCGACACTTTCGCGCCAATGGAATCGCCTTGTTTTTTAAGATCACGCATATAAGCATCAAGGGCTTCTATCTTGCTCTCATCAGGGCAAAAGAATGGATTGGTGTTAATGAATTGATAATCAACAGTGTCAACTTTAATCGGCCCTAACTGCGACAGATACCCATGAATTTCAACGCCATGTTGCTGTTTAAGATACTTTTTGGCGACACCACCAGCTGCAACACGAATAGCCGTCTCACGCGCAGAAGAACGGCCACCACCACGATAATCCCGCAGCCCATATTTTTGTTGGTAGGTATAATCTGCATGCCCAGGTCTAAAAGTATCTTTTATTTTTGAATAATCGTTACTGCGCTGGTCATTGTTATTGATAAGCAGTCCAATGCTAGTACCGGTAGTTTTACCTTCAAACACCCCAGACAAAATTTTCACTTCGTCTTCTTCGCGTCTAGCGGTAGTGAAACGTGAGGTGCCAGGTTTGCGCCTGTCCAAGTCACCTTGTAAATCTTCTTCAGACAACTCTAATCCTGGAGGACAGCCATCAATAATACCACCGATAGCAATGCCATGGCTTTCGCCAAAGGTGGTGACGGTGAATAATTTACCAAAGGTGTTACCTGCCATAATCTTAAAGCCCTATTGTCTTAACTACTTATTTTATAATGGAAATATATGTGTAATCTAATACCCATTTAGCGGGGTGAATTTAATGATCAACCGAACGCCAATACTCCACTAAATCATTTTTGCCTATCGCAAACACACCATGGCCACCATTTTCAAATTCTACCCATTGAATAGGTAATTCTGGATAACGTGTGAACATATGCACTTCACTATTACCTACTTCAACAAATAGCCAACCATTGTCCGTTAAATGACCGGGGGCCTGACGTAAAATATTGTCAACTAAATCCAAACCATCTTGGCCCGCGGCTAATGCTAACGTTGGCTCATGATGAAATTCTTGTGGTAAGTCGTCCATGTCCTCAGCATCTACGTAAGGTGGATTACTCACAATCAAATCGTATTGCTGCCCCTGCAAGGCGGACATCAAATCAGACTGAATGGGATACACTCTTTGATTCAATTCATGTTCAGTAATATTCAGTTCTGCTACATCAAGGGCATCTTGACTAATATCCACTGCATCGACTTGTGCCTCTTCAAATGCATAAGCTAATGCGATAGCAATACAGCCTCCACCTGTGCATAAATCCAATATATGCTGAGGCTCGCTATCGCCAAGCCACTCTTCAAAGTGGTTTTGAATCAGTTCTGCAATAGGTGAACGAGGAATAAGCACTCGTTCATCCACGAAAAAAGGTAGCTCACAAAACCACGCTTGATTAGTCAAATAAGGTACCGGAATATGCTCATCCGCACGGCGCTTCACTATTTTGATAATATTTAATTTTTCAGCTTTCGTTAAGCGGCTATGAAATAATTGATCGCCGGTTTGTAACACCAAATCTTGATGTAAATGCAATAACTGTAAAATCAAACTCACCGCTTCATCCCAGGGGTTATCTGTACCATGACCATAAAATAACTCTGCTTGGTTAAAACAACTCACAGACCATCTCACCATATCCAAGATAGTGTGTAAGTCTTCTGCAATCTGCTCGGCGTCTATTTCGGAAAAAGTATCGGTGGTCATGTTATCGCTTAATAAATCTAGGCCCGCAGACCTTGAATACATATGCTCTGCTCGCAAATTTTGTTATGCTGATGCCATAGCAAATATGTACTTGTAATGAATGAAAAACACGCCATTTGACCACAGAACTCAAAAACAAATTGATGAACCTGATCTCTTTAAAAATGAGTTCAAAGATGTAGCGCCTATTAAGCAGGATAAAATACCGCCTCAGCGCTTTTGCAGCAAGCAGAATTCGGGACTTACGCAAAAAAATAAGACAGATTTAACAATAATTAAACAAGCAGCGGCTGCTTTTGAGTTTTCAGATGGTTTTGAAGGCCATTTTGATATTGACCAACCACTCAAATATGTCAAACCAGAAAAAGACAGTCATGAAGTGCAACGCCTGCGCCGAGGTGATTATCCGCCCGATCTTATTCTCGACTTACACGGGTTTAAGAAAGAAGAAGCCAAACACGAAATTGCAGCGCTTATTCATGTCGCACAAAAAAAACATATTTATTGTGTCTCCATCATGCACGGCAAAGGCACTTACGCGCTGAAAAAATCTATCCCAAATTGGTTAATACAACACCCCGCCGTGATGGGTTTTCATCAAGCACCAAAAGAATGGGGAGGTCAAGCTGCCTTATTGGTATTAATAGACTTACCCTTACACCACGCAAAATATTAAATCGAAGCGCATATCTGAGTACCTACGCCTTCCCATACTATTATCAAGGGTGATATAAATGTCGAGATGCGCGGCGCGCATCAAAGAAAAAGCCTAACAGACCTTGTTAGGCTTAAGGCTTCGCCCAAATGATAAAATAACTCATATAAGCGTCGCCGCAAATTACCTGTATTGGCGCCTCACACGAATTAAGCCTAGCAATCCTAAAGCCAATATGGCAACACTGCTTGGCTCTGGTATTGCGCCAACATCGCCGTCTCGTACTGCCCATGCGTAGCCGAAGTATCCAGTCTTACCGTGCTTGGTCCGATAGCCATCGATGATATCGAAGGTCAATACTTGAGTATTGCTACCACTTAAACTGGTACCTGACCAGTACAAACGATCATCTTTCACATTCTCAAATTTATTAGCAATCGCTGTGGCAACCATGGAAGTACCTTGCGTCAAATCTAATGTCTCATAGAACAAATGGCTTAATTCAGTTGTTATGCAATAATAGTCACTACAAAACTCATTGGATTCAAACAAACGCCAATCGTCAAAACCACCAAAACTCAGATTGCTTGCCCAATCCATAGAATCAACCCAAGTCATTGCATCGCCTGCCAGATTGGCATTTTGCAACCAAGTGATATCCTGCACGTCGTCATAAATCAAGCCGTTGCCCCGGTTTATTAGGGTGGCATGGGCCATATGGGTGACTAATACAGCCAATAATATGCCGACTTGTGTTACTTGTTTTAATACGTTTTGCATACTTCTTATACTTTTATAGGTATTGCATTTAGAAGGAAAAATTATTTTTCCAAAAACTCCTGCGCAAGACGTAGCAAACTTCGCGCCAAAAATTACACCGTTGAATTTAAACGAATTTATTTTTTAAAGCAAACATTAACTGTAAAATTTTCTGACAGTGCTAGTTACTCGTTAAGTGCGCAAAAAGTCACTTTGGGAAGGGCCTATGAGCAAGGATAGTGCGAAACCAGCTTTGCTGGAATACCTGCAATACCTGTAATCAGCCAAAATGAAAGTATCTTCGACCAGTGAAAACGGGGGTAATAAATCTTTATTACTCCACCTTAATTAATGTCCGCTTTAAGCGCAAATTAACTGTAAAAAAAGTTGACACTGTTAATAGACATGGTCCCATGACATCCAACCAAAGATCACGGATTGGTATGCCGCTTAATTTTTATTAACATGCGCTTTCAAATGCGTAAGACTTATTTGATTAGGTAACCTGAGCTCTGAATAAGCCAACCCGTCCAGCACCACTATTATCTCGCTTATCGTGGTTGACCTTGTTCACAATACAGATCCCCTTTCAAATATCGAGAACACATTGTGAGTGACCACTTGTTAATACGCCATGGTACTAAGACCTCGTGCTCAAAGATAAACCTTGTAGATGATTGGGTGTGCAAGTCCCTTATTTGGTAAAGTAAGAATACAATTTTGTTACGCTAAGACCTTAACCCATGGCGCAGCAGGTATGTGAACAAGACCGACATGCCAATTTATCAATTAATTTATCAATTAATTTAAAAAGAAGAGTAAAAACCGTGCATTCAAAAATCCAACTTACCAAAGAAGACCTTAGAAAAGATAAACCAGCACGGGATACATACTTAACAAATCCAAAGACGCCTTTGGTAGTGGTCTTAGACAACGTGACTAATAGCCACAATATTGGGGCTTTTATTCGCTTGGCTGACGCGTTTGCTATCGAAAAAGTCATTGTCTGCGGCGAGCTAACCATTTCAGATAAAAAGTTAAATAAAGCCTCTAGAAATGAAGCGAAATGGGTTTGCGTTGAATACAGTGATAGTAGCACTTCAAGCTTGCAAACATTATTGGACGATGGATATACCGTTTACAGTGTTGAGTTATGTCACGAGTCGGTTGATTATAGTGATGTTGCCTATCCGGCACACTGTGTATTGGTGTTTGGCAATGAACGAAAAGGTGTGAGTGAAGCCGTATTAAAATTAAGCCATAAACACATTCATATTCCGATGTTTGGTATGGGTAACTCTTTGAACGTTTCAACGGCTGGTGCGATTATCTTAGCGCAGTGTGCTAATCAAATTAGAAAATTACCACATATTGAAACAGCATTGATTTAAACAAGCTTAAAAAGCTAACCTTCTTAACATTTTTTGAATAAATTGAGATAAATAGTACATTACGAAAATGCATCACTTGCGGTTTGAGCAAAAACGTTCAACTTCTGATAGCGTTGAATGAGACCACTGGTAGTCATACCTTCGATGGGTTCTGACAACAGGCACTTTTAGTGAAACCAGTGTATTCATTGATACTATTACATGCTCATAAAAATACCTATTCAGGCAAAATAAACACCCGATTTTATAGTTCAGCGAGCTAAGTCACCAAGTCGAATACTCATTGCGGTGATACCATTTTGCTTCATTTCCTGATCTAACATGGCACGAAATTCTGCAGTGTCAGAGGCAAATATGATACCTACACCTTCTTTGTTGCTATGTATCACCATGCCTTTTTGTTCTAAACAAGTCTGGCCTTGTTCTTTGTGGGTAAAATAGATTTTAATGAAGTCATTCGTTACCAGTTCAGGCTCGGGTAATTCTATAAAAGCGCCAAAAAGATTAATATTTCGTGTATGTGCCTGGCCCAAGCTTGCCCCCTTAAATTGAAGCTGGACATCTAAAGCTAAGGGGATTCGGGTATAAGTACGATGATGAAGCGACACTTCAACTCCTGTGATTCAATTTGGAAGACGTAAGCCTTAATTCACTATTAGATGAGTTCAGTATATGTGTATCTATTTTGATAAAATTGATTTGAATCAATTTAGAATAATAGAAAGATAAGGATAAACATTATTATCAGATTAACGAATCAGTGACGGGCACTATTTGCACTGTAATCAAGCAAGAGCTCTTCTATGCTAGTACTTTTTATAAGTTTGCGACGCCGAACGGGATCTCAATAACGCTGAGTAATGGATCGACGATGATATTAGCAAAGCGATGAGACATGCACCCAAAGTAACGTTAATATTGTCCAATAAACCATAGCTATTTCATTAAAGTGGATGTTCGAAAATAAGCACTGAAAAACAGTTTATTGAGCTAATTGAAATATACCTTTAACCGCAGCCGCTGTTCCTTCTTGCCATGTGGGTTAACTGACATATACTAGGGTAAAATTATGCGTTCAAAACGGTTTTTACCTTGCAATGTGATGAGAGTTAATCGTTCAGCTAACCGTGCGTCATGCAATATTAAGATGTACTTAACCCGCATTACCCCTTTAATTCGTCATTTCAATGACCCTATCTATCTCAGACTTAAACAAATTTGAAGACATCAATGATATATTGGGTCACTGATTTGAGATGAAAAACATTTAAACATCAAAAAACTGAGTGCTGAGCCCACATCCTAAAAAATAAAACCATAAATTCAATGTGGACACCTTAAAGTCGAAATGCAGTTAACATCATTCTTTATGCACAAACACATCTTTTATTAACGTTGCTCCAATCGATATTTTAAGCAACAAAATACACATAGAATAAAAGCAATGATAATGAAGATTAAACACATTTTATTGCGGATATTTAACGTTGTTTTGAGCACAATTAATCTCAATGACATTGATTAAAAATTAGGCGCTAAAATAGCACCCTAAGTCTAGACAACACCGTCCATCAAATAATTATGGAAATGAAAAATGAACTTATATAAAAAAATTCAAAATCATATCACTGTGCACACTATCGCCTGCCACATACCATTAAGCCACAATTGTGGCTGTGTGGATTTTCCCATGGGATGTTGCACAGACAATGCTTTTGGTGTGGTGTAATATATGACTAAACATCTACCCAAAGAAACATCCCCAACAGTCGTGACTTTGGAGCAGCTCGCAGAGTTGGCAAATTACTCGCTTATGGACACGCTTAGCTGCGATCCTGATGCGAAAGCAAACGGTAATGATTTCTTGCCTCGACAAGTTTTCTCTGGCCATTATGTCCCCGTCAATCCCACCCCAATCGAAAACCCAGAATATATAGCCCACAGTAAAAGTTTTTTTCATGAACTTGGCTTCGCTGACAGCATGGCGAACGCTCCCGACTTCGTGCGGATGTTCTCTGGCGATGTATCGCGCCTGCCAAAGCCGATGCGCAAAGTCGGTTGGGCGAGTGGCTATGCCCTTTCCATCTACGGCACCGAATATGTGCAGCAGTGCCCCTTCCAAACGGGTAACGGATATGGAGACGGTCGCGCTGTTTCAGTACTTGAAGCCGTCATCAAAGACCAACGCTGGGAAATGCAACTCAAAGGTGGTGGACGGACACCCTATTGCCGCGGTGCTGATGGTCGCGCTGTGCTGCGTTCGAGTATCCGCGAGTTCCTAGCGCAGGATCATATGCATGCACTTGGGGTGCAAACATCACGGGCTTTGAGCTTGTATGTTTCAAAGACGGAAGAAGTCCAGCGGCCATGGTACTCCGAAGGCTCACGCTCGAAGGATCCTGACATGCTTATATCTGAGGCGGTGGCTATCTCGACTCGCGTTGCCCCCTCGTTCATTCGAGTTGGTCAACTTGAGCTATTTGGTCGCCGTGCCCGCAAAAATACACACCCTAAAGCGATGCAAGAGCTAGAGAAAATAGTGTTGCACGCAATCGACCGTGAATATGCAGATGTGATTGACAATCAACTCACCAGCGCCGAAAAAGTGGTGATGCTGGCACGTGAGTTTCGCAGCCGCCTAACCTCGCTGATGGCAAACTGGATACGCGTTGGCTTTTGTCAGGGCAATTTCAATAGTGACAACTGCGCAGTAGGTGGATTCACACTTGATTATGGTCCATTTGGTTTCTGTGATGTATTTGACCCGCATTTCCAGTCATGGACCGGTGGTGGACATCACTTCTCGTTTATGAATCAGCCAGTGGCAGCGCAACAAAACTTTAAAAGCTTTTGTAACGCATTGCGGCCATTGCTGGCGTCTTATCAGGAGCCTTCACAACAGGGCTCTATACAACCAGACTCGCTGCAACAAGACTATCTACAGCAGCTTGATGAGATCCAAGATGGATTTTCAGACGTGATGCAAGTCCAAATGGAAAAAATGTGGGCAGCCAAACTTGGCCTTAACACTTTTCACAAGGGGTTGTTTACTGAGCTTAGAACTCTGATGACGCAAACGCCCGTTGACTATACTATCTTCTTCCGCGAGCTTTCAATGTTGCCTAACACCATCGTCCCCCTTAAAAAAAGCTTCTACAAGGATTCAGAACACATGGACCAACAATGGTCAGAGTGGCTCACAAAATTGCACTCGCACATTGCTAGTGATAATGTTGCTGCGCCCCGCTCTAACGATGAAATATCTAGGCAGATGAAACGCGTTAATCCAAAATATATTTTGAGAGAATGGTTTGTGGTGCCGGCTTATCAACAAGCGACTGGTGGAAACTACACGCTAGTAAGAGAGTTGCAAGCAGTCATGACGCAGCCATATGCCGAGCAATCGAGAGAAATTGAGGAAAAGTACTACAGGCTAAAACCCTTTGAACTTTTTGAGCTGGGTGGTACGTCGCATTATAGTTGTTCGTCGTAATTTTCGAAAACAACTTGGATCAGCAAAGCAATGTATGCGGCCTACCCACTGCTTACATTGCTGACTTTTACGCTTAATATTAGTTCACATCAACCTTGATCGGCTAGCCATTTTTTAGCATTCGAAAACGCCATACTTGCCTTAAACAATGTGACCCATCTACTCAATAAAGCTTGATGTACTAACCTCATATTTATGCGATTGATTCCCCCCATTGTTTGGCATAAAAATGTTAATTTTATTGATACTTGCAGGGTCATCAATAGTTGAGGCGGTAGCAAACTTTTGATTGTTTGCGATTTGACACAACAATTGTCGCAATGTTTTTCCTGTTCGGGGTTTGGGGTTCGGGTAAACGTTCAACGATGAATGTTTACTTCATACAGGCAACCGCACGCAATTTTTTTTACCATAACGAGCTATTCAGCTTGCAGGTCTGTTGCATTTATATTCACAGCATCTTTTAAAAGAAGGTTAACCCTAATAGCGCTTGGCGCTTGGCACTTATCACTTCGCCTTTGATATTATCGTACACCCCAATAACATATCATTAAGTCAATTGGTAAATGCGGATATAAAACCAAGGTGATATTTATGATAAAAACAAAGCTTGCTAATGTTGCAGACACTTAACGTTGCACATAAATTACTGTAAGTTGTTTTCAAGTTTTTGCAAAAGCACGTGGTGGCATGTTTATATTTAAGCTTTTTCTTAAATATACAGTGATAACAATAATAAACGACGTATCTAATATATAAATAGCATGCAGTGCTAGGGGAATAATATGGAAAAAAAGACAACATATTGGCAGGAAAATCTTCGCTTAATAGCAATATGTCTAGTCATTTGGTTTATTGTGTCTTTTGGGTTTGGCTTGTTATTAGTCGAACCACTTAACGAGTTCCGTCTCGGTGGCTATAAGCTTGGATTCTGGTTTGCTCAGCAAGGTTCAATTTATACTTTTGTTGGTTTGATTTTTTGGTATAGCCATAAAATGAACACACTTGATAAAAAATACGCATCTGAGGATGAGTCATAGTGGATGAGTTAAAACTTTATACCTACATTGCAGTCTTTGGCACTTTCACCCTATATTTTGTTATCGCATGGTGGGCTCGTGCCGCCTCAACCAGTGACTTTTATGTAGCAGGCGGTGGCATCACCCCCATACAAAATGGCATGGCAATTGGTGCGGATTGGATGAGTGCAGCTTCATTCATTTCAATGGCTGGTTTAATTGCCTTTTTAGGATATGGCGGCTCTGTATTTTTAATGGGTTGGACAGGTGGTTATGTCTTATTAGCCATGTTGCTAGCACCCTATATGCGTAAACACGGTA
>Ga0209712_10001210_pt1 | contig 22193 bp, 19 predicted proteins | sample ArcOceMetagenome_FD_187443 | JGI IMG/M metagenome (GOLD analysis project Ga0209712, IMG submission 187443) | Marine eukaryotic phytoplankton communities from Arctic Ocean - Arctic Ocean - Greenland ARC118M Metagenome (SPAdes) (version 2) | ecosystem: Environmental > Aquatic > Marine > Oceanic...
TGCTGAAGGTTTTAGCAACCTTGGCGTCGCACTCGGGGATCAGGGGCAACTCGACGACGCAATGAGGGCCCATAAAAGGGCCATAAAGCTCAAACCAGCCTTTTTTGAAGCCTATAATAACATGGGAACTGTTCTAAGAAAGCTTGGCAACCTTGATGAGTGCATAAACTCATACAAGAAAGCGATTACTCTCAAGCCCGATTATATCGAAGCTCATAATAATTTAGGTGTCACTCTTGCTGAAAAAGGTAACCTCAGGGAATCCATAGCTTCTTACCAGCAGGTGATTTCATTAAAACCTGATTATGCTGAGGCTTACAACAATATGGGAGTTGCTCTCAAAGACCAAGACAAACTGGAAGAGGCTATACAGGCCTTTGCCAGGGCTCTAGCCATCAAGCCTGATTTTGCTGATGCTCATTACAACATGGGCAATGCTCTCAAAGAGCTAGGAAACTTGGAAGAGGCTATACAGGCCTTTGCCAAGGCTCTAGCCATCAAGCCTAATTATGCTGAGGCCTACTACAGCATGGGCAATGCTCTCAAAGAGCTAGGAAAGTTTGAAGAGGCGATAGAGGCCTTCGCAAAGACTCTAGCCATCAGACCTGATGATGCTAAGGCTTGCATTAATATGGGAGTAGCTCTCAAAGACCAAGACAAGCTGGAAGAGGCTATACAGTCCTTCGCCAAGGCTCTAGCCATCAAGCCTGATTATGCTGAGGCCTACTACAACATAGGCAATGCTCGCAACGAGCAAGGAAAGTTAGAAGAGGCTATACAGTCCTTCGCCAAGGCTCTAGCCATCAAACCTAATTATACTGAGGCTTACAACAACATGGGAACCGCTCTCAAAGAGCAAGGCATGTTGGAGGATGCGATAGAGGCTTACAATAAAGCTCTAGCACTTAAACCTGATCAAGCTGATGCTACAGAAAATCGTTTAAACCTGCTAATTCAACTTCAAGGAACGGCGCTAACCAGGAATGAGAAGTTAAAACAAATTATTGAAGACAAACAACCAGACATAATATGGAGGCCAAAATCTCATATTTTTCATGCTATCAGTTCTTTTCTCTCAGCGGACGAGAACCAAGCACACAGACACATTTATAATTTCAAAACTTGCAATTCAAAACTGTTGGACGACCTCAACCCTAAGGATCAGGTTTTTTGTTCTGCTTACAGCAATTACCTGAGTGCACTTCTACAAAAGCCCCTTGGCGAAGCATCTGGTTTAGGCAACAGCAATTTGGTTTACCATATCGGAGAAAGTCATTGCTTGAGTTATGCCCATCGCAACATAAAAATAAATGGAGCGACTTCTCGGATTGCGCCAATGATTACGTTTGGAGCAAAAGCGTTTCATTTCTCAAAGGCAAACGATAGTGCATTTAAGGCTATCACTAAGGCTAATTTAGACTCTGTTCCGAAAGGTTCTCAGGTTTTTGTTTCTTTTGGTGAGATTGACTGTCGTCCAGACGAAGGATTTATCTCTGCCGCCGCAAAACTAGACCAATCAGTGGAAGACATTATCGCCAATACGGTAACAGGATATTTACAATGGTTTGCTCAACACAACAAAGCTTGGAACCATAATATGCATTTCCTGAATGTCCCAGCTCCAGAATATGATCAAACCGTTGATGCCAAAGTGAACGGTGACGTTGCTAATATTGTAGCTTTATTCAATCACAAAATAAAAGAACAAATCGCCCAATATAACTTCAACATGATAGATGTATTCGGTTTTACGCTTGGAAAAAATGGTTTTTCTAACAGTCATTTTCACATCGATGCGAAGCATCTTGGGGCCAAAGCAATTCCTGAGATTGAGCATCAACTCAATAGCTGACCAACACCTCTTCCTGCCCAAAGACTACTCAGTCGTTTGAGCTTTCCAGTCGCTGTCAGTTTCATATATCGCAACCCTTGCTCGAGCGGGTCTGTACTTTTTTGAACTTTTGATCCTCGCCACCCTCTTCTTTTTTCCGCATAAATTCTTGTTTTCTCGCGTTTGCAAAGAAAACATTGGTTATTGGTAACAGTCCTGATTGGAAGATGCCCCTGCTCACACCTCCAATTTGCTTTATAATTTTTTTCGCCGAGTTTTTTTGCCTCCTCTATAGATTGAGGTAGCGTTTGGATTATTTCTTCGACATTAAATCTTTTAACCATTTGAATTCTATTCTAAACTGATACGAAGTTGAGCGTGGAAGAAAAGGTAGGCACCGAAAGAGTTCACAACGACTTTGGCTTCTTCGTACCAGAAGTGTTGCTCAAGATCGTTTGCTACGAGGTCAATCTTATCCTGAAAACTATACTTTTGGAATTCGCCTCGTGTTTCACGGCCCACCACTTTGTAGCCACGGTCATGGATGCCTTTTCCAAGACCAGTGTTTAGGCGTCCACCCATTCCAGGGAGATAATAGACGGTATCTTTCATTACAGCTTTTTTCTGTTTGAGGCTGTGGAAATACTCATTGCAAAAGTGTTCCAGAGTTACAGAACAATCTCGTTGAACTTCTTCATTCTCCTCTTCGACAGGCCGCAGCGCCATCGTAAAGCCCAGAATTATACCCTCTTGAATAATGCTCACTGTCAAAGTCACCCTCTATGAGAGTGGTCCTAATTTTACATTCGGTATTGTAACCCACAGCATATCCATCACTGTAACCAACATCGAAGCGCTCATCACTATCTTCTATACAGCCACTCAACAACATGGCCATTATTGGCACTAATAAAATACGCATAAGTGTCTCCTAATTAGTATTAAAATAAGATATTCAATTTAAAAGAGATTTACACAAATCATCAACACAAGTTTTCCTCAGATGCTTTATGAGGCCATATCGAACTCAAGTTTAACACGCTCAAGCAGAAGGCTTTCTTCGTACTCCAGAAGCAGTTCTGACGGCCATAATTAATCGCAGTGGTTCACTATATACATATGCCAGCATGTGTATCTTTGTCTTCCAAACAGTAAGCGGATGTTGATAGCCATTCCTTCTCTGGTTCTCACACAGCAATATACCATCAGCTTTTTGTGCAGCCCTAAATGCAGGGATTGTAAGAAGCCAAAACTTCATAGAGGCGTATAGGTTGTTAATTTTAAGGCCTGTAACTGATACGTACATCGTCAATCTCTTCGCTTAATCCCAGTACCCGCAATAGCTATGTCTAAATCACCCTCCACCGAGCTTACAGAAAGCATTAGTTCTCGGTGACAACCGTCACTTCACCTTAAAAAATCTATAAATCAACAAGATAACCCCCACCAAAATCAATGCGTATGTAAGGCCTGAAAATGCCCATTTGATCATACAAAAAGCCGAAGCTAGGTCAGCAATGGATGCACTAATAGTTCCATCAACTAAGTACTGTTGTGCTGAAAATCCTAAAGTATAATTTTCGAGCCAGTCAAATAGCACTTGGACTAATGGTATTAGGTTTACACTGCCAGCCTTGCCAAAAAATGGTTTGAACAACACCGAGACCCAAACCGTGTACATCAAGCCATAAATAACTCCAAAAAGTACATCCCAAACCTGATTAAAACTAATATACGCATTAATCATGTCGTCAGTACGAGTATTAAAAAAAACGGTAATGTCTTCTTTATCGAAGCCAAAAGACATACCCAACGATTTTATATTGCCATCGGACAGTTCAAACCCTGTAGCTTTGTGTGTCATCACTAAAACAAGATAACCAATAAAGATTGCAGTAAATAAAACTGCTACCTTAAGACTGGAATACTGATAAAAAAATAACGATATGCGTTTCATTCTACTGCCTCCAACTCAAATCTCGCTTTCCACATTACACGGCAAGGTTCACAGTCAATCTTAACTTGTCGTTTGGCCCTATAAGCTGGATGTTTTTTGCAACCCTCTGCGAGTATCTTCCAGAGTTCAATCTTTCTGGCGTCAGTCATTGGTTTTGCCCAATACGCATATCAGCCTCTCTTATACCCAACTGCCAAATTATGATCCGTCTCAAAGGTATCGCCTGAGCAGCACTCAAAGATGTTCGACTTACACACCACACACTGCTCATGGCCATGAACCACAACAGTGTTCAGTGGAGACTGGCATCTAGGGCAACGTTGCTTATGAGCATTGGCAGGGTGCAGGTAGTTGTCCATCTCAGTCATGGCATAAAATCACTTATCTTAAAGACTGGTTCACCTGACCCCATGCTATTGAACGTTTCAGAGTAATCATCCCAGACAGCCACAGAATAACAGCTAACGTTATTGGACGGTGTTCGACCATTGGTGTTGACGCAAGCACCGCCTGCACGTGGGACCATCACAACCACACTGTTGTCATCCAAGGCAACTGACATAGGCTTAAACCCAGAAGCTTCAAAGCTGACACCATCTACAATCACATAAGATTTACAACCACCTGTACCACACCAACCTGAGCCAATCTGTGGACACCAAGGGTTTGCGTAAAAGACAGTTGCCTTCTTGCCGTCAGCAGTAATGTCAATCTCGTAGATGCTATCATCATGAACCGTTATTCTAACAGCACTGAGGTCTTCACCCTCTGGCACAGGCTCCATAGACTCCTTTTGAGAAGCTACGCATTCAGCTTGGTAAACATCTAAGATGTACTGGAGGGTGCTTTCTGTTGTTCCAGCAAAGGTATGCGCTGGGAATAGCAGGGGCAGAGCTAAAATAATGAATTTCATGATGTTCTGCCCCATATGGAAGTATAAACATGATCTTAGCAAACGCAGACAAGCCGTCCAGCCCAGTGTCTGAAGAAATACATGCCACAGCTATAAAATCCTGCGGCAAGATCTGAGTTGAGGTTCGTGTGAAATATAGCCAGCATTATTTAAGCCCCACACAGTCAATCTACCCCCACACCCAGCCCAAGTAGCGACTCAAGCTGATAAGAATGGCAGGCGGGAGTGAATGGCGCTGAGTGTAAGCAACAACAGAACGTGGTGGGTTTAATGTACACATCTATGCGGACAAAGCGTGAATTCGCTGCGGCGCACCAATGGCCCGTTTAGAGACTTGGAATAAGACTAATTTCCTTTACCGTTTCCATTGATAAATATGTGGATATGCCCGCGATATGTGGCAGTTCAGATATGGATTCAACAAGAACTTGACGATAGGCTTGCATGTCTTTTGTGCGCACTTTTAGGAGATAATCAAACGATCCAGCAATCAAGTGGCATTGCTCCAACTCAGGAACGCTTCCAACGGCCACTTCAAACGCACTAAGTGCCGCTTCGCTCGTGTCTTCAAGTTTGATTTCTACAAATGCCACATGGCACTGGTCGATTTTTTCGGGATCGAGAACAGCATGAAATCCAACAATAACCCCTTCACTGACAAGCCGCCCAACTCTGACACTACACGGCGTTTTCGAAATTCCCAACTTCTTGGCCAAAGCGGTTAAACTCATACGACCATCCAGGGATAACTCCGCAAGTATCATTCGGTCGAGGTCGTCAAGCTGGTCGTACTCAGAACTGTTTGTCATAGAGGTACCTTCGGGTTCTCTCATGTTTGATGTGAGGTGGCTGGCTGTGCAGCCCATTGTTGATTTTATTTGAGGAATTGCGTCAGGGCCGCTGCTGGCCGGTTCCGTGGACAAAGTATTTGAAACTAGTTAGTTGTTCGGCACCAACCGGCCCCCTCGCATGCATCTTCCCAGTCGCAATGCCAATCTCAGCCCCCATGCCAAACTCCCCACCATCCGAAAACTGAGTTGAAGCGTTGTGCATCACCACGGCTGAGTCGATTGCATTCATGAACAGTTTTGCCGCATCGACGTCCTCGGCGATGATGGCGTCTGTATGCCCTGAAGAATGCGCCTGCACAAACGCCATGCCCTGCTGCAATCCATCAACGATCTTAACTGACAGAATGCTGCTGAGATATTCGGTGTCCCAGTCAGCCTCTTTGGCCGCGACCATCGTGGGGACAATCGCCTGCGCTTGTGTGTCGCCGCGAAATTCGCATCCATCCAGCGCGCTCACGATGCGTGGCAGGATTTGTTCAGCGATTTGGCTATCAATCACGATGCATTCGGTTGCGCCGCAGATGCCTGTCCGGCGCATCTTGGCGTTCTGAACAATCCCGACCGCCTTTTCGATATCGGCGCTTTCGTGAACATAGGTGTGGTTGTTGCCATCCAAATGCAGCAGCGTCGGGACACGCGCTTCTTTTTGCACCAGCGATACCAGTCCACGACCACCACGTGGAATGACAAGATCAACGTGATCCGTACTATGCAGCAGCAACTTAACGGCTTCTCTGTCCCGGGTGTCGACAAGTTGTACAGCATTTTCGGGCAGGCCAGCGGCCCGCAGACCTATCGCCAAACAGTCAACAATAACGCGCGAAGACTGCAAGCTTTCAGACCCGCCGCGCAAGATGGCCGCGTTGCCGGACTTGATGCACAGCCCGCCTGCATCAGACCCCACGTTGGGCCGCGACTCGTAAATCATAGCGATGACACCGATGGGTACACTGATCCGCTCAATATTCAAACCGTTGGGCCGCTGAAACGACGCAAGGACTTTGCCTAAAGGGTCGTCCTGACCGGCGATAGCATCAAGCGCATCTGCCATATCAGTGATGCGGACCTGCGTAAGGGTAAGTCGGTCGATGAACGCGTCATCCTTGCCACTGCCCTGGATACCTTCAAGGTCGTGCGCATTTGCCGCCAGGATTTCGGGTACACAGGCGCGAAGGGCAAGTGCTGCCTCTTTCAGTGCAAGATTGCGCTGTTCGCTCGATGACATGGCAAGAACCGGTGCCGCAGTTTTGGCGCGTTGTCCCAGTTCCAACACCACGGCGCTGACGTCAATATTCTCATCCATAGGTCGTGTATTTCTCGTGTTCATTTTGTTTTCCTGAAAGTCGGACGCTCTGAATGATTACTTGAGTTCGGCTGCGCGCTTGCAGGCTGCTTGAACGGTTTTCTGAAACAATGCGTCAAGCGCGCCACCGCGCATCAATTCAGCCAAGCCCGCTTGGGTCGTGCCATTATTGCTGGTCACAGAGTTGCGTAATTCTTCCAAAGTGTCGGTCGACTGTCGCGCCGTTTCAACCGTGCCTGCAATCGTATCAAACACCAAATTTCGGGCTGTCTCGTCATCAAACCCAATCGACTTTGCGGCCGCCACATAGCTGCGCATCACTTCAAATATGTAACCCGGACCACTGCCACTAATAGCGGTCAGGCGGTCAATCTCATCCTCGCTGGATAGCGGAATGCATTTGCCTATCTCAGCAATCAACGCAGTTACATCAGCTTCTAGCTGTTCTGTGCATTCACTATTTGCGTAAAGCCCGGACACCCCGAGTCCGACCATCGCGGGCAAATTTGGCATCACGCGAACGATTGCCCTTTCACCCACGATTTTCGCAATAGTATCGATGCTGCAACCCGCGGCGATGGATACGAAACACCCCTTTGGCTTCAGCGAAAACGTGTAGTCAGGTAGAACAGCCGCGATCATTTGCGGCTTGATTGCGATGATCATAATGTCAAATTCCGCAACTGCCAATTCTGTCGCTTTTGAGACATGCCTTACGCCCCTTGGAAGCTCCAAAACCGCTGGATCAGCGACGGTAAAGTGGTTGCTATCGTTGCAACCCCATTGGCGCAGCATAGCTCCGCCCATCTTGCCGCATCCAATCAAAAGTACTTTCATTTTGGTCTCCGATAGTCGCAGAACGTCCCATGCAGAAACAGCGCTGCACTGCATCGCACAGATGCAAGGTTGTCCGAATTTTTGCTTTCGTCGCCGTGGTGATGCTGCGCTGGCCCCTCGGGGTCGTGCAGCGTCAGCCTCATTGTAATCACGAGTAGGTTGCGTGTTATACACCGGCGAATCGTTGGATGATGCAGTGCTATAGGTCTTCGTAAGGTTTAGCAAACTGATACTATATTTATTAATAATAACAATAAGATACCGGAGAGCTACATGTCGAAGAAGAAGAAAATCGTCGTCAAGATTGGGTCAAGCCTCCTGGCAAACAGTGAAAAACTTACACTTCGTTATGCCTTCATGAATGGTTTGATGAGTGATCTTGCGCAGCTGCAATCAGAAGGTCACGACATTATTCTGACGTCATCAGGGTCCGTGGCACTTGGATTGAACATGGTCGACAAGCGCCCCGAAGATGCCGGAATTTTGGACAAGCAGGCGGCGGCGGCCTGTGGTCAGCCCTTGCTTATGAATGCCTATCGTCAGGTTGCGTCAGAGCATGGAATGGACGTCGCACAGATGCTTGTAACTGTCGAAGACATGGAAGACCGCCGGCGTTTTCTAAACATCAAGAACACCATGATGAGATTGTTCGAAAACGACATTTTGCCTATCGTTAATGAGAACGATTCCGTGGCGACGCGTGACCTACGGGTCGGCGATAATGATCGATTGTCCGCCAAAGTCGCGCAGATGGTACAGGCTGATCTGTTGATCATTCTAACCAGCGTCGAAGGTCTTTATGACCGCGATCCAGCAGATCCAGAAGCGGTCTTCATTTCCGAAATTGAAGACGTCAGCGAACACCTTGAATCCACCACTGGCATCAGCGCTCTGGGTAGCGGGGGAATGCTAACAAAGATGCAAGCAGCAAACATGGCTCAAAACGCGGGCTGCGAAACGATTATTGCCGAGGGGATCATCGAACGTCCGCTGTCTTCTATTCTAAAGAACGAAAGGCGCTACACGCGATGCCTTGTTACAGGAGTTACACAGTCGCCACTTAAGATATGGCTAAGCAACAGGTTACAGGTTTCTGGAACTCTCGTTGTGTCAAACGAAGTTGCCGAGGCTGTGGCGGCAGGAGATTGCGGGATCAGCATCAGCGACGTAATTTCTATTCAAGGTGATTTCACTAAGGGTGACGTGCTGCATGTTTACAATGAAAAAGGTGATGAAATTGTCCGGGGGCTGACAAACTTCTCGTCAGAAGAAACTATGCTGTTGGCGCGGAACCTCGACATGCCTGTCGAAGACGTTATTGGCTATAAGACCAAAAGCAGCGTGATTGGTGCTGAAAACATCTTGGTCCTCGAAGAACAGCATCTTCCTCTTGATGCACCTGAGGACGACCAGAAGCTGGTAATACCATTGTGAGCAGACAAGGGGCTGCGCGCTAGGTAAGACATCACTAAATATCACTTGATCTGCTGCGTTCGCACCACGCTACACATGCCAACAAACCAGCCGCAAATCGTCTAGGCATAACTGTGGCTCTAGGGTTCCGTCAGCCAAATGAAAACTCGCATCGGATTGCTGGCGCAGCCTAAATCTAGCGCTCAACAATTGACGCCACTCAGCGAGAGCAGCGGCACGGTTTAGCTTGAAATTGGTGCGTGAATAGAGATGGCGTTCCTACAGCGCCACACAGCCATCAAAACCCCACACCCAGCCCCTGTTGCGCCTTTAACGGACCAGACGTGACCATATCACAGAAAATACTATTATGGCATGGATACATGCTAAAATGATTGCAGTTTATAGTTAAAACTACAGGATGCCATCAATTAAAAAAGGAGTCCCAATGCCCAAAGGATACATACTAAGCGCTCACAGGAGTGAAGCAAATGCAGCTAAAAAAGCAGCATATAACCTTTTGGCGAGAGATGCCATGGAACTGGCTGGCGGACAGGTGATCGTCATGGCGAAGCCAGGCTCAAACCTATCAGTTCGTGAAAACGGCATAGAACAAAGCACTGTTATAATTGAGTTCCAGTCATACGAATTAGCCTTAGCTGCCTACGAAAGCCCACAGTATCAGAAAGCTCTCGCTGCTTTAGACGGAGGCGCAAACAGAGACATAAGAATATTCGAGGGTTTATAGTGTTGTTAGACACACTCAGCCGTCTTTACGCCTTTAATGGATCAGTTCTTACAAATGGGTGGGGTCAAAAATGTTTTTCATCCAATAAGGTCAATTTCGCTTACCAAATATACCATCTCAGACCGCATTATCCGTTAAAGTTGAGCTTTGATTTTGCGTAACATTCAACGCTCTTTCCATAAAATAAACTGTTTCAGCTAATTCGTCAGGAATATCTTGCGGCAACGGAATTTCTTCAAAACCAACCTTTTCATAAAGGTCACGAGCATGTGTCAAGAACCGCGCCGAACTGAATTGTGTTCGCTCATAGCCATCATTTTTCATATACCGAAACATTTCGGTCAAAAGTATGTGACCAACGCCATGTCCGCGCCCGCTCTCAGCTACAAATAAGCGTTTTACTTCGGCCAATTTGGGGGCCATTTCTTGGTACATAACACATCCAACATAATCGCCATCAAGGCTCGCCAAAATAATTGCTCCCTTTGGCCGGGCATGGATAGATGGCAAATTTTCTAACGTTCTTGCATACTCGATAGGATCGAGAACAGCACGAAATCCAACAATAACCCCTTCACTGACAAGCCGCCCAACTCTGACACTACACGGCGTTTTCGAAATTCCCAACTTCTTGGCCAAAGCTGTTAAACTCATACGACCATCCAGGGATAACTCCGTAAGTATCATTCGGTCGAGGTCGTCAAGCTGGTCGTACTCAGAACTGTTTGTCATAGAGGTACACTGTCAAACAGAGTAATATTTTTCTGAAACTTAATACATGTGGGAAAACGCGTCACATCCGTCACACGCTGGCAGGTATTTTTCTAGCCGCCCGTCAGCACCTTGCAGCAGCACCCTCTATGACATGGTCGCCGAGAAGATCGGCAATGCCAACAAGGTGAAAACCTCGATGGGAGAGGTCATGATAAGGGTTGCCACCGGTGATGAGGCAACTTCAGCCGCCATCATTCGTCGTTGGCGGCAAAAGCCCCTTGGCTTTTTAGCGAAAGGCCGCATCAGTGAGTTCAGAGACCGGAACGTAAGCGCGACAAGATCACACGGAAACGGGCCCGCAAAGATTCCGATATTCTTGTTGAAGTGCTGGAAGCGCTTGGGTCGCCTTACCACTTAATTAGCTCAACCGCATCAGTAACCCAGCTATCAATCGTGAACGTTCTAGAAGGCTGTCAACGTAAATATGCTCATTAAGTGTATGGAGGCCCTGTCCCCGCACACCTAGTGAATCGAGCGTCGGGATCCCCATTGCCCCCGTGAAATTGCCATCTGAACCTCCGCCTTGACTCCGGCCCTTCATATCGAAGCCCAATTCTTTCGCGATACCTTTTGCGACCTCGAAGATTTCTCGCGTGCCAGGCTCATCTGGAAGCCACACAGGCCGGGTAACGCCCCGTGAAACCTGGAATTCAACACCGTTCGCCACGCCTTGCAGAGCTAGCATTCGCGCCACCCCGTCATCAAGGTCTTCTTGCTTCTTTGCCATGCTCAACGCCTGAGCATCACAAAAAGACGACACGCAGTTCACCCATTGTCCGGCATGAATAACCCCAACGCTAAAGGTGCAATCAGGACCAGTCATGTCTTCAATCTCAACAATTTTACGTGCCATGGCAGCAATGGCAGATTTGCCGTCTTTTAATCGGGCACCTGCATGGCTAGGCTGACCAACAGTGCCAAGGTTAAAGCGTGCAATTGCGTAGCGCCCAATGGTCACACCGCCATCTTCATGACCCGGTTCCGGCACCAGTACGTATTTGTTTCGCGCAGCCTCTGCCTCGATCAGATCACGCGTTGAGGGCGTGCCAACCTCTTCATCCGGAGTAAAGAGTACCGTGACCGGTAATGGCGTTTGCAGCCCCGCAAAGATCATTTGACGGATAGCTTCCAAACTCACGTAATTGCCACCCTTCATGTCCATCAGGCCGGGGCCATAGCAAATATCCCCTTCACGTTTGAACGGCAGCACCTCTAGCGTTCCAATGGGATGCACCGTGTCCATGTGTCCAGCGATCAAGATACCTGGCACTCGACCCATATCAGGGTGTGGGAAACGGGCACGCACCGAGCCACCAAACCCCAAGCGGCCCGGGATGCGTTCGACATGCGCACCCAGTGTGGCCATGTCATAGGCTGCGATATCCATCATGCGGTTGACTGCGGCGGCATCGTAGGTCGGGCTTTCGCATTCGATCCAGGGCTTGAGCCCGGCCAGCATCTCATCAATGTCAAATGGCAATTCAAGTGGGTTCATATCATATCTCCTTTGGACGTAAGACGACGTTCAGCAATACGCGCCATGATGGACGCACCAACCGGCAGAATTTCGGGGTCAAGAAAGAAGCTCGGATTGTGCAGCCCAGTGGTGCCGGAATGGCCGACCCGGCAATAGGCACCCGGAATAACCTTGAGCATATCGGCAAAGTCTTCCGACCCTGTTGCCGGCTCGTCCGTGTTAGAGATATTGTCCTTGCCCACAATGTCAGCGGCCGCTTCCATATAGGCGTCCGATAGGCTGGCATCGTTGACCAGCACATCGAAGATGTTGCGCAGATCGATGTGGATTTCGACGCCATAGGCGACGGCAAATCCCCGACACAACTCACGCATTCGCCCCTCAGCCAATGTGCAGACTTCGTCTTTAAAATAACGGATGGTTCCGGCCAGCGTCGCAGTGTCCGGCACGATGTTATATGCCGATCCTGAATTCAGCTGAGTAACAGACAGCACGCAGGTATCCAATGGGGCCACATTGCGCGAGAGGATGGTTTGCAGGCTGCCGACAAGCGCCGAAGCAATCACCAAAGGGTCGCGCGATTGTTGAGGCATGGCGGCGTGGCTGCCCTTACCTTGAATTGTAATGTCAAAAAACGACGCGCCAGCCATCGCAACTCCTTTGCAGATGCCGAAGGTGCCTAACTCGCCATTTGGGGAGTTGTGCATGCCATACACTTCATCACAAGGAAAGCGGTCGAACAGGCCGTCTTTGATCATAGTGCGCGCACCGCCCAAACCTTCTTCGGCAGGTTGAAAAATCAGCACAGCGGTGCCCGCAAAATTCCTTGTCTTAGCCAGATGTTTCGCCGCCCCCAACAACATGGTCGTGTGTGCATCATGCCCGCAGGCGTGCATTACGCCAGGATTGGTCGATGAATAAGGTAGGTTGGTTTCCTCATGGATCGGCAGCGCATCCATATCCGCACGTAGGCCAACCCTGCGCTGCCCTTCCCGGTTGCCTTTAATCAGGCCCACAACTCCAGTTTCACCGACACCAGTATGAACCTCATCGACGCCGTATTCACGCAACTTGTCAGCAACGATGGCGGCGGTACGGATTTCGGTAAAACCAACTTCCGGGTGCGCGTGCAGGTCTTTAAAGATAGCCGTCAGTTCGTCCGTGCTTTCGTCAATGATGGGCAAAACAGCCATGATATCAATCCTTAATAAGTACAGTTTTCTCGGGGTTTTCTGAGAAGGGTCTAAAATTGGCAAAATCCCAATGCCGCCCCGGAGCTGCGGCAATCAACGTTTTAGTGTAGTCTTGTTGCGGTGCGCCCAGCACTTGACCCGCGGGGCCGTATTCAACCACGCGGCCATTCTGCATAACGATCACTTCGTCGCAGATTTGCGCGGCTACGCCCAGATCATGAGTGATGAACAAGATGCCAAGTCCCAACCGTTCCTGCAATTCGGCTAGCAGGTCCAGAACCTGCGCCTGCACCGAGACGTCAAGTGCAGACACCGCCTCATCCGCGACAAGCACATCAGGGTCCATTGCCAAGGCCCGCGCGATTGCAATCCTTTGGCGCTGCCCGCCAGAAAACTGGTGCGGAAAGCGGTCCACGGCGCTGGCGGGCAAGCCTACCAGCTCCAACAACTCCCGTGCCCGCGCCATCGCCTCATCCTTTGGCACACCAAAGTTCAGCGGTCCTTCGATGACAGACTGACCAACTTCGATACGCGGGTTAAGCGACCGCATCGGGTCTTGGAACACGATTTGCATGTTTTTGCGTTGGGGTTTCAACTTTTTTTGACTGAGTGTGGCGATGTCTATACCCCCAACCGTGATGCTGCCGGATGTGGGATTAATCAACCGGATGATGCAACGTGCAACAGTCGATTTACCCGACCCACTTTCACCCACAATGCCAAGCGTCCGGCCCTTCATCAGTTTGATACTAACGTCCTGCGCTGCTTTAACTTCACGCGTGCGGTTGATAAAACCACCACCGCCATACGTCTTGCACAACTTGTCAGTGCCCAGCACGATTTTGTCTGACATCCCATCGCGCGCCATGCGGGGTACTTGGCTGGGGACGGAACGCAGTAGATCGCGGGTATAGTCTGTCTGCGGACGGCGCAGCAGGCTGTCGACGTCTTGCGTTTCCATCACCTCGCCCAGTTTCAGCACGGTCACGTCATCAGCGATTTCTGACACCACGCCCATGTCGTGGGTGATGAAAAGGACAGCGGCACCCTGCTGTTCGCGCAGTTCACGGATCAGACTTAGGATTTGCGCTTGTGTCGTGACATCCAACGCTGTTGTCGGCTCATCCGCGATCAACAGTTGCGGTCGCATCACCAGCGCCATGGCGATCATGATCCGCTGGCGTTGCCCACCAGAAAGCTGGTGCGGAAACGAGCCATACATCTTGTCCACATCAGGCAGATGCACCTGTTCCATCATCTCAATAACGCGCTTGCGGCGGTCCGATTGCGATAGGGTTGTGTGGAACTCCAGCACTTCCTCGATCTGCTGGCCTACGCGAGCCACCGGGTTCAGCGCGGTCATCGGTTCCTGAAAGATCATCGACATGCCGGTCGCACGCAAATCGCGCAACCGCGTGGAGTTGGCGGTCAACAACTCTTCACCTTTGAGCAAGATAGAAGACCCTGCAAGGGGGGACAGCACCGATGGCAACAACCCCATCGTCGCTAAGGCGCTCAGCGATTTACCCGAGCCACTTTCGCCTACCAGACACATGGTCTGCCCCGGTTCAATCGACAAGTTCAGGCCTTTAACAACCTGTTGGTCATCTGCGCCATTCAGCGCAATGCGCAGATTTCGAATATTGAGTAAGCCACCGGTCATCTTTCGATCCCTCGCTTGGCCATGCGGGGGTCAAGCGCATCGCGCACCGCATCCCCCAAAAGGTTGATCGACAAAATCGCAACCGACACAACCAAACCAGGCCACAGCACGATGCCGGGGTTGATCTGGAAGTAGATGCGGCCTTCGGCCATGATATTGCCCCAGCTTGGTGTTTCTGGATTAATACCTGCACCGAGAAACGAAAGGATAGCCTCGGTCAAGATAGCAGAAGCACAGATGTAAGTGCCTTGAATGATGAGCGGTGCAACCGTGTTGGGCACCAAATGGCGGCGCATGATCAGAAAGGTTGAAGACCCTGCAGCGATTGCAGCCTCTACATAGGGTTCCTCACGCGCGGACAAAACCAAGGATCGGACAAGGCGCACGACACGGGGCACTTCGGGAATCGTGATGGCAACGAGCACGGTCCAAAGGCTCGCGCCCCAAAGTGACACGATCGCAATGGCCAACAGGATGCTAGGAATTGCCATCAGACCATCGACCATCCGCATAAGTACAGCATCAATCCAGCGGATGTAGCCAGCAAGCAGCCCAAGGGTCAAACCTAAGACCACAGCAAAGACCGCAGCAGCCGCGCCGACCACCAGCGATATCCGTCCACCGTAGATGATGCGTGAAAACAGATCGCGCCCAAAAGCGTCAGTGCCCAGCCAGTAGGTCTCGCTTGGGGATTTCAGGCGCACAGAGGGTGTCAGGCGCACAGGGTCATGCGGGACCACCCAAGGAGCAAAGAGCGCCGAAAGTACGATGATCGCAAGGATAACAGCGGCAATGAACACCAGCGGGCTGGAGGTCACAATCTCGCGCACGCGAGACAATGCCGTCACTCGCTCCGCCGGTGGGATAGATGTCATTTGATCAGTCATGAATAACGGATCCTTGGGTCAAGAAGCACATAAAAGATGTCGATCAGCAGGTTGATCAGCACATAGATAAGGGAGGCCAGCAAAATCACCGCTTGGATCACCGGATAGTCCCTAGACAGAACAGCATCGACGGTAAGGCGGCCCAGCCCCGGGAGGTTGAACACACTTTCGGTCACCACCACGCCAGAGATGATCAGCGCAAAGCCAATGCCGATCACTGTGATTATCGGCACGGAACAATTGCGCAGGGCGTGGCGCATCAGGACACGGCTTTCGGGCAATCCCTTGGCCCGGGCCGTGCGCACATAATCTTCACCCAGAATTTCCAACATTGAGGTCCGAGTGATCCGCGCAATCAGTGCAATGTAAAGCAGCGTCAGCGTGAAGGTTGGCAATGCAATGCGATGCAAAAAGTTACCCACGCCGTCCCCAATGGGTTTGAAACCTTGTACAGGGAACCAGCCTAGTTGCATCGAGAAGAGTGTAATCATCAAATAGCCAATGACAAAGACCGGTACAGAAAATCCCAACACCGACAACAGCATGACAAAGCGGTCGATCAGCGTGCCCTGTTTCCATGCGGCAATAACTCCAAGTGGGACGGCGATGATGACGGATAAGGTAATCGTGGTCAGCGCGAGTGAAATTGTCGGCTCCATCCGGTCGGCAATCAATTCGATCACGGGTTTTCCCGACAAGATTGAAGTGCCAAAATCACCACGCATTAGATCGCTGATCCAGTTAAAAAATTGCACAAACAGCGGATCGTTCAGACCCAGCGAAGTTCGGATTGCTTCTAACTGCGCGGGCGTCGCAGTGTCGCCTGCAAGAATCGCAGCCGGATCACCGGGTGTCAGACGTAAAAGCAAAAACACAAAGAGAGCAACAAAACCCATCACTGGAATCGCGGCCAACAAGCGTCGCAGGATATAGCCGTACATGCGGCGACCTCTCAAAAATTCGGGCAGGCCTTAGCCTGCGGGGAAAGGGCAGAGACCCGCCCCGCATACAGGATGCGCGGGGCGGGAAAGCTTAGTTTACTTCGAGATGTTCCAGAAGAACGGTACTGGACCGTCCAACACCCCTTCCAATTCGGACGACCAAGCGGATGGGATGAAGTACTGACCGATAGGTGCATAAACACCTTCTTCGTAGGATATCTTTTGGATTTCCTCCGCCAGCATTTTCTGATCATCTAGCGTCCCCGCCGTTGCATAAGACATGCGCAGCTCTTCGAGCTTGGGTACATCCGGCCAACCAAACCAACCACCGTCAGAACCTTTGCCGTTGACCATGTTGTTGACCAGTGGGTTGAACACATCTGCGCCCACCCAATTGGTTATAAACAGGTTCCAACCGCCTTCGGCAATCGGTGCCTGGCTTGCACGGCGTCCCACAAGGGTCTGCCAATCCATCGCTTGCAGATCGACCACAAAGCCGGCGTCGCGCATGGCTTGCGCCACTACAACTGGCTGTGTGCGCAAAGAGCCCACGTCTGTTGGGTGCATGATCACGATGGGCGTACCATCATAACCGGCTTCGGCAAGCAGGGCCTTGGCCTTGTCCATGCCGTTGCCCTCGGTGAGGGTCTCAGAGCCAACAGCAGAGGCTAGTGGCGTGCCACACACGAACATCGCACCACATAGGTTGTAGTACTCCGAGCTGCCAACCAGTGCGTCCAGAACGTCTTTCTGATAAACGGCCGCAATAGCTGCGCGGCGGATAAGCACGTTATCCATAGGCGGATGCAACGTGTTCGGGCGCATGATGGTCTGCATCCCCATCTTATTGAGGTTGCGCACGGTAATGTCGCTGTTCCCCTGAAGGATTGGCAGCAAATCATTTGGCGGAGATTCCCAATAGTCGATCTCTCCAGCCTGAAGCGCATTCAGTGTGGTTTGATCATCCGAAATAACGACCCATTCGACACGGTCCACTTTGACCACTTTGCCACCCGAAGCCCAGCTTGCAGGTTCGTCCCGCGGTACATAGTCTTCGTTCTTGGCATAGACTGCCTTCACACCCGGCTGGAATTCATCTGCGACCCAAACAAAGGGGCCTGATCCAATTTGATCTGGGATTGGCTCTGTTGAAGGTGTCTCTGCCAGCCGCTTAGGCATGATGAAAGGCACGTTTGACGATGGCTTCGCCAGACTGTCTATCACCAAGCCGTAGGGTTTCTTGAGCTGCATGACAAAGACGTTCCCGTCACCCGACATGCTGTCTACAAAGCTCATCAAAACTTGACCCATACCGTCCCGTTCGCCCCAACGGGCTATGGATGCAGCAACGTCTTCGCCTGTTACAGGCGCACCGTCGTGGAATTTCAACCCAGTGCGCAGTGTGAATTTGTAGGTCAACCCATCGTCAGACACAGTATGGCTTTCAACCATCTGCGGCTGCGGCACCAGATCACTGTCCAGGGCATAGAGTGTGTCAAAGATCATGTAGCCGTGGTTCCGACTCATGTAAGCCGTGGTCATGATCGGATCGAGCACACGCAGGGCGGAGTGTTTGACCGCCGTCAGCGTCTGGGCAAACGTTGGCCCTGCCATCAGCGCCATTCCAGCAACAGTCGCTGACAGCAGCGAGCTGCGCAGCAAACCACTCAGCCCTGGCGACTTGGATTTCAAGGTTTTAGATAACTTCATTTTAGTCTCCCATAGTTGATGGTAATTACGCCGATCTTGATCATCTTTTTGTGGCGCGGTTTGGTAATTCAGTAAATCTCGTCATGTGGATTCTTTCTCCGCGGCGGCGGGGGCAAATGCCCGTCCCATTGGTTCCAGCCGAATGCCAGGTGCTAGATTGCGAAACGGAAGGCTGGCGGGGCTCACAGGCATCGGGCCGGGTGCTGCGCAGGTCAGTATAGTTTCTGCAATCGGATCAAAGTCCGCACGAAAATGAACCGAGCTTTTGTTAACTAATATTTTTTGTGCGGTGGGTTCGATTCCGACAAAGCGGTACATCTCTTGATCTGCCATCTGGGCTTTGTTGCTAGTCACAACAACGCGCACATCACCAATGCGCAAACAGGCCGATGGACCCAAATCAAGGGGTGCCCCACCGTAAAATGGACCCTTGGCAATGAGCTTTCCATCACTCAAAGTCTCGACGGAAAAGCGCCCTTCATAGGGGCTGTCACCGGGGATGTTTGAAAAGCCGCCGAGCGCGATCTCAATCTCGGCCCCCTCCCCTGCAGCATGGGCAGCTTTTGCCGCTTTGGGGTCAACCATATTGCCAATCGCTGCACTTTGCGCGTTTTGCCGAACCAAAGCCCGCAACATGCCGGTGGTGTTTGAGTCCCCCCCCGCGCCGGGGTTGTCTTGGGTATCGGCAATCACTACTGGTCGGCTGGCGCTTTCCGCGATCTGCATCGCCTCGATCACGCCCGCATCCGGGTCAAAGGTTTTGCCCCCAAAATCCGGTTCTGCCTTCAGCACTGCTTGTTCAATCTGGTCAGCAGCAGCGTCTGCGTCGCTTTTCGTTTCGCCATAGCAAATCACTGTGGGGCCACAACCCGGAAAATCCGCTGCTGGAAAACCAAAGAAAAATGATGTGCTAGAGACCGCGTCGCGTTCGATCTCTGCTACCAATTGGTAAATCCCCCTTGCTGGAAGATCCTGCGTGCTTTGCCAAGCGATTGGCACCAGAAACGGCAACCGCCGGAACGCTTTGGCAAAAGGTGCGCGCCGCGTCATCAGCCGGTCTAACTGCACTGCAGCGCGCCTGCCCGTCTCTGCCATATCAACATGCGGATAGGTTCGAAAACCCACCAGAACATCTGCGGAATCAACCATTGCCTGTGTAATATTTCCGTGCAAATCAAGCGCCACCGCGATCTTCACACCCGGTCCGACAGCCGCGCGCACCCGCTGCAATAGCGCGCCCTCACCATCGTCTTCGTGCTCAGCCACCATCGCGCCATGCAGATCAATAACGACCCCATCCAAAGGCAGCGCCGCTGAAATGCCCACTACAATCTCGTCGGTAATGCTTTGGTAAACTTCTTTGCAAACATGTGCAGATGGTATGGCCCCAGCCCAAAGCACCGGCACCATTTCCCAGCCTAACAATTCGCCTTGCTCCACTGCACCGCCAATACCAAGATTGATGCCGCGGCTAAGTGGCAAAAGATCAGCGCCGCGTGCAAACGGCATGTATCCACCCCCTTGCACAAAATCTGACATTTGCGCCTTCGTAGGGGCAAATGTGTTTGTTTCGTGCAGAAATCCAGCCAGCGCAACTCGCATCGACATCTTGCTCCCCCCTGTCAGTCACTTAGGCACTTTACGCCCAAGTTAATTTAACTATACTGCATTGCGATATAGTTGAATTGTATAATAATACTATGTATCAAAATGACCCTAAGTCAATAGTACTGCAAAAGAGGTGTAGTAAATGCCCAGAAACACTACCCGAGCCGAGCCAGGTCGGCGTGAATTAAATGCATCAGACCGCAAAGGATCGCTTTTCGTTCAATCCGTGGAAAAAGCCCTGACGATTTTGTCGGCCTTCCATCACGCCGACGGCCCACTAAGTTTGTCAGAGCTGGTCGCCCGCTCAGGTGTCGACCGCAGTGCCGCACAACGGATGGTCCATACGTTAAGGACGCTTGGCTACGTGCGGCGCGATACTGAAGGAAACGGCTTTATCCCCGGTGTTAGAATTTTGGATCACACCTTGGATTGCCTGCGCCTAGACCCGCTGGTGCGACGCGCCACGCCGGTGTTGCAAGAACTGCGCAAGTCTGTCCGAGAACGCGTGGACCTGTCTTTGTTTGATGACTTACGTGTGTTGTATGCGGTGCGTCTGCAAACCAAACGGCAAACACTTAATTCCTCTCTCGTTGGCCATAGCGTCCCCACATTTTGCAGTTCTGGTGGTTGGGCAATCCTATCTAAGCTGCCAAGCGAACAAGCGCGCGACATCGTCGAACGCTCGGACCGCCGCCCCTTCACGCCAGATACGGTGAGTGAGGTCGACGAGATCATGGACCATATCGCCGAGACCCTCACCAAAGGGTATTCGCTGACAATAAACCAGATCTTATCTGGTGAAATAGCCGCTGGCTTCCCCGTTCTTAACAACGAGGGCGAGCCTATCGCGGCCATTCACGTTGCTGGATCTCTCGCAGACTGGACGCGAGAAGAATATGTTCAACGCGTCGTACCATTGGGTCAGCAAGCCGCCAGAGCCATTAGCCAATACTAATCAGAGCCATCAGCCAGTACCGATCGAGGAGTTTCGAACATGGACAAGTTTACCCTACCTGGCCTTAATGCCCCCGCGAGCATTTCAATCGACACGTGGGGCATGGCACATATTCGCGCCCAATCCCCACAGGATGCATTCTTTGTTCAGGGTTTTAATGCGGCGCGCGACCGGCTTTGGCAAATTGATTTGTGGCGCAAACGCGGACTAGGGATGCTCGCTGCTGATTTCGGCCCCGGCTATCTGATGCAAGATCGGGCGGCGCGTCTTTTTCTGTATCGCGGCGATATGGAGGTCGAGTGGGCTGCCTACGGCGAGGATGCGCAGATGATCTGCACCGCCTTTGCCGCCGGCATCAACGCGGCGGTGGATCAAGTGCACGCGCGCATTTTACCCTTGCCCCCAGAATTTTCCAAACTTGGCACAGAGCCCGCCCGTTGGCACCCCGAAGATGTGGTCCGCATTCGCACACATTGCCTGTCGCGCAATGCCACATCAGAATTAGCACGCGCGCAAGTACACAAACTGGCCGACCCCGACGTTGATCTGTTACGCGTACCTTTGTCCCCTGCGGTTCCTAACAGCGAGTGGTTGGCAAGCAACAAGGTGGGCCTGCCCCCCGATGCTTTGGCCGTCTACGAATTAGCCACGGCCCCAGTCACCTTCCAGCAGAAACGCCTCACGGCAACATTGGCTGAGGCTTCACAATGGTGCGTGGTAGATGCGGGCAAAACCGTTCAGCCTGCAGCGCCTTCTATGGAAGGGTCTAACAACTGGGCCATCGCGCCCGCGCTAAGTGCCACGGGTCGTGCGATTATGGCAAGTGATCCACACCGCGCCCATGCAGCACCGTCTTTGCGTTATATGGTCCACCTCAGCGCACCAGACATGGATTTGATCGGCGCGGGCGAGCCGTCTTCGCCGGGGATCATGGCCGGGCACAATGGCTCTGCTGCCTTCAGCCTGACAATTTTTTGTGCTGATCAGGAAGACGTGATGGTGTATGAAACCACTGCGGGCGACCCTGCAGCATATCAATATGTTGACACTGTTGAACGGATGACGCAGGTCGATGAGGTTTTTGCCGTTAAAGGTGAGGCAGATCAAACCTTGCCGCTTCAATTCACCCGCC
>Ga0209712_10001212_pt1 | contig 22187 bp, 20 predicted proteins | sample ArcOceMetagenome_FD_187443 | JGI IMG/M metagenome (GOLD analysis project Ga0209712, IMG submission 187443) | Marine eukaryotic phytoplankton communities from Arctic Ocean - Arctic Ocean - Greenland ARC118M Metagenome (SPAdes) (version 2) | ecosystem: Environmental > Aquatic > Marine > Oceanic...
CCATGACTGTTCGAGAAGCCGAAAGCCCTGCATCTCAATTTGAGCGTAAAAGACGCAAAGCGCCTTCAAAGCTGTTACGCTCAACCCTTACCTTCGACTTTGCAGTCCTCCTCATGCGATCCTCCTACAACGCAATGGATGCATTAGATTGTGTACCAATGGATCAGTTTCAAAAGGATTTCTTCTTTATCCGTCAAGCAGAATGGCTACCCTACTTATCATCTCTTGGACCAGGACTAGTAAAACAGGGAGATTTGTCCGATCCCTACTACTTTGATTTCATCTCGTTTGCACAGTATGCGACGATTTATCGCGATGTTACTTTAGATCCACCAATGGTTTTTGAAGAGTCTCAACCGGTCATTGTTGGTGAAGACAACCAAGAATTCATTACCAAGGTAATCCGAAGAGATCCAGCAGTACTCAGCAACTCAATGTTACCTGGGCGCCACGAAGAACTTGTTGGATCGAAAATATTGGATGAACTGAATGACTTATTTGGTGAAACAACATCTTCCATTCCACCTTTGGATTCACAGAGCAGCGCAAAGAATGCAGTTGCTTCTCTGCAACAAATGATGAACCTGTTTCTGATTCAAGGCTTTGCATTCGATGGAAAAGTCGAATTGAAGAAGGAGGGTGCGAATGGGAAATTATCAGGATCTCAGATTGAGATGACTCTCACAGCACCAGCAACGCTATGGTCGGGCGCGGCACTGCAATTAAAAAAGGCGAATACAACAAATGATTTTTTGTTGAAGACGGCAAAAACATTTCTGAAGAGGGCTGGCTATGATATTTCATCATCTTCTTTAAAATATACAAGTTCGCAGGAAATAAGTACTATGACAGTAAGATAATGTTTTTTTTGGTGCAAGAAAGCTCTTCTGTGTGAATTAAAGTTTCAAAAACCATTCAATATTGCTCTCGCTCTCCTTCGAAAAGCAAAGGTTTACGAAGCAATTTCCAACGCCATTCTATTGCCAGACCCCGAATTAAAAAGTGCCATTAGTCAAGCAACTTTGATGAACCACCTTCGCGGTTGAAAGTCGCTCGCGCGCTTTCTCAAATTCAAAAGATCCAAAAATGATCGAAACCTGAAGAAACCTGAAGCGGAAGCATAAACCAGACAACAAAGAACGAAACATCAGAAGCAAAACATCGACCATGGCGAACGATACATCCGTCTCCTCCAAAAGAACCACGGTCACCACAAGCCGCGACCACGGCCACGAATATAACCCAAAACGTCACTGCAGCGTGGATGCGGACAACTTGAGCAAAGGCGGCATTGAATTTGAAAGTAACGATGCGATGGAGCATCATTGCGTTGTTACCGCCGACGGGGCACCACAGGTCAGTCACTCACGCTCACACTTCTGCGCCAGTTTGATTTTTCAAATGTCTTACTTCTGGATCAAGTTGACCAATGTTGAAATTGACCTATCCCGTACACGTACACGTACACGTACACGTATCTAACTCCTTTCACTTACAATTGCGAATCTGAATCAGTTTGATGAACACGCTGTAGCCGAAGAAGAATTCCTTCCTGATCCTGATCACCACAACGTTTCAGAATCGGTCCAACCAAACACCGCCACTACGACAATGGCAATGACAATGACAGGTACCAAGGAAGCGGATGAAACCCCAGCAGATGATATCACACAATCGCAGGATGAAATGGAAGACCCGGATTGGGAAACCATTGCCCGTCACGAACCGGCCGCCACTGACGTTCCCCTCTTCCTCGCCGCCCGCGACAAGCGCTACGCCGCAGAAGCGCGCTTTGCAGCTGCTTTAGATGATGCCCATGCTAATTTGAAATTAGTCTGTGATGAAATTTTAGGCGTGGCAGCGGATGTGTACCACGACCGGAGGGAGAAGTTGGACGCGATGGAGACGGAGATCCAACAGCATTTTGTGGAGAATGAGGAGAGACACTCGGTTATGAGTAAGAAGCTTGAGGAGTTTGCGGAGAAGGCTCAAGCGCAGTTTCAGGAATTGATGATGCGCCTTGCGAATGGAAAAGCTTCTTGATTGGTATGACGATGGATGGGTGGATGAATCACTATGAATTGTTTGACTTGTTACGTGTAGGGTCGATTCATTCGAAAGATTCACTTGCTGTAAGGAATGGCATGTGATGATGATAGAATACACACATAATTACAAAACGATGTCGCTCCGATCACTTTGGAAGAGATATGGAAATACGACTGATTCGATTGTAAAGTCAATTCGGCACTGTATCATACATTGAACCATTATAATACATTTATTTTCTAAACAACACTGAAGGCAAATGTATGTCATCTTTCCATGATTTGCCATTCACTTGACGATTGTCCTTTCGCCACAAGTACAAATGGTACAGCACATTGACGTTCATTCATTAAAGGCATGATTTGCTTGCAGATTTCGACGCATTTCTTGATTGCCTCGTGAACAAATATGAGATGGAATGAGTACAATGGATTGCTATCACCGCCCACTAATACCAGCTTTCTCGTTGCTCTATCGAGAAAGATCCTTCCAATAATTTTTGATTCATCTTGTATCTGTCCGCATTCACAATGTGGATCGTATTGAATTTTTACTCCGTCTTTGAAGGAAACGAAGATGAATCTCGATGTATCATTGTGAGGAGTTGTTACTGCACATATTTGATTGCCAGCATTGTAGTGAGTTATATTCACTGATTTCCTATAGTGGTGCACGTGTATCGAAAATGTTGAAAGTTGTCGTGATATTGTGGATACAATTCCTTCTACCTTTTGAAAAAGAGATAGATGCGTCCGATACTTTGGTCTCAAAAGTCTTGACAAAGGTCTATAAAATTTGCTCGCTTTCTCTCGTCCATTTATCGTTGGTAGTGATTGAGTTGTCCGCAATGAATGCAACGTAGATTGAGATGGTGTTTGGTGCATGAACGTGGTTTGTTCATCACGGTTGTCAACTCCATGAGAGTGGGCGGGAAATAAGGTATGTCGCGATTTTAGAGGTCTCCGCTGAAATGCTTCATATATGAGGTCGTTCTGCTTATTGTTGGAGCAATTGCCTGCAACTGGTCGCGACCCGAGCTTTCCCACAAGAACTTTTGCCCCATCGCCTGTGACGTGCATAAAAGCACCACTGCTGTCTTCTTCTCTTTCACAATGAATTACGATCCCATTTGATTTTGGCAAGACGAACAGGGTATAATGAAGTGTTTTTACTCTCCCATTCACATTGCGCTTCAAATTGCATTCTTTCCAATCATATTTCGCCGGTAACAATTTTGACAGATCTCTCAATGGATTTAAAAACCTTGAGGTTTGAGCGTTTTGCGAAGACGATGGTGGCAATTTCTTTACTTTGCATTGCATTTTCGACATCTTTTCTGGTGTCTCAAAATTGCTCTCGCTCCAAAGGTTAGGGATTGTAGTAGGGCAATTGACATCATAATGGACCTGCATATTTTCTGCTACAGAGAAGCTCGCTCTCTCTGAGACGGCCCTCTTTTTCTTGCTTTCAGCCAAAGATACATTTAAATTCAATTTACATGTACGTGTAGCCGCAATCCGAAAGAATAAATGTGTCGATAGCAATCCTCGAGCAAATCCTCTATCTTTGGGATCCAATGAGAGAAGAATGTTTATCAACGATCTTGCAGGACTGCTCACAACAAGTTCGTTTGGAATTTCCCACTGCCCCTGAACCGCTCGTCCAATAGTCTCACGAACTCTTCTTTCTTTATCTATTGTATCATCCCCACCCATGTTGTGTTGCGGCGAGAACGGATATCTACCAACCAGCATGACTATGTCCGAATGATACAAGGTAAAAATTGAGCAGAGAATAAAGCTCAGCCATTTTCAAATTTGCTTTCAGAGCAACGATACTCACCGAACAAAAGGCAACCGGTCGACCACAAATCAGCAGGCTGTCCATACTTCTTTACCTGGTTATCCATTTGGTTTCCACTCGTAATATTAGGACTTTGACGAGGCCGTTTTGGGGTACAGCGAGCAATTTCAGGAGCTAAACAAGACGGAGTTCCGCACAAAGTATCATGTGTCTCATCCCAGTCGTCCTCGTCTGACATTTTCACAGCCAAACCAAAATCACCTATCTTTAAAGTACATTCTGCTAAAGAGAAATTTCCGTTATCGAATTTCTTTTTGACACCGTCACGGCGTTTCAAGAGAATATTTCCTGGTTTGATATCTCGGTGAGCTATTCCATGAGAATGAAGAAATGCTAGACCTCTGAGGATATGCCTCATTGCATACTTAGCTTCATTTTCTTCCAAAAGTGTATGCCTATTAGATTCTATCTCTTCAGATCCACATCTATTTTTCATTTTGTCCCTCTTTCTTTTCAGGTAGAAGTGCAAATCGCCAAGAGGACAGTATTCAATAGCCATTGCAGCAACAAGATGATTTTTTCCAGGGAGGCTGTAGTGGAAAGACTCCAAAAGTGATACAATATTTGGATGTCTCAACTTCGATGCATATGAATGGACATTTATTTCCATCTGGATCATGTTCTTTACAGTCGTCATCTCTAAATCATCGCATACATTCTTGTCCAATGCTCTCTTTTCTAATCTCGAGGGAAAGAACAATTCTTCAGTATCGTCCTCTTCCATCTCACTCATCGTTATCCCATTCCGATCATCATCCCCTAATTGTCGTGGTCTACGGCGAGCAGCGATCTTGTGCAAATTAATTATTTTCAATGCAATTTCTCTTTTATTACTCTTTTCTGTATGAAGCAGATTCTTGCGACGATGCTGTGCTAGAAATACTGTCGCAAAAGCTCCTTTGCCGAGCACTTGATGAATGTGGAATTTAGACGATAGTTTCAACACCTTGAGCTCTTCATGTGCTTCGCACGTGTCTGATCGGTGGATTGTCATTATCATTAACTTGAAGCCTTTGAAGAGGGGCTTCGTCAGATGATCAGCGGCCTGAGGAATCCCAGAAATCCGGGACTTGGGGCAGTTCGAACCACGAATCCCAAGTAATTGCGGTTTACAATTCCCGTCAGATCGATCGATCCCTCAACGTTCGCGACTGAAACCACATTTATTGAACATCGGTAGTTCCTACAGGCAGGTACCCCTACTACGAGCGAGAAAGAACAAGCTCGAAGCAAGTCAATTCAAGGACAATAATCCAAAGCAACAAATCAAATACGTAGAGAGATTGTTTGAGACTTCATAATAGCGTTCAACATTATGAATCACGATGGACCAGTTGAACTCGAATTTAATGGCGATTCTTCCCACTCCCGACAGGAAACAGAAGTTCCGGCTCCAGTTGAGGAACCCGAAAATTCTGCTAACAATTCGGCAGCCTTTGACGAGACGTGGGACCTTCAATCTCCCTTGATTCCACTAACACCTTCTCGTAACGAATCTACCCAAGAAGATCCTATGTCACTTGAGCTTGAACAGATAAGAGCACCGGAAGATAGTGAGGACGACGCATTCGACCCGTGGAAAATATCCTTGACAATGTGCGCAATGATGATGTCAATGCTGTTCTTCGGTCTAGTGACAGGTTCTTTCTTCTTTCCCTGGTCCGATACGAAATTTAGACTCACCATGGACACGGTGAATAGTTTTCCTTTTGATTTCAGCGTGGTAAGTGCCCGATCCCAAAGTTTTTGATAGCACTATTATCAATGTTGTTTCTCAATTTTCTTTGTTCCCTCCCAGCCTCTCTACACCGATGCAAAGTTTTCAGATACATTATCTATATTCAAACAATCACACTCAAACACTTTAGTCGTTCTCATGATCGTGTCGACAATTGTTGCACCATCACTATGGATGTTGATTCAAGTATTTTTTATCTATTTCATCAATAGAAACCCGAAGAAAATTGGTGCCGACGTCCCTGGGAAAAGAAGACTTTTGAGATTGAAACGATTCGTTTCCCTTCCTTTGTTTTTAACCAAATTCTCCATGTCTATAGTATACGTGAATTCCATGCTCCTTGTGGCTACATCCAATGTTCGCCTTGCATTTGGCGGAGATTACTCACCGGATGACCAGGATAGCACGAAAAGGAACGATGGCAATGGTGACTATATTTATGCAGAAATTGAAAATTTTACAAGAGGTGGTTTAGTTGCGTATGTTCTTGGAATCACGTTTAGCACCTGTGCGTTTATGCTGTTTAGGCATTTAATGAGTTATCGCAACACCAGTGACACTATTCAATCGACGAGTTCGGCAAATGAAACACCGGCACCTCCCACTGATGCCAATGGTGATAAGCCATTTCTGTCTCCACCGCCAATGGCATTTCGAATGACGCCAAATTACGAGGACCTTGGTCTAAGTATTAATGAAAGTGTTGAAGAAGATTACAGAGAGCTGTCTACACCATTGATGGCCCGCATGAGAAATGACGAATCAGTAGAGGGCGAATCAACAAATCGAGATGATGAAGTAGATAATGCACCAGAAGAAGAAGAAGTGTCACCTACATCGATGAAGGAAGAAGAAAAAACATCCAGATGGCGTGAAATTCTTGAATTTGAGACAGGCACTCTTTCTTTTCTCATGGCTCTGCCCATCTTGAATCAACCCTTAATCCAACTGAAATATTCTGGAATACTCACCCCCGTGTTTGATGAAAGTCCATTTGAAAGTACTTCATTGACTCTAATGGATATCATTGGTATTATTACGACAAAGGGTGGCAAGGGTATTTTTCCTTTTGTTACGTCATCTCTTCTTTGGATCAATGTGATTTTGATACCGGTCTCGTGTTGGATCTGTTGCACAGTGGAGTGGCTTTTAAAAACATTCTCAACACGCAAGCATGCTGGATTCACCAATTTAGCAAAATTGTGTCACCCTCTCTCGCACATGACGCCATTTGTGTTGAGTATTTTTGTGTCCTTGGCCTCTCTTGATCAAGTATCAAACTTTTTATTCAGTGAGAATAGCTTTTGTCCCATACTGAAAGGCATGAAACCTGTTGAGATTGACAGCCATTGTCTGCAGATATCGGCCTCAATGCAACCAGCACTATTCCTGCTTTTGATACAGACTATCGCTGCCGATATTTTTATCTATTGTGTACACGTATAAGATCTCAATGTAAAGGAACATTTCGTATTTTAGCAGGATAAAATTTTCTTAGTTCAGTTTTCTACCACAAACACATGGCCCTGGAAAACTATATCGTAGGAAATTACTGGTTTGTTCGAGCGTGACGAATGCGTAAAGTAAGTGAGTCTTATGCAACAACGTAGTCTAGTTTCATTCAGTGGCAAGAATATAAGTTATAACATTTTAATAGCTGTAAAAAACAAAAGTGTGTGAATGTATGGCTTCCGTTAAGTAGTCAGAGGAAGGAAGGTCGGCACACTCATTTTTAAGTTGAAGTATGTAGGATCTTTCGAACTTGTAGGCTCTATTTCTTCAAGTATTTTCAGCCTAATCTGCGAGTCTTTTATTAATTCAATCAATAAGTTCAAAGAAAATGCTTCACAAAAGGCTCTATTGTCACAATAATAAGGAGTTTCCAAAACTACCAGGACATCTATAGGGTTTATAAATAAGATGAATTATCTTTTAATAAAAATTCATAAGTCGAACATAAAGATGACTGTTGAAACTTGACGTCAACCAAACACGTACTTAGTTTCCACGAAGCTTACGGTTTTGGTGGTTGTTCGCAGCAAGGCTATCATCTACGAGCTCCCTGGATCCGTGGGGGTAGAAATCTTCAGACATGTCATCACGCTGAGACTTCATATCAGCACACAACTTGTCGAAAGAAGAAGCTGAGATCATGTGGCACTTCCTATCAACCTGCCAGGTGACTCCAGTGTACTGGGAGCAAACCTCGTTGTCACGGCTAGTTCCAGTGGTAGATCCAGTGTACTTGGCAATGTCATCACCCATCTCACCATCAACAACCATACCATGGATGAGGTCAGGGTAGTAGTATGCCTCATCGTTGACAATGGAGAAGACCTGGGCCTGGACACCAATCTTGGCATTGGTAAGTGCACCTCCGAAGTCAGTTGCGAATCTACAGAAAACACCATCGTAGAAGGGAGACTGGTACTGGTTGGGAGTACCACAAGCACCCATGTTAGAGTGGGGCCAGTGGACCTCATAGGTCTCTCCAACGTGCATGTTCTCGCAGTACTTCCAATCATACTCCTTGGTGAACTTGGGCTTGGTATCATCGTAGTGGTGGCACTGGTATCCAGGTCTAGCAGCTCCTGCAAGGTTGCGGTGAGCATCATCGGCATGGCCATCATCAGCGGAGTGAGCATCAGTGGGACCAACTCCAGCTTCATCGTACTCTCCAACAGAGAGGTGCTCAGATCCAAGATGCCAGTGGACATTTACGGGGCACAAACCAGCCTCCCAGTAGGGATCGGTGATGGGCACAGAAGTAACTTCAAGGTCTCCCTGGTAACCCTCGGTGACGTTTGCGCCGGACTGCTCAGCAGTGCCAAGAAAAAACCTGCTGGCGTTCACTGCCCCTTCCTCTCCGCCGATTGCATCGATGATACACTGAATGTTAGCAAGACCCGGATTGGTATCAACACAGATGTTATTTCCAGCGGGGCCAGTTCTAGTAGGCAAGTCCGTGACGGAAACGATGATGTCTTTTTCGATGGCCTTGTTGTCAGAGGTCCTAGCAACAGCAATACTGAGACAGACAACGACAGCAGACAGAACAGCTGTGGAGGCAGCCAAGATCTTGTTTACACCGGTCTGCGCGGGAGCTGCTTTACCTCCGGATACCATTGACTTGAGTTCTGAACTTACGGGAGCTTCAGCCATTGTTGATGATTATGTTAATGATATTTTTATGAGTATTTATGAGAAGTGCTATCTGAGTACTATCAAGGTACTACGTTTGTTCAGGGCCAAAGAGGATCTTCTTCTCCTCAACACGCACTCATGATTGATTCTTGGAAAAAAATCATCAATCTGTACTGTAGACAACTCTGTAGACACATTCCAAATTAGCTCCTTTTGTTTAGTACTGATTTTGCGTAGATTCTACCGTGTGTTTACGTGGGTTCGCTTCTCAGACGGGATCGGATTCAAAGGGGTTGTTACCTCCAAAAAAAGCCTTTGGGTGTATTCGGTCCTGGATACTTTCCTGCCTCTGAAGAAGGTTCGCGTCGCTCCACCGAAGAAGTAGACGTCACTGTGTACGTCACTGTTTACGTCACTGTTTACGTCACTTAGGGTTCGGGTTCAGAGTTACGTCACTATGATGTCATTGTCAACACGTCATTTCGCGCCAAACACTTTGACACGACATCTTCCGCGCTGAAGATTCATTCCATTCATTCTCATTCGTTCACCGACCCAACAAAGAAGAGCAGAGGACAGACACCTTTTCATCACCGATCACCACCATCTCCGTTTATTGAAAGCCACACCAACCATAACATGAAAGCTCAACGAGTGAGCGGGCGAAGTCGTTGTCGTGAATTAAGTTGATAATCCCAAAGGGGCAATTCGTTCTCACAGGTCAGAGCTCATGTTATATTTTGACCGTATGAAAATTTGGATAATGGTCATGAACGCACTGGCACTTCGGCATTTTGCAAGTTCTTTCATAATTGATGGAACACAACTTCTCGGAAATTCTTTCATGAGAGGATCTGCATCATGTGCAAATTTCCCTCCGGGACAAAGAAGATCACTGCGCGTCCAGACTAATCAGAGTCTTGAACTGGAAATATCAACCATTGAGGATATGGAGGATGTTGGTGCTGTACTTTCGATGGGGACCGAGGGTGGAGATGTGTTACTATTGGATGGTGATCTGGGTGCTGGAAAGACATGTTTTGCAAGAGGTTTTGTAAGAGCAAGGACTGGTGTAATGGATTTGAGGGTTACTTCTCCCACATATTTACTTTCCAATACATATCCTACCAGTGACGGTGATTTATTGTGAGTCCAAGATGTTTCATTGTTTTTTTGTCATACCGGCATGAACTTGTACTCATCGTGCTTTCAATCTGTTCTTGCGAGAAGAATACATCATATGGATTTGTATAGACTATCAGTGGGTAAGCCAGAAGATCTAGAACCTTTGAATTTTGACTTTGTTCTCAAAAATTGTATCTCGTTGATCGAGTGGCCATCAAGACTCGGAGAGTTAATTCCATCGCAAAGGTTGGACATCACATTCAAAATAGATCCTCAAACGGTTGACGAAGGCGAAGAAAATACGCGATATCTAGCATTGACACCACATGGTGAAAAGTGGAAAACATATGTGAAAAAAATACAAGACGAAGGGTATTTGGACGATTTGATTGTTGAATACGAAGACGGGGAAGAAACCTAAGGTTAATAAAACTTAAAAATATCTCCGTGTACTTTGTATCTACTCAAACGAAGAAGTATCTTGTTTGGGCTCGCTTCTTCTCTTTCCGCGTTTCCTTTCTGACGATCTGCGCGCTCCTGTTGAACGAGGCCCTGTCTCGGGTGCAGCTGGTGAAGGAGTCTCTACTGCTCCAGCTGACACCACTGTACTTACAACGGGTGCCTGTACTACGACCTTCTTTTTCCTCTTTGGGGGGGCAGGCTTTTGAAGAAGGGAAAATAATTAGAAACGAACACAATATAATATCCACTGTCAAAAACACAATGATCCAAATCAAAGCAACACTAACCTTCTTAGCCAATCCCTTTTCCATTGCTTGTGTAGCAGCATCTGCTAGTCTTCTAACCAAAATATCCTCACCGGCAAGTGGTTTCGAACTGACACTTCCATAACCAGCGCTCGCATCACCCGCACCTCTCTTGGCAGTAATTCCCGTGTCAGTTACCTCAATGACCATCTTTCCAACGAAATTTGTCTTGAACTCCTTCAACTCCTGCCACACAATCTCAATCTTGCTTTCTCCAATTCTAGTCGCATAAACGGGACGAGCACCAACACGAATACCCGCGATATCATAAGTCTTCAAAACAGCAGGCGCCCATTTGGTTGCAAGCCAATCTGCCAAGCGTTCAATAGAGGGCACAGATCCAAACGCCGTACTGAACAATTCACCCCCTTTAGACTTCTCCATGGCATCCATTGCACGTGCAAATTCCTCACTCCATTCCTCGTCACCTGGGCTCTCCATTCCTCGGAGAGAGGTGAGACAAACGTCGATCCCACTCTTAATATTCATTGAATTGGTTGCCATTCTGACAGCTGCTTCGCCGATAGCGAGGCGTGATGATCTGCTGTTTTCGCCAAGCATTGTGTTTCCTGAGACGGTTTTGGAAGGATCGACACGCACTGATCTCATGAGGTATTCGTCACGGAAAACAGGATACTTACGCGGTCCTCCAACAAAAGGGGATGCATCCGGCTGAGGACATATATATTACGAGATGAGTATACGATGTCAAAAATGTACTTGAAATCTTCTGCATTGAAATCTTACTCACCGATGACTCTGGAAGACCAAACAATTCACCATGTCTCAAAGTAGCAAGATTATTGCTACCCATTGCTGCATTCAAAGAAGCAGGAACATCTACCTTATTTCCTCCAAGAAGACCACTTAGGAATCCATCTCCACTCTCCTTGTCCTCATCATCATCTCCCGCCTGGGCAGCGGGCAAAACTACAACCTTCATCCCAGTCACAGATCCACTTGCCTCCTTTGCTGCCACCTTGATAGCATCAATCATGGAATTCTTTGCCTTCTGCAATTCATTATATTCCATACCCTTGCCACCAACCTGCTCATTTAGGGCAGCAATAGCTTCCTCCACCCCATCCATGACACAAATGACCCCATCGGCCGAACCGCACCATGTAGAGACTGCTTTCACAGATGAAGCTGAATCATCGGGTGGTAACAATAAAGTGTCCGCCTTTGCCCCAGCCAATTCAACTGTGCCGCCGTTAGATTTCTGAATGGAGTCCATTGTCAGCGCCGAAAGTGTAACGGAGGATGTAGAAGCTGGAGGCGAGATAACAAACCATCGTACAGAAGATCCCATTTTGGCAGCTTGGACTGCGGCTACTTCTCCTACTCCTCCCGGGGGTGAGATCACGACAAGATTTTGGCTGGTGGCCATTTGAAGAGAGGTGTGTTTGCGGGAGGAGATGCTTTGTGATGGCAGGAATGCATCTGTCGATCCAAGAAGGATTATTGTGACTGCCCAGCGTAAATATATCATGGTCTAAATGTGTATAAGAGATTGCAATACTTTGCTTTTCAATAGTCTGACTGCGGTTTCAATGCGGTGACAAGAGCTTGAAATGATTACAATGAGCTGTGTTATTAGTTTTCTCTACTCGAGAGCCTCTGTCTTTTCTCTTGGTCAGTTTCAAAGTTGCTGCTTGAATTTGGGTTATCTTTCCAAAGCCCAAAGATTTAAAGATTTTGTGACGCACAAATTGGACGACAGACAGACCCCATCAAATTTCAAATAATTTTTAGTTCCAAGAGGAGTGATGTGAGCGCCCGCCAAAAATCGGGGGTCGCTAAAAAAATTAAAATTACGAAAATGAAGATGAGAATGATGAATGATGATGACATGAAAGAAAAACACAACATTCGCACAAGAAATAAGAGGCAACAATGAGACCCTCCAATAATTTTGCATATCCCATTCTCTTACTATGTTGTATCACAACTGCGTCAGATGCTAACGTAGACGGGGTCAACGTCAACGTCAAGAGCAAGACCCTCTCCAACATCCTCCAACCTCAGGCAGATCCTTCAATTCCTGATGTTCCTGCTACGCCCACTTCCACTCAACGCGGATCTGCGTCTGCATCTTCATCTTCATCGACAGAAAACACACAGAAAAAGGCTGGGATGTCCAACCTCATATCACTTGATTTAGCAGGAGAGCTCCAAACCCACATCTGTTCTCCATCTTTTATTGCACCTAATGGAATAGAAGTAGGGCCCGCAGCTCACGATGATGTACGGACTAATCCCCTCTTTCGCTGGGGCAAAGTTCATGCCAATATAAATCATGATAAATGCTCAAAAATTCCAACTGTTCACGTCGGTGCAAAGTATGATTTCAAGAACGTGTGGTATGGAGCAACGCGTCTCATGACCACCCTTTCATGGGGAAATCCTCGGCCCCAAAGTACGAATGTAGTCTCCAAACTTTCAGGGGAGGTGGGTTTGCTGCAGTCAGATGACTACAGCATGCAACTTGCTATCAAATTTCCAAATGGTGGTGTAAAGAATCAAAGAAGATCATCTTCATTATCCCCGGAACGTATGTTGTCTGCGAGGTATGACACGAGATCATTTGGTGGGCATAGTGCAACATTAGCAGGTAGTACGTTGCTTCATCCTCGATTGGGCGTTGTGGTGAAAGGAATCGTGCTGCTCGGGGAACAGGGACTAAGGGGTATTACGAGAGATATTAGGCGGGGTGTTAGTAGCGAAGATGCACGTGCGCAGTTCATTAGCAGGATACCGCAGGATGAAGTTAGTTGGTCAGAGGGGTCGTGGTTGCCCGATGTGAAAATGACTGCGGGTGGTAAAATTGTCACGAATAGTGCTATAGGGCTCAAGAGGGGTAGATCTGGTAATAATCGAATCGGAGTTCGACTCATGGTCAGCAGACAACTTGATTGGAATATTATTGGTATGTTCCAGGGGGCTGATGAGGCAGAGTACGACAATGATACGATGCTGAGGTTAGAGGTTGGCGGAGTTGGATCTGATTCTTACACCTCTATTTCAGCAGAGGCAGCTATTGAGAGAATTTCACAGACGTTCAAATGCACTTTACTTCAAGAAAGGATATTTTGTATTTAAAAGTGCAGTGACGTATCGTACTAAAAAAAAGAGAGATTTTTTACTTTATTTGCTCAACATATTTGCATAAAATGGTCGGAACCCCTCGTAGCAAGTCATCATTATAGTTGTTGCTGGGACGAAATGGAGTACTCGAGCTCCAGCTCCTCGAAATAATCCCTTGACTCCGCCTTCTTTATAAATATTCGAAAGGCAATCAATCATACCTCGGTGGTCTATTCTATCGCCTTGTAATCCAGTTGCATGCTTTCCTCGCTGAATTTGAAGTCTCAGTTTTGCCATGTCTAGTGGGGAAGTTACCCATGATGCCGCAGCTCCAGCAGTTGCACTACATAAAACAGTGTGAAGGAATGGCAACTCGGCATTATTCGTGCCTTTCTCTGCGTCTTGGTGCAGGCATCCCCTAGACAACTCTTTCATTCGTTCATAAAATACAAAATATAATGCCGCATATGGTCCATAGGAAGCTGGGGTAGAAGATTTGGATTTTGGTATCAGTGTTGATGTGAATATCATGCATGCATGCATGGTTGTGCAAAGAGAAAATCATCAGAGTTGCGTTGGATGTGCGTTGGATGGATCCATCGTCGCAGAGCTCCTCTACTCTGTCAGTCGATCGACCGGGAGGACATTTCATTCTTCTCATTCCAAGTCACTGAAGCTCCTTCATCATGATGAGCTACTCACCTAGAGTTGCCAAGTATCCCTTATAAATCCCGCCCAGTCCTTCATTTCTCATTATTTTTTTCAATGCGTCAAAACTACCATGATAATGATGTTTTTGATTGCCTACACCTGATTCGATATTATTTTGCACTTGCAATCTCTCTTTAATCACATCTACGGGTACATAAATAATGCAAGCAAACGTTTCTGCCAGCATACCAGAAGTAAAATGTACTGCAAATTCTGGTATTTTCACATCACTGTTGTTGTTTGTCTGCATAAACTTGTTTTTGATAAAGTCATAGCCGCATAAATACGCCATGGTCCCTAATAGAAATTGAATACAAACTCAACACCATAAGACACAATTTGTTGCTTCCTGTTTTAGTTACAAACGAAGCCATGACTTTTGAAACTAACCTGGTGTTCCTCCTACAACTATCGCACTGAATCCGCGGTACAAGGTTGTGGCGCCTTCAAATTTAATTGTTTTACGAAGCACATCAAAAGTACCTTTGTATGCTGCGCCTGGCGCTTGTAATCTAGCTTTTGCCTATTTAAAACAGGATTTAGATACATGTAACTTGTAACGTACTACGTGTGCACGTATTATTGCAAAAACTTACTGTATCGAGAGGATGGGTTAGTATGCGACTTATAATTCCAGCTGACGCGGATCCCAATGCATTCACTGTTAAATTTCCTTCACTCATTATTGCTTTTCACTTTGCTTCGAAAAGAAACACACTATCATAGCATCATGTACGAGTAGAACAAAGGAAGCACACAATGTACTGACATGACAATTGTTATTACCGGTACCGTACGTAAGAGAGTGTCGTTGGACGTATCATACCGTACCCACGTCGCACGTATGTGATCCCGTCCGTCCGTGGAGCGAGTGGGTGCCAACACCATATGGCTATATTAACTTAGTGACTTCTTAAAGGCCTTTACCGTTGGGATATCCTATCCCTCCGATCGGCGAAGCACCAACAACAACTAAAACTAAACATCATAATTACCCCCTTACGACTTAGATACCGTATCGTTGGCAGTGGGAGCTTCTTTCAAAAAAATATGGATGATGATGAGGAGCGCCGCGCCACCGACAATACTTTGTAATCTGTACATACTCTGTACTTCTGCATGTAATATGCGAGAATGTGTACCGAGACCGGTTAGTCGATGTCGATGTCGTTAACGAATTTATGAGGCTCGGCGTCGGTATAAGAGGCAAGATGACACTCCCCATCACTGATGGATCCGAGTCCGATGCCGTATTAGCTAACCTTGACCGCTGGGGTAGGAAGGCGTCTGGATTTGGAAGCTGCCATCGACCCCACTTGCTGGATCCATCGTGTTATCCACAGGTTTGCTTAGCCTGGGTTCTTGGTTGTTGTCAAAAGACATCATCGTTCTTTGCCCTGGTTGGTCAGCATCCGTTTTGATACTTATGCATTAGGCTGAAGAGCCACAGGAATGCTCTTGAGCTGTCCATCGGGTTTGTCTAACCTCTGAGCCGCAGCGAAGTAAGATTGGAGGTCCTTGAAGATAGCCTGATGGCTCTGTCTCGGTACCCAGACTGTTTGTATATGCGCCCTGCTTGTTGCTGAAAATTGCAGGGTCGGTGAAGAAATATTGATCAGCGATCACCGTAAACTGGGTGTACCGGTAGTGACATATAAGGATTGATTGTCGTGGTATTTTAATGGTAAAATTAGCAGAAACGAGGAAATCACTGCGCTTTTCTCTCGTCATAGTTCCAAAGTTGAAATGGAGCTACGTGTACTACACATCATCTTGGCATAATCACTATCTCGAACTAGATTTGTACTAAAGGAATACCTTTATCGCATCCTCGTTCGAGCAGGCTCTCCCCTCGTGTGCTACAGCACAATTTTCAGATATCACTTCTTGTACGTGTGGAATGATCAGGATAACACTTGTGATTAGTAAGTTGCAACTCAAGCAACATAACATCAATAAATTCCTGGATCCTACAATGCTCACATTTTAAATTGAGATAGTTCTTCCACGATGTTATTTGCTATATTCAATCGAAAACTATTAAATTGGATTTATCGATTTGACCCGGGGGGTTAGTGAGAGCATACACCCATTGCCGACGTCGTCAATGTATCCCATTCCGTTTGGATCAAGGGAATGAAGCAAGTCATCCAATCAAGTGATGATTTTTATTAGGATTTTCAAAATGCTGAGATATCGGACCGAACATGTTACAATACTAGTATTGTACTTCAATGGATAAGAAACGCAAAAACATTCTCAGCAAACAATAATTCCCCGGAGAACAATCATCAAATTGTAGCAATCACATTACGTGTACGTGGTGTACGTGTGTAGTTATATGTTTATTTTGTTTTAGAGCCACCACTGAACTTCCACCACACCACAGTCGAAACTCAATTGTCAGTAAATGACTCCTTTTCGTCACATTTACATTTTCTTTTTACCACTTCACTACACGTACTACACGTTCAACGTAGTGTACTATTTTTCTCATCACCAATATTATTAATAAATACATGTTGAGTCAGTCAGCAGGAGAAGAATTTATAATTCATCGCTGTTGCACTTGGTGGACCACACATGCCACACAAATCACCAACTTATCTCTTCCAATCCTGATACAGGCCTTTTCCTGTGTCATCGATCCTCCTCCTGGTGATTGAAGCCAGCCATCGTATTCAATACTTCGTCTGTGCACGTGTAGAAAAAATGGTGGAATCTCAAATCTTCAAAAATAATAAATAATGAAAACCTTTGTCATTCATGAGACAGACTCTGGTTTGTTTGGGACGTTGCTCCGGCTTTCAAACATTTTTAATATGCACAAATTTTGTTGAATAATCTCAATCCAGCGAATAACCGGGAAAAGGGAATTATTTGGTTCACCCAAACTAAATCAAAAACCAAAGAAAAAACCAGTGGGATGGGTGTTACTGTTGATGGAAATAATGAGGATTATTATTAGTTTAGCCCGATACGGAGACATTAGTTTTCGCAAATAGCAAGTTCTTACTTTTTAAAGATCTCCTCCTCCAATAATCAAAGAGAATTCCCCAAAACATCTGGTTCAAGATGCATGAGAAGGGTCGTAGAATCAAATGACTGTTTGTTCAAGCTGAAGAGTTCGAACAGACAAACAAACATAGACAATGGATCCAGTTTGAGTCGCATTCGCATGCGTACGGAGACATCATGACATCAAATGGATCGTCGTATCTTCAATCTTCTCACTGATGGGGTTCTGGATTCTGATATTCTGGATCAGGACGCGTGTCATCCGTCATTCCCACAAACCGCCACTTGCTCCCATTCCACACATCGGGTACCTTAATCCTCTATTTATTCCAATTGAAATGAAGCTTTTCTCTGCGGCCGTTCTTGGCGCTCTCTTCGCAACCAAAGGAATCGGTGCGTTTTCGTTGTTGAGTTCTGCGCCAACCAGAAACAATATTGGAAAATCCAGCACTTCTCTTTTTGCCACACCTGCAGGACTCGTTAAGATCACTGATGTCGAAGCAGAACTTATTGCTAGGAAGCTTCGCGAGGAGATCATTGACTTTCCCGGGGTCCCTAACTTTATGGAAAAAGCATTGGTCGAACAGATTATTAAGGCTATTATCGATGTCTGCCCGCTTGTTTTACCTGAAGATGTATTTAAGAGACTTATTGCTGGAGAGGCCGGTATGGATGGATTGAGTGAAGCCGTCATTCGAAGGATAAATGAAGAGATCTATATCCCTATCTTAACCAGGGAGGCTCAGAATGCTCTTGTGGAACAAATCTGCACAATTTTGTTCTCCCCGACCAGCTTCAAAAAAGTCAGACGCCAAATGCTTTCAAGAACAGCCAGAAATCTGTTGAATGAAGATTCGAGAGTTGTCCTTGCTACGCAGTTGAATGATATGTTTGATATTCCATTTGTTTCCGAAAAAAAGGAACAGCTCGCCGCAGAGAAGCTTGTAAATCTTTGCTATGGAATTTTTGAAACAGTCATTCCACCTCCCGTGCTCGATATTCTTGAAACCTCGGATCCAGAGGAATTGCGTGAAGTCCGCAATAACTTGATAACTCGACTCAACGAAAAGATTGACGTTCCATTTGCTTCGGAGAAAAAAGAAGAAGAAACACTTCGATTCATTGTAGATTTCTTCCTTAATTACTATGGTTTGTCGGAAGGGACAAAGAATCCCGATGAACAGATAGTTGACACCGAGCACAAATTGAGGGCAACAGAGATTGAGCTAGAAGCATTGCTAGATATCACACAGGAGCAGATTGATGACTTGACAACAAGTAGGGATGCTTTGAGGGAAAAATTGGTTGGACTATCCACCACGGTTTGTCCTCCTCCTACTCCTGTTGAGAACGTTCTCGTTTTAAAAGACGCGGATGCTGTAGGTAAGTACTCAAAACAAGTAAAATGAATGAAAGTGCGTGATGTTTGACTCATGCTCCTTTTTTACATCTGGTGCATTGTTTATGTTTCAGGGCAGAAAATCCGTGAGATTGTGTCTCAGGAAGCAGAGCGGGCGATTTCTGAACGCGGGCACTTTGCGCTCGCTATCCCTGGAGGCTCCATCCTCAAAATGCTTGCTGGAGATATTGCCAACAAAGAGAAGTGGACATCAAAGACCACTCTCGTGTACGTCAATCACAAGTGCGTATCCATGGAAGATGGTGAATTGGCAACCCACGCAAAGGCAACAAAGCTCTTCTTGGATGGATGGGATGGTGTGAATGTTATTGTCATGAATGGTAGTGCCGATGGAGAGAAGGAAGCTAAGGATTACGAGGATCAGATCAAGATGTTGGATGAAGACATTTTGCCCATTGATTCTGACACTGGATTGCCTGTTTTTGACTTATCGTTGATCGGAGTTGGAGGTGAGTAGCTGTTTAGATTGATAACATTGAGAGAAAGAGGGAAATGATAAATCACGTCCTATCACGCACACAATATTCCTCTTTGTTCTAACAATAATATTCATTGCGCTTCATATAAAAAGACGATGGTCATGTTGGGTCTTTGTACCCTGGAAGAGAAGAAGTTTTAAGTGGTACTTACGGACCATGGGTACTCCCGGTTGACATGAAAGAACCTCCATCTATCACTCTCAGTCTTCCTGTAATGAAGGGGAGAAAAACGGTGATTGCTGCCTGTGGTGCGAGTGATAAATATCCTCAGGGCAAGTCAGATGGAATGAGAAGGGCTATCGCTGCTGATGATGAGACGTTGACAACTTTCCCAGCTGTTGGTCTTAGGGATTGTGCCACATGGGTTTTGGACGAGATGGCTGCATCAAAATTGGACGACGAATACTTGCCACAATCAGCCGTGCCAGAACAGAAAGAGCAATCATTTTCAAACTAATTTTCAGCCTAGGCCTCAATAAGGAAGAGAAAAGAGATCCAATTTGATGATTATTTCTGATAGAGCGGCGTGTGGAAAGTAGCAAACTCGGAAGCATTGAAATAAAAAGTTAAAATATGCAGAGAGAAATTTACGTGTAACTCGTTGTGCTGTCGTCACTAGTGTGTACAGTAGATGTATGACAAAATAAAAGACCAATGGTCTTGTGCTTGAGTTTACTGAAAATCAGATGATGGCTTTCATAACCGTTTAAATGCCGTTAAACTACAGGTTTGTTTGTTATGTTGTTTGTATTCGTATGATGTTCATGTCCTTTATTATTCCAAAGTATCATTCCGTACCGGTAGAGTACAAAGTACGTCACCTCTGCGATTGTTTTTTGAATGTTATATCAACAACAAGCTACGCAACGTAATCGGCCGAACTTGTGCAACCTCCAATTCCATGAGATCTCACCTGTTATGTCTTTTATATTTTGCAATAAGAAGCTGTCGTGGCGTCAACATTGATGAACAAGAATCTGATGTTTCCGGGAGTGTCGTGGGTGGGGGTATTCGATGGAGAAATTTATCTGTTTCGCTGTTTCAACAAAAGAAAGGAATTCAATACCTAGTTGAACCATCATCTGGATTTATTCAGGATGGACATGTGACGGCAGTGATCGGTCCCTCGGGTGCAGGAAAGAGCTCTTTTCTTGCTGCTTTGAGCGGGACGACACCAAAGGGATCGTCAAAAACAGTGTCTGGTTCGGTGTGGAGGGAATCTCAATTATGCACACAAAATTACGAAAGATATCCATTGTCCATAACGTAAGTGCATGTAGATGATGTTTGTTCGTTTTTCAAACTCTAGACCCTCGCAAAAAATTGACATGTTTTTGAAATGCGACAGTTCTGGTGAAGTCGCTCTATTACAGCAGCATGATACGTTCTTTAATATGTTGACACCACGAGAGACGATAAATTTAGCAGCTTTCCTTCAACTTGATATTGATCGGTATGAACGAGAAGATCTTGTTGACAATATTTTGGATTCGCTGGGACTGAGGAGTGTTGAATCCAGAAAAATTGGAGATCAGATAACAGGTCAGGCTGGAAACAGTGGTTCAGGTGGTGGTTGCCTCAGTGGCGGAGAAAGGAGAAGGCTTTCTGTAGGTAAGATTATATATATTATCAATGGGATGCATAGAATCATAGGCTTAAACCTCTTATGATTTATTCAAATCTTGCAGCACTGGAATTGGTTTCCGACCCTAAGGTTATTTTGGCTGATGAGCCGACATCTGGTCTAGATAGTGCACAAGCCAAAAAGGTGTTTGATATCATGGCCAAGGCAGCAAGGAGAAGAAATATTCCTTGCATATGTTCAATGCATCAGCCCCGGGCTTCTATATGGAAGGTGAGATATTGATGGCAACTTCATGTTGCTAAGTCCATACTCTTGATCTCACTTTTTCAATATTTCCAGGAGCTTGACTCTTTCATTTTGTTAGCACCTGGGGGGAAAGTAATATACATGGGGGATCGGAAACTTGGCATATCTTATTTCGCGATGCTTGGTTATAAATGCCCTCCTGAAACGACACCTGCTGAATTCTTTATAGACTTGGTTACTATTGATACTGAAGACGAGGCTGCAGCGAAATTAGACAAGGACCGCATTGATAAATTAGCAGCTGCTTTCCAGAAAAAACAAAACGAAATGATTGAAAAGGATGAGAGTGTATGGGACCCTGCGACATTAACAGGTAGTGGCAATGGTCTAATCTTTCAAAAAAGTAATCGAAACTTCCACTCTCGTGTAGCTGCACTGTTACTGAGGTCCTTGCGACAAAACTTTAGAGATGTCAAGGTCAATATTCTTCGAGGTGTTGCTTCACTAGGTTTGGCAAAACTGTTTTCTGAGCTTTTTAGTAAAGTGAAACAAGGCGAATCAATCGTAAAAGGATTGGCAGATAGGCCTGCTCTAATCTCATTTGGCGTGATCAATATGACCATGATGGCAATGATGAAAACAATTAATTTATTTGGTAGGGAAAAGAATGTAGTGACCCGAGAACAACTTAGAAGACATTATACAAGCTTCGATTATCTAATCTCAAAATCCCTTGCCGAGATTCCGCTTGATATGTTTTTCTCAGCAATGTTTGCGGCAGGGCTGAAACATTTTACCGGTCTAAGAACACCATTTTTGAGACTTTGTGGAACATTTTCTTTACTTACTGTTGCATCGGCATCGCTCGGTTTTGCGATCGGGAGTTTTACGAATGGAGTTGAAGAGGCCATGACAGTTGGAATGCCTCTGATGGTTGTTCTCATGACGGTTGGGT
>Ga0209712_10001216_pt1 | contig 22159 bp, 18 predicted proteins | sample ArcOceMetagenome_FD_187443 | JGI IMG/M metagenome (GOLD analysis project Ga0209712, IMG submission 187443) | Marine eukaryotic phytoplankton communities from Arctic Ocean - Arctic Ocean - Greenland ARC118M Metagenome (SPAdes) (version 2) | ecosystem: Environmental > Aquatic > Marine > Oceanic...
CCCTAAAGCATTACAAGTTTGTTCTGCATGTTGGCCCATAGTGACACTGAAGGGGTGGGTGGTGTTAACGATGCCGTCAATGTGTTGTTGTTGGCAGTAGGTATTCAATCCACCAAATTGGCTAAAGCCCCCGCTTACAACAGTGGCTGGTACCTGTGGCTGACGAACCAGCCCCGCTACGCTGTACACTAGCTCTAAAGCTGGTTGCAGTTGGTGTATAGCCGTAGCTAAATGGCGAGCATCAGCGGTGCCGCCCAAGATTAATAGCTTCACCCAATGGCTCCCGCAGCACTGCCTAATAACCGGCCTTGCCTATCAATGGCAAAGATCTCTAATTGCACTGATTTTGGACTCATTTTTTGCGCAAAAGTGAGGGCGTTTTGGCACACCGCACTGGCTAAATCGATGCCTTTTTCTTGGCACAGGCCCACAGCTTCTAGGCTGGTATTACATGCTTTTATCGCCAACACTAGCTGACTATCTGCCCCTAAACTGAGGGCAATGTGCGCCAATTGTGGCAAATTTATGGATGATTTACCGCTATGTAAGTCTAAATGGCCATCGGCTAATTTACTGATCTTTCCAAAACCACCACAAATACTTAAACGTTTTACCGGGGCTTTTTTGAGGTGTTTGAGAACGGCCCCTGCAAAGTCGCCCATTTCGATGAGTTGCATGTCGTCTAAGGCGTAATGTTGGCCAATAAAGGCTTCACTGGTATTACCTGTGGTGGCGGCAATATGGGCGTAATCATTGGCTGCTGCTACATCTAGCCCCTGATGAATGGAGGCAATCCAGGCACTGCATGAGTAGGGACGCACAATACCGCTGGTGCCTAAAATAGACAAGCCACCGACAATGCCCAAGCGACCGTTCATGGTTTTCTTAGCAATCTCAGCACCGTTAACGACCCCAATAGTGACTTCAAAACCACCTGCGTATTGGTAAACTTGTGCCAGGTGTGTGAGGTGTTCACTCATCATCTGCCTAGGGATAGGGTTTATCGCGGCTTGTCCTACGTCTAACAACAAGCCAGTACGGGTGACTGTGCCTACGCCGGCGCCGGCGATAAAGTTAATGCCGACTGGCGCAACAAGGCTCACCGATACCCAGACTGTAGCGCCGTGGGTTGCATCTGGGTCATCACCAGCATCTTTAACGGTTTCAGCATAGGCCGTATTAGCCCCGCGATGTTCAACTACCGTGAGTTCTATATCTACTTGTTTGCTGGCGTCTTTAGGCTTGGGTAAAGTCACACTGGCGGTGGTTTTACAAACATTACCTAGTAATAAATGGCCCACAGCTAAACAACAGGCCGTAGCGCAAGTGCCGGTGGTTAAACCGGTGCGCAGGGGCTGTTTTTGTTCGCTAGATTCGGGCCACATAAATCAGGTTAACCTAGTTGTTGGGCTGGGTTGTGGGGCTGGTGGGGCTGTTGTAAGCGGCTTAGTGAACAACTGCGCCACCGCCTGCGGATTAGACGGAAAGAACAAATGTAAATAACTTGCCGTTAAACCCTGTTGACGATAAATGGCTTCGCCAGGTGCTGGATGACGTTGACGCTGACCATGGGCAATCGGCTCAGGGGTATTTTGGCTGCGAGAACGGTGGTGGGCATGGGCCCTTACTTCACCTTCTGGCAGCATAGCGGCTTGCATACCTTGGCAACCTCGCTTACCACGCATTGCACCTTGGCCTGCTAAAATGCCAGTCATCTTGTAGGTGATGTCATCGAGGTCGGTTAAGTTTTCTAAACAATATAAAAAGCCACCACACTCGGCCAGAATAGGTTTGTTATGGGCATTAAAGTTGCGAATATCTTCTAACATGCTGCTATTTTCGGCTAACTTCTTAGCATGTAGTTCAGGATACCCACCCGCAAACCAAAGCGAGTCTACAGCTGGTAAGTGCTGATCATTCAGGGGTGAGAAATAACTTAATTCAGCCCCCATCGCCTCCAATAAGCGCGTATTTGCGCTATAAATAAAGCTAAATGCGGCATCACGGGCGATGCCAATTTTGGTGCCTGCCAAAAGTTTTTGTGGTGCAGCTATGTCTTGGCTGGCAAAAGCGACTGCTGCGGGCAAGTCGCAAATGGCCTGCTCACCTAACCATGCTTTGCCTAAGTTGAAGCGGTGCTCTAGTTCCTCACGCACTTCATGGGCTTGCACTAAACCCAAATGGCGCTCGGGTAAAGAAACTTCTGGGTCGCGGGCTAGGTTAGCGAGCAACGGCATGCGACCATCAAGTGCATCACGAATAAGCTGCGCATGGCGCTCGGTGCCACAGTTATTGGCAATTAGTCCACAAAACTCAACATCATTGCGAAAGTTAGCTAAGCCTAAGGCGACCGCTGCTGCGGTTTGTGCCATGCCCTTCACGTCGATGACTAAAGCCACGGGAATGTTAAAGGTGGCTGCTAGATCTGCACTGGAAGGTTCACCATCAAACACCCCCATGGCACCTTCTACCAAAATAAGATCAGACTGCTGAGCCGCCAAATAGAACTGATGGCGACAATACTCTGCACCGGCCATCCATAAATCTAATTGGGTTACGGGCTGGCCTGAGGCCTGTTCTAAAATTTGTGGGTCTAGATAATCGGGCCCCATTTTAAACACCTGCACCTTACGCCCAAGGTCACGATGATAACGAGCTAGGGCTGCGGTAATGGTGGTTTTACCTTGGCCAGATGCGGGTGCTGCTAAAAATAATGCAGGGCAGTGGGCTATGGCTGGAGCTTTAGTTGCCGTTGGGGTTGGGGTTACTTGTGCCATTAAAATTCGATACCCGCTTGAGCTTTAACACCTATACGGAAGGCGTGGCCATCATCTTTTACGGTACTAATAGTGTCGGCATATTCGACCAGTGCCTCGGGCATGACGCGGCCTGTAATAATCACTGTTTGTTGATGTGGTCGGTTAGCTAAGGCTGCTAACACAGGTTCCAGTGGTAGGTAGTTGTACTTAAACACATAGGCCATTTCATCCAGCACTAACATGTCGATGTTAGGGTCTTGTAATAAACCTTGAGTGATTTCCCAGGCTTGTTCTGCAGCCGCAATATCGTTGGCTTTATCTTGGGTTTCCCAAGTAAAACCATGACCCATCACGTGCCAGTCTAGGCCAGGGTAGTCCTTAAAAAACTTGTACTCGCCAGTTTCTACTCTGCCTTTTACAAACTGCACCACGGCCGCTTTTTTACCGTGACCTAAGCTGCGCATCATAGTGCCAAAGGCAGAGCTACTTTTACCCTTGCCGTTACCACGTAACAATATGGTCACACCACGCTCTTCGGTAGCTCTGGCGATACGAGCATCAATGACGGCTTTTTTAGCGCTCATACGTTCTTCATGGGTTTTGCTCATTAAACAAGCCTCGCTTGGGATAAGGTTAGATATTGTGCTTTTAAGGTGCGTGCAATGTGTTGGCCACGACCCCGTTTAACTGGACCCTGTTCGGTGTCGACGAGGATCGTCTCACCTACCAATTTCATTGCTGACAAGTCTTGCTGAACGCGGCCATCGGTAATAATGGTGTTGATAATGCGGGTGGCAGGATTACGCCTTAGTAACTGAGTCGCAAAGTCACTGGCGTGTTGCAGTGCCTGTTTTAATGGAGTACCACCACCGGCACCTATTTTGTTAAGCATAGGCGTCATGGCTTTAGGCGCGCGGCCTTGGCTGTATAGTGGTAACACTTGATCATTACCAAAACCTAACAATACCAGCTGTTGGCGAGTTAAATAGGCATGTTGGGCAATGCCTGCAACTAAGCCTTTAGCCTGACTCTGGGCATCACCATTTAAAGTTGAAGCAGAGGTATCAAGAAGGATGAGTTGCATTATTGGGTCTGCTCCGCGCTGACGCCGGTAACGCAAGTCAATACCAAGGGCTTTGGTGCGGCCTGCAATTAAGCTGGAAAACCAGTTAATACGCTGGGACCACTGCTTATTTACTCGCCCCTTGCCCTGCCCTTGTAAGCCTTTACTAGCGTTACTAATAAAGCTGGCACTGGTGTTTGGGCTGCGGCTATCAGCAACCATCCGACGCAATTGACCAGTGGTTTGTTGAGTCGGCTCCATCTGCCCCCAGTTCTCTTCAGGCTTGTGGGTGTCTGGCTTGCTGTCTTTTGGGCGTTCAAAAGGGGGTGAGCTCTGAGGGGGTGGTTGGTGAGGCGGACTGGTTGCGTCAGTCTCATTACGGCGATGCATTAACACCAGTTCTTCAACGGCGTCTATGTCTACTAAGGTGACGGCATCAGATTGTCGAAGCGCCGCATGGGCTTGAGCAGCGCGCAGCCAAACTAAATCACCACGCACTCCATCTACTTGAGCTGCCACGCAGCGCAGTGCGACCTGCAAGCGCATCTCGTCACTTGCTGTAACCAAGGTAAGCTGCTTTTGGGCCTGTTGGATCTGTGTTTGCAATGCCAGCTGCAACGGCGCATAGTCTGCCAAAAATGCCACAGGGTTGGCATCAAAATCTTGACGACGGCGCACAATTTCCACCCGTTCATGGGCGCTGTAAGTGTTTTCAAGAGCCACCCCAAAACCAAAACGATCCAACAACTGTGGGCGTAATTCACCTTCATCTGGATTCATGGTGCCCATCAAGGTAAATTCGGCTGCATGCTGGTGGCTTATGCCGTCACGCTCTATGTGGTTAACACCACTGGCGGCCACATCTAGCAATAAGTCGACCAAGGCGTCGGGTAAAAGATTGACCTCATCCACATAGAGTAAGCCTTTGTGGGCCTTACTTAATAGTCCGGGGGCAAACTGTACCTGCTGTTCACCTAGCACTTTTTGCAGGTCTATGGTGCCAGTCACCATTTCTTCGCTGGCCCCTAAGGGGAGGGTAACTAATTGGCTTAGGTGGGTAATATTGAGGTCTGCCAAGCTGCGGGCCAAGGTAGATTTGGCACTACCACGGGGGCCACTAACGAGCACGCCACCAATGGCAGGATCAATGGCTAGCAAGGTTAAAGCGAGCTTAACTTGCGCTTGGCCAACAACGGCGGTAAAAGGAAAGTTTGATTTGAGCATAGCTGTATCCATCGCACCCACCGCACGATTTATGTTGAACCCAATAAGCCTAGCTAGGTTTCTGATTTCATTTTGAGGGGCTGGTATCGGACTAAATCGCCTAACGATTCACCGTTGCGGGGGCAGTGTTGGCTCAAGACCGGTTTGCCGTAATCTTGTCCACGCTTCCCATTTAACTGCCTGTTCGCCAAGCAGAACCACTCATTGCCCACTATTGTAGGCTTATATGGTGAAGAATAATACGTTTACTCGGTGATGAATGGTTTAGGTGCGGCTTAGGCGTATTCAATATCGCCATGCTGACAGTTTGTGGGCCGGCCCAGTAATCGCTTGCTGCCTATAGCACCGTTAGCTCTGCTTGTTAGTCATTAATTGATGCATTGATAAAGGCTTCACTTATGCCTGCAAACCCTTCGACCCAATGCCCTAATTACCTAAGACTGCAATGTTTACTAGGGTATTTTTTGCTGCCTAAGTGCTTGCTTTCGTTGCCGGTTATCCCACCAGTCTTTAGTGCGATACCAAGCGCTGGCAGCGGGCATGTACCAAGCATGAGTATGATGATAAATGCGGCTTTGTAGTGGCGTTTGTTCGAACACCGAGTGTTGTTGTTTAGGGTGGAGCATTTTAAGGGCCGCTTTATGACCCAAATAAGGCGCCATGGCCACGCCATTGCCACAATAGCCCAAAGCGTGATGAATACCATTGTGGCAACCAATATGAGGTAGTTTACTAAAGCTAAAACCAGTAAACCCAGTCCAACAGTGGCTGATTTCTATGCCTTTAAGGCTGGGGAAGATTTCTGTTAATTTAGCCTTTAAGGTCACTAATGACGCTTGCGGAGTAATGGCATGCAAGGCTGCACGGGAACCCAGCATAATGCGTTTACCGCATGGCGTAGCCCGGTAGTAACAAAAACGTTGACGGGTTTCTACCATGCAGTGGCCACCAGGCAATAACGCCTTTACTCGATCTTTGCCCAGTTCCTCAGTTACGATAATGAAACTGGGAACAGGAATAACGCGTCTGGCAAGAAATCTGGAGACTCTAGGCTGGGTGTAGCCATTGGTTGCCATAAGCACCTGCTGACACTGTATCTTTTGGCTCTTGGTATTGATGTAAAAACCGCCTGCGTGAGGCTCAACGGAGTCAACTGCTTGGTCACCAAATACCTCTACCCCCGCATCTAAGGCCAGTTGCAATAGACCATGATGAAACTTTTTAGGGTGCACGCTTGCATGGTTTTCATACAGTAAGCCGCCAAAATATAATTTGGTATCAATGTGCTCAGCCATTGCTTCTGGCTTGACCATCTGTGCGGCAAAGGGTTGAATGTGTTGTAGGCTGGCATTGGCGCTTTGCATCGCGGTGAAATCTTGTGGTGTCCATGCTGTACGTAAACGGCCACAGGCTTGTAAATCGCAATCAATCTTGTGATCAGTAATAAGGCTTTTAGTGAATGCTAGGGAGGCATTGGCTTCACGGTGTAATTGCGCGGCAATATTGGGGCCGTATATTTTCTCGGCATCGGCCACTGATACTTTGTGGCCAGAACCTAACATGCCACCGTTGCGGGTACTGGCACCAAAGCCTATGGCTTGACTATCAAGTACTAAGACGCGGCGACCCGCTTGAGCTAGGGTTAGTGCTGCACTTAAGCCAGTAAACCCTGCACCTACAACAACACAATCGGCTTTGGCTGGCGGCGCTTCAGTGTTACGATATTGGGGCTGATCTTGCCACCAGTAAGGCGTAAATTGAGTCATTTTTACCTAACTACATTTTTTATTGAGTCCACACCATGCAACAACTTCATCCAGAACTCAAACCCTATAGGGAGTTTTTTCTCCCCGTATCCCATGGTCACAGTCTATATATAGAGCTGTGTGGTAACCCTCAAGGCATTCCGGTGGTGGTTATGCACGGCGGTCCGGGCGGGGGTTGCGGGCCCTCATCACGCCGTTTTTTCGACCCCAATGATTATCATATTATTTTGATGGATCAGCGCGGGGCTGGGCGTTCTCTGCCCCATGCCAGTTTGGAGGCCAATACTACGCCGCACCTAATTGAAGACTTTGAAGCGTTACGTGGTGAATTAGGCATTTCTAAATGGCTTTTATTTGGCGGCTCTTGGGGCTCTACCTTGGCCTTAGCCTATGCTCAGGCACATCCAGATCAGGTTTTGGGGCTTATTTTAAGGGGCATTTTTTTAGGCCGCCAAAAAGACGTTAACTGGGTCTACGAAGCCGGTGGTGCTAGCCGTATGTTCGCAGACTATTGGCAAGTCTTTCAAAAACCATTATTGAGCAGCGATGCTGAAGCCACAGGGCAAATGGTCAACCACTATTATGAGTTGTTATGTGGAGCTGACGAATTGAAACGCTTTGCGGCAGCCAAAGCCTGGGCCACATGGGAAGCTAGCATTGCCACGTTAGATCCTAATCCTCAATTTTTAAACCACTTCACAGATGCTCATTTTGCTCTGGCATTAGCCCGTATTGAGTGTCATTACTTTGTTAATCAATGCTTTTTTGAGCCTAATCAGTTGTTAGCAAATATGCATAAAATAAGCCACATCCCCGGTATTATTGTGCATGGCCGTTATGACATGATTTGTCCGTCAGAGCAGGCATTTGAAGTGCATGCGCTGTGGCAAGCATGCCAACTCCACATTGTGCGTGATGCAGGCCATGCGCAACAAGAACCGGGTATTGTTGATAATCTAATTAAGGCCGCTAGAGAGTTTTCGGTTAAGCTTGCATAGCCTGTTGTATGTGCCTTTTACTACATTTGGTGTGACCTAAATTATAGTCATATCTAAGCAAATGAGGAACAAGATGGCGAAAATGGTAAAGAAAGGTGACTTACCGCAAAAGATTTGTGAGACCTGTAAAAAACCTTATGCGTGGCGAAAAAAATGGGCGCGTGCTTGGGATACTATTCGCTATTGCTCAAAACGTTGCAAAACTGAAGCTAAACTCTAGATTTAATACTAAGTCACTAACCGTTTTAAGCCCCTGTGAGTTTGCACTTAAGCCTACTTAGGCAGGTAAATTAAAAAAGGCCCAACTATGAAAAACAGCCCCCAACATGCACCCCCAAAGGATGCCCAGCAACGTTTAGCTATAGAACCGGTGGTGTGTTACCCAAATGATACGCTGCCCGCTTACGATGAGCCCTTTTATAATCGTCTGCAGCAGGGTATGCAGTTGGTAGATAGCATTACTATACCGGCCCGCGACGCACGCAGTTTTGTGGTGCCCGCAGGCCATGTGTTGCGTATTGTGAGTGTGGAAGGCCCTCAAGTAGGCGACCTAAACCTATGGCACAAAGATAACCTTAAGGAGCGTTTTTTTAGTGGTAAAACACGGGCCTTGCACGGTACTCATGTGAGTACTGGTGATCGCTTATGGAGTAACATGCCTTATCTAAGGCCCATGGCCACGGTCATTGATGACACCCTAGATTGGTATGGCTGGGACCAGTTTGGTGGCAGTGTACATGACGTGATTGGTACCCGTTGTGACCCCTATACCAATCAGGCCCTCGGGCAAGACGAATACCATTATTGTTGTCACTCCAATCTGACACGGGCCATGTTAGCTCACACCCAACGGCCTGTTGATGAGGTAGAAACTATGGTGCACGACGTATTGAATGTGTTTATGTGCACAGGCTTTAGTCATGATACCCATCAATATTTTATGAAAGCCAGCCCAGTAAGACCTGGCGACCACTTAACGCTATTTGCTGAAATTGATTTGCTGGGTGCATTATCCGCTTGCCCAGGGGGTGATTGCAGCAGTGAACATTCCAGTGATACCGCCAAATGTTATCCCCTTAAGGTGGATATTTATAAACCCTTACCGGCAACCTTAGAGGGTTGGTCAAGCCCCCATATTAATGGCTACAGCCGCAGTCATGGCGTGGATGACGCCTCATGAAAGCCCTAATGCAGCGCGTTAGCCAAGCTAAAGTCGAAGTTAATGGTAAATGCATAGGCCAAATTGATCATGGCATACTGTTGCTATTAGGGGTGGATAAGGCTGACGATCAAGCCAAAGCAGATCAGTTATTGCATAAAGTCCTACATTATCGTTTTTTTGGTGATGCAGATGGCAAAATGAACAACAATGTGCAACAAGTGGCTGGCAGTGTTTTGGTTGTGAGCCAATTCACCTTAGTTGCTGACACCAAAAAAGGCCTAAGGCCGGGTTTTTCTAGCGCTGCTGCTCCCGCTCTTGGCCAACAAATGTACGATTACTTTGTTGCTCAAGCTCAGCAAAAAATCACCGTGGCTACAGGGCAATTTGGTGCCGACATGCAGGTTAGCCTCACTAATGATGGACCGGTAACCTTTATGTTGGAAGTCTAAGTTAAAACCGCTGTTGATTTGATTGGCGGTTATGGCTTAGGAGCGCCAATAGTTGTTGGCGGCAGAAATGGTTTGAAAGTTGATGGCAATGACCTGAGAAACAGCAATCAAGCTGTCGGCGTTTTCTGCATAGGCAGACCTTAACCGCTGTCGGGCTTCGTCTGATGGTTGCGTGTATTTAACTCCCATTCTAGACATTTTGATCGCTAAGTCGTAACCCGATTGGGGGTCTGGTGTTGCCAAACTGTTTAGCCATGTGTCGCTCATAGTGATGCCCCTTTTATGCCAAGCCGATCTAGTGAGTCGATGCACTCATGCATCGACTCACTAAGTATGGCAGGGTAATCAAGCTTTGCTGGATGTTTTTGTAAACAACCCACTGTCACCAATGCGAAGCTTTACTAGGTACCGCAAAAAGTATGTGCCACCACTTCTTGTGGCATAGGAGCAAGCACAAATTTTTCTAGGGTCTGTTGGTAGGCATAGGGCGACTGCACAACCTTTAACAGGTCATAAAAAGGCTGGTAGTTGCTGTGGTCCTCTGCAGCTCTTATGACCAGCTCCACTTGATGGTTTCGAGCAATAAAGGCAGGGTTAGCAAGCTTCATTTGCTGATAACGCTCTGCTTGGCTTTGTGGGTCTTTGGCTAAGCGTTGCTGCCATTGTTGTTGCCACACCACTAATGCTTGAGGGGCCATAAATACCTCCCCAAGGGCTTCATGTGCTGTTGATGTGGCAATCTGGTCTACCAAATACCTAAAGCATAAAGTGAAATCAAGTTGATGCTCGGCCATGATGGCCAATAGCTCCTCAGTTAAGGCTTGATCACCTTCTTGTGGCTGACTGATGCCCAGTTTTTTACTCATCACCGATTGATAAGCTGCGCCATAGTGCTTTACATAATTGTCGAGTGCTTGTTGGGCATCGGTCAAGGCTTGCTCACTGTCTGTGTGCAGCAACGGCAAGAGGGCTTGGGCCAAACGGGCGAGGTTCCACTGACCAATACCGGGTTGTTGGTTATAGCGGTAACGGCCTTGTCTATCGATAGAGCTGAACACTTTTTCTGGGTCAAAGTGATCCATAAAAGCACAGGGCCCATAATCCACTGTGGCGCCACAAATAAGCATATTGTCAGTGTTCATTACGCCATGAATAAAGCCAAAACCTTGCCATTGGGCAATGAGTTTAGCTTGGCGTTCTATGACTGCATTAAGTAATGATAAATAGGGCTGTGGATGCTCAATTAAATGTGGAAAATGTCGCTGCAGGCAATAATCCGCCAAGCTTTTAACGGCATCGTCATCCCCTTGCATAGCAAAATATTCAAAGCTACCCACACGAATATGACTGGGGGCAATGCGGGTTAATACGGCGCCTGGAGCGGGGCCTTGGCGCATCACGCTTTCACCTGTTGCAACAGCGGCAAGACTGCGGGTGGTCGGCACCTCTAAAGTGGCCATGGCCTCACTCATGAGGTATTCCCTGATAACCGGCCCTAAAGGTGAGCGACCATCACCACGTCGTGAATAAGGTGTGGGCCCAGAGCCTTTTAGCTGTAGGTCAAATCGTTGCCCATCTGGGGCGACTATTTCGCCTAACAGATGCGCTCTACCATCACCTAACTGAGGGTTAAAAGAACCAAACTGATGGCCTGCATAAGCCTGCGCCATAGGCGCTGAACCCATGGCTGTTTGATTGCCCGCTAGCACTTGCAAGGCGTCATCGGATGCCAGCCATTGGGGGTCAATGCCAAGTTCTTGGGCGAGCTTTTGGTTATCAATGATCGGTGTTGCATGGGCTACTGCCGTGGGTTGTGCATAGCTGTAAAAACGTTCAGGTAAGCTCGCAAACGTGGTGTCAAATGTAGGGCTGGCGGCTGTAGAGCTGGTGGTCATGATTAATACCTATATATGTTCTAATTTAGCATAGGCTAACACTAGCCATTTACTGCCTTCGTTTTCAAAGTTCACTTGCACCCTCGCCTGTGGGCCAGAACCTTCGGCGTTAACGACGATACCCATGCCAAATAAAGGGTGACGTACGTTTTGCCCCAAGGCAATGACTGGGGTTTCTAACGTTTGGTGGCGGCCCCAGCGGTCGTATTGCCTTGTTGGTGTGGGACGTGCAGTTACGGGGCGACTGATGCTGGATTTAAGTCGGACCTCGTTCATCAAACCCTCTGGAATTTCACCAATAAAACGTGAGGGCCGATTAAAGGTGTCTTGGCCGTGTAGCCTGCGGCTTTCGGCATAGGTGATAAATAAGCGCTGCATCGCGCGAGTGATGCCCACGTAGCAAAGGCGGCGCTCTTCTTCTAAGCGATCACCCTCTTCCAGCGACATCTTGTGGGGAAATAAGCCTTCTTCTACACCGCCTAAAAACACCACAGGGAATTCCAGACCTTTGGCAGAGTGCAGGGTCATGAGCTGCACGCTGTCTTCTGACTCATCGGCCTGCTGTTCGCCCGCATCAAGTGCGGCTTGGTCAAGCATGGCGGCCAATGGCGTTGTGGCGACGGGGTCTAACTCACCATCGGGATCATCAGACTCTTGTGCGGGGTTCCAAGTGCTGGCAAAACCTTTGGCGGCGCTGACCAGCTCCATTAAGTTATCAATGCGCGTCTGAGCCTTTTCACCTTTCTCTTTAAGGTGGTGCTGAATGAGTCCAGACTGTTGGATCACATAGTCTACCATATCGTGTAGTAAGGCTTCGCTAGTGTCTTCATCCAAACGGTTGATGAGATTAACAAAACTCTCAGCTGCATTATGAGCCCGTGTAGGTAATGAATTATGGGCAATAATTTGCTTGGTGCTGTCCCACATAGAGCAACCTTCAGCACGCGCATTTTGCCGAATCTTAGCCACTGTGGCGGCGCCCACGCCGCGAGTAGGCACGTTAAACACGCGCTCCATGGCGGCATCATCATTACGGTTTTTAATGAGCCTTAAATAAGCCAGCGCATTGCGAATTTCTAGACGATCATAAAAGCGCTGGCCACCATAAATACGATAGGGCATTTGGGCCCGAATTAAGGCTTCCTCTAAGACCCGAGACTGGGCGTTGGAGCGGTATAAGATGGCGCATTCGGCGCGCAGTCCACCCTCTTTCTGCCACTGGTCAATTTGATCTACAATAAAACGCGCCTCATCCATTTCATTAAAAGCCGCGTATAACGAAATCTGCTCACCATCACTGCCATCAGTCCACAAGTTTTTACCAAGACGACCACTGTTATTGGCGATCAAACCATTAGCAGCTTTAAGAATGGTGCCAGTTGAGCGGTAGTTTTGTTCTAAGCGAACAGTAATGGCATTACCAAAATCACGCTCGAAGTGTTGAATGTTTTCAATTTTTGCACCTCGCCAGCCATAGATTGACTGATCATCATCACCTACGGCCATGACCTTGGCTGCAGAGCCTGAAAGCACCCGTAACCAAGCATATTGAATGGTGTTAGTATCTTGGAACTCATCTACCAGTAGGTGTTTAAAGCGGCCTTGATAATGGGCCAGTAAAGCGCTGTTGTTGAGCCACAACTCATGGCTACGCAGCAGTAATTCACCAAAATCAACCAGCCCAGCGCGCTCACACGCTTGGTGGTAAGCCGCATACACTTTGACCTGAGTATCTAACTGAAAGTCGCCATGGGTTTCTATGTGCTGTGGGCGTTTACCTTCATCTTTGCAGCCGTTAATAAATTGCTGGAACTGGCGCACCGGCCAACGACTTTCCTCCAGCTGCATCTCTTTGCATAAGCGTTTGAGAATGCTCAGTTGATCATCGCTGTCTAAGATTTGAAACTGTTGTTGTAAGCCCGCTTCTTGCCAATGCCGGCGTAGTAATCGATGGGCCAAACCATGAAAGGTGCCCACCCATAATTGGGTGGTATCTAAGCCCATCAAGCTTTCAATACGTGAGCGCATTTCGCGCGCTGCTTTATTGGTAAAGGTGACGGCCATAATGGACCAAGGAGAAATGTTCTCTGCCTCAATTAACCATGCAATACGGTGCACCAGTACGCGGGTTTTACCGCTGCCCGCACCGGCCAAAATAAGCAGGTTTTCTTCGGGTGCTGCAACGGCCTCGCGTTGGGAGCTGTTGAGTTCATCTAAAAGGCGAGAAACATCCATTATCGTGTCCATTTGGGTACTGTGAGTTCAGACCAACTGATCTGACCATTATCCGTTGGTCTAGTTGCTAGCCTAAGACTAAACGGGTATGTTGGGTCAAGCTAGGATAAGCTATAGTTTCAGCAGAAAATTTACATAGCGCCTATTGTAACCACAGAGACGGGAAATATCACCGTTATGTATTACATTGCTATTGTCTAGCCTAATAAAAACAATTGTGGAGATCAGGGAAATGCAAAGACGTGAAATATTAAAGAAAGGCTTGGTTGGTTTAGGTGGCGTAGCAGCAGCATCTACTATCGCCGCACCAGCCATTGCTAAAGAACGTGTAGAAATTGCTATGGTGGCAACTTGGGGTCGTGATTTCCCAGGTTTAGGTACTGGCGCTCAGCGTTTTGCTAAACGCTTAAGCGACATGAGTGATGGCCGTATCCAAGTGACTTATTACGCAGCTGGTGAGCGTGTTAAGGCGTTTGATTCATTCGACGAAGTGGCTTCTGGCAATGCTCAGATGTATCACGGCGCCGAATATTACTGGAAAGGCAAGCACCCAGGTTGGGCTTACTTTACTTCAGTTCCGTTTGGCTTAACTTACACCGAAATGAACGCATGGATTCGTTTTGGTGGTGGTCAAGAATTATGGGATGAGTTGGGTGCTGATTACGGCTTAAAAGGTCTTATGTGTGGTAACACTGGCGTTCAAATGGGTGGCTGGTTCCGCAAAGAAATGAACAGCGTAGACGACTTCAAAGGTTTGAAGATGCGTATGCCAGGTCTTGGTGGTGATGTATTGGCTAAGCTAGGCGGCTCTCCAGTGTCGTTACCCGGCGGTCAGATCTATGAGAACCTTATTTCTGGTTCTATTGATGCAACTGAGTGGGTTGGACCTTGGAACGATGAGCTAATGAAGTTCTACGAAGCGGCCAAGTACTACTACTACCCAGGCATGCATGAGCCAGGTGCGATGTTAGCATGTGGTATGAACAAGACGTGGTGGGATGGTTTGAGCAAAGCTGATCAAATGATGATTGAAGCGGCTTCTTCTATGGAAAACGATGTCATGATGTCAGAGTACAACTACAAGAACGGTGCTGCACTTAAGCGCTTGATTAATGATCAAGGTGTTAAGTTACGCCAGTTCAACGATGACATCTACGATGGCTTTGCTGAGGCTTCTGAAGAAGTGTTCGCAGAAGTTCAAGAGCACAGTGATTTAGCTAATCGTATTCATCAGAGCTTTGTCACTGCACGTACCGATATTGGTGCATGGGCAGAAATTTCCGATCAGGCTTATCTAACGCAGCGTAACCGCGCACTAGGCGGTTCATAACGCTCCTCAGCCATACTCAATCCTAAGTTAGGGTTGAGTATGGCTGATTCTTCTCTACTTTATTTCTACGCTAGTGGCTTTAACCATGCAACACTCGTCTAGCCCTTTGACCTCAAAGAGTTCTTCTAACGCTTTACTTAAGCAAGATGTGCTACTTCGCAGTCTGGCTTTTACTGTGGTTTATGCCACGGTTATTTTTGTGCTTAATAATTTTTTAAACTTCTGGGCATTATGGCCAGGAGCAGTCAATACCCTACTGGGCGAATTACCCACTGGGCACTCTCAAAGCCTCGGATGGCTTCAGGTGTTGAGCTATATAGCAGCGCCCATATTGGCCATGCTGCATGTATCTAAACTGCAGTCCGAAAGCTATCAAGACCTTTCAAACCGAGTTTCTAACTGGGCAGCTACCACCATTAAAGCCGCTTTTTGGATGGTGTTATTGGTAGGTATGGCGGATATGCTGATATCATTTTTACGCATAGAATCCCTGTTAGCGCCTTTAGTGGGTGAGGCCATCACTACAGAACTAGGTAAACCTCAATTTCGGGGTACATACGTGCACTTGCCACTCATGCTGTTGGCCTGCGCCATTGCAGTACGCAGTAAGGGTTTGGGTTTTATATGGCTGGCCCTAATGGTGGTTGTGGCCGAGTTTTTAATCGTCATCACGCGTTTTGTTTTCTCCTACGAACAAGCCTTTATGGGAGATCTAGTCAGATTTTGGTACGCGGCCCTGTTCCTATTCGCGTCAGCCAACACTTTACTCCTCGAAGGCCATATACGGGTGGATGTAGCCTATACCCATTTCAAGGCGCGTACTAAAGCCTGGGTTAATATTTTTGGGGTGAGCCTACTGGGTTTACCCCTTTGCTTTACCATTCTCACCCTGGGTATGTGGGATAAAACCAGCAGCATTAACAGCCCACTATTGAGTGTAGAAGTGTCTCAAAGTGGTTATGGTATGTATGTGAAGTATATTATGGTGGGTTTTTTGGCCATATTTGCCTTTTCTATGATAATTCAATTTTCAAGTTACCTACTCAAGCACTTTGGTGTGCTGCGTGGCGAAACAGCGACAACGACGGCTAACCCCTAGGACACTCGGTTATGGAACTTCTGTTTTTAGGGATTTTGGTCCTGCTCATGATTACCGCCCTTGTATCGGGCTTCCCTGTGGCTTTTTCCTTGCCTGGGTCCTCAATTATTGCCATTGGTTTAGCCGCTCTAGCCGGTTGGATGTTTGCTGATGATCCCAATGCTTACTTCCACGAAGGTGGGCCTGTGCAATGGCTCAGTGCCGGGGTAACCAACTTTAGAAGCCTTTATTGGAACGTTGAACGAGATACTTTAATTGCTATCCCATTATTTATTTTTATGGGCATTATGTTGCAACGCTCCAAAGTGGCGGAAGATTTATTGGTCACTATGGCTCAATTATTTGGTCCAGTACCCGGCGGTTTGGGTATTTCGGTCGTCATTGTGGGTGCGCTGTTAGCCGCCACGACGGGTATTGTTGGTGCCACCGTGATTGCCATGGGTATGATTTCTTTGCCAGCCATGCTGCGAAACAAATACTCCCACTCGTTGGCTACGGGCACCATCTGTGCGTCTGGCACCTTAGGTCAGATTATCCCACCTTCGATTGTACTCATTATCTTGGCAGATCAGCTCAGTAGTGCCGCCGATCAAGCCAGCGCCATGCGTAAGGCTGCATACCGTGAAATTACCGGTGAGTTTTCTATGCCTTCAGTGTTGGATATCACCTCAGCCAGTGCCGGTGATATGTTTATGGGCGCCTTTATTCCCGGCCTTTTGCTCGTCGCTTTGTATATACTTTATATCTTATTTACGGCCATCATTCGACCTAAAATGGCACCCCCAGTAGGTTACTCGGGCGCCTACGACCGTGAATTTTTAGTGAAAGTGTTGATGGCACTATTGCCGCCCTTAACGTTGATTTTTGTGGTGCTGGGGTCGATCTTATTAGGTGTGGCAACGGTTAACCAAGCAGGAGCCGTGGGTGCCGTGGGTGCCATGTTGATGGCAGGGTATCGCTTGCATGATCGCGATGAAAAACGCTATTGGCCAGCTTTTATCGCCATTTTGTCGGTCATTGCCCTAGGGCTTATTACCGCCAATTTTGATCTTAATATTAAGAGCATCCATACCGACGAAGACCGCTTGGGAATGGTGCTTGGATTAATTTCTTCAGCTGCATTGCTAGTGGCCTTAACTTGGAGCGGCTGGCGGGTGTTCAAAACAGGCACCACTTTGCATGAAGTGATGGGAGAAACAGCTAAAACCACTTCTATGGTGTTTATTATCCTCATTGGTGCCGCCATGCTGACCTCGGCATTCCGTGCCTTTGGTGGTGAAGAACTGGTGAAACACATGCTCACCAGCCTTCCAGGTGGTTTTTGGGTGCAGTTCTTCGTGGTCATGGTCGTCATCTTTGTTCTAGGGTTCTTCTTAGACTTTATTGAAATTGCGGTAGTAGTAGTGCCTATTGTGGCGCCTATATTACTGGCAGACCCGAGCGCTAATATCACGGCAGTGTGGTTGGGGGTGATGATTGGCTTAAATATTCAAACCTCCTTCCTTACCCCACCCTTTGGCTTTGCGCTCTTCTATTTGCGGGGTGTGGCAGACCAGGTGGTTAAGACTCTGTCCATCTATAAAGGGGTAGTGCCATTTATTGGCTTACAGATATTGGCGTTAATTATTACAGGCTTCTTCCCAAGCTTGGTGAATTACTTGCCTAACCGCACCTACCTTACCTCTGAAACTGCACCACCACCTATGAACCCTCGTATTCAGCCATGTTTAGAGGAACAAGTGCTGGTTCTGTACGCCAATCAGCAATCCAGCTTGGTGGCTGCTATTGATTCCATGGCTGCGGTAGACGCAAGCTATTTGTCTTCGGCTGCAAACAACATGCTAAATGATAGCTTAGGTAAAGCGCGCGAAACCTTTGCTAAGGTAGAAGGCATCTATCAAGCCAATGCTGAGCTGACAGAATTTTCACAAGGCTATGAGGCCTTGCACCAGCAAGTGCGAGAGATTCAGCTGCATGTGCGCCGTAATATCCGCTTGATTAAAGATGCTGAGTTAGAACTACGTCGTCTAGGTGACAGTGACTTAAATGATAGCCGTAAGTCAGACTTAGCCAGCAAGATTGACGAGCTTGCGCAATTCAACCAGCAGTTAGAAGCCAGTATCCCTGCAGAATGGGCAACACAGAGGCCTATTTTTGAGACCTTGAATAAGGCTGAAAAGAAATCACGTAATGATTACCGTCGTAATGTGGATGACGCTTATGAGGGTATTGAGCAATTACGAGTATGGATATCACAAGCACCTCAAATTGAGCAGCTTCAAGTTGAGATCGCAGGGTTAGTTGCAAGCATTGACCAATTAGAGGCCAAAGAAGCGATGGACGCCATCAAACTGCAGGAGCAAAAATTGGGCGAGCTTTCTGGTGTCAGTGGGATTAAGTCTAAACTGTCTAAGTCACGCCGGGCCCTTAAAGGCAATAACTATAATCCAGAGAAGGCTAAAGGCTATCATAGCCAAGCCATGGAGCTGTTAACGGCAGAGATTTTATGGCGCCAGCGTGCTTTAACGGATATGGCACCAGCCCTATTGAGTTATGACATGGCCATTAGAGATAGCATTGGTTTACGTATGCAAAAGCGTATGAGTCTTGACTTAGCCACAACGGTGTCTGCTTGTATGTCGAGTCATAAGGACATCTCACTGCAGTTTTAAAAATAGGCGGTGGCCTGAGCCGAAGAGGATAGGGTAGAATGTTATTTATACCCTATTGCTTCGGCCCATTTAATGCCCACTGCTCATCACGACCTATTTAAAATTATCGCTCAAGCCCACTCCCAGTTGCGTAAATCTGAGCGTAAGGTGGCAGACTATGTGCTAGAACACCGCGCAAAAATTGTGCAAATGCGCATTGTCGATTTAGCTGCGGCTGCGGCGGTTAGTGAGCCTACCGTGGTGCGTTTTTGTAGAGCATTAGATTTTGATGGGTTTCAAGACTTTAAGCTTAATTTGGCGCAGTTTGTCGGTGCTAATACCTCATATCAGCAATTCCGTTTAGACAGCCGTGACTCAGTAGAGCAATTTAAAGAAAAGATCTTTGACGCCACCATGGGTAACCTCATGCGGGTTAAATCTGATTTAGATGCAGCTAACCTAGAAAAAGCCATTATGGCCTTAGCTCAGTCTAAGCGCGTTGATTGCTATGGTTTTGGCGCCTCTGCACCCATTTGTAGTGATGCACAGCACAAGTTTTTTCGCCTTAATATGTCGGCGGCGGCCTATTCAGACCCCCACTTACAAACCATGGCGGCGGTGACCCTAAAGCCAGGAGATGTGGTCATTGCAGTCTCGCAAACGGGCCGCACTAAAGACCTGCTTCACACTACTCAACTAGCCATGGATGCTGGGGCAACAGTGATTGCTTTGTGCCCAAGTGATACCCCATTGGCGCACCAAGTACAGATTCCGTTGCATATCGATCTAGATGAAGATAAAGAACTCAATACACTCATGTCCTCCCGCATCACTCAAATGGTAGTGATTGATGTTTTAGCTGTGGGCGTCACCATGCATTTAGGCGCAGAAACCATGGCCCACCTTAAAACCATAAAGCGCTCCCTGAGGAGTTTACGAATTCCGGCTAAGCGCATTAAATGATCCACTTAATAGCAACACTGGACTCGTAATATTGTAACGAGTTTGGTTAACTTAGAGGCATACTAAAATAGCCTGAGCCTGAGCCTGAGCCTGAGCATGCATGGTAAAAGGAGTACACAGATGAAATTTGAAGGAAATGTGGCCCTATTGCAACAAAAAATGGCCAACAGTAGTGCGGGGGTGGCGCGGCGTTTGGCTGTGATGAATGCCCTTAATTTACAAACGGGTAACACGGTGCTGGATGTGGGTTGCGGGGCTGGTCATCTAATACGAGAAATAGGCCTTGCTGTGGGCCACAGTGGTCAGGCATTTGGCCTTGATCCAAGCGAAGCCCAAATCAAAGCGGCAAAGCGGCATTGTGAGGCCTTGGGTAACACACAATTCTTCTGTTGCTTAGCGGATCAGGTTGATCTACTAGACGCCTCGTGTGATGCCATTGCCTCCATCCAAACCTTAGACTATATAAAGGATGTAGGCGCCACATTAGACCAAGTTGTGCGCCTATTAAAACCCACATCTAGCTTTGTTAATGTGTCTGTACTCTGGGATCACTTCAAATTTCATGGCGCCGATGAAAAGCTTAATGATCTCATTCATGACGCTTGGAAAGCCCATTGTCACCACCAAATGCTGCCGCTAGAATTGTCTGGTCGGTTGGCTAAGCGTGGTGTTGGCCATATTCGTACTGAGTCATTGGCGTTTGTAATCACCCAGCGCCACCAAAATTCGCCTGCAGCTTATGCAGAAACGACCCTAGCTAATTATGCCATTAGTCAAGGCGTAGACGAGGACAAAGTCCAAGCATGGAGGTCTCAGTTAGCCCAAGCAGAAGCAGACGGTCGGTTTGGCTTTACCAGTTTTCCAGTGCTCACTGTGGGTACTAAGCTCTAGCGCAGTGCCGTACATTAACTCAATGTGGGCGGACGACATGTACCACATTAATATGGCCCCTCGTTTTAGAGGCCAAATCAATGTCATTAATCCATCCGTGATGCACCTGTTTCAAAACGCACAACCTGGCCATTTTCAAGTGTTTGCACAAGGATGACTGACTCACGAGTGCCATCGCCAAAGCGCATGATGGCATGCTCTACTAAGATATCCTCGTTTTCGTAGATACATCGATCCATCAAACGATCAAAACCACCATTTTCCATCATGACTTTAAAATCCACTTTGAACTCGTCCCAAGTGACTGTAGTGCCTGATTGATGGCGCACAAATACACAATCATCGTGCATAAATGCAGACATTGCCTCGAAGTCCCTGTCGTCCCGTGCTTTCTTCATAGCGCGATAAATGGCCACTGTCACTCCCTTATAATTAGCCTAATGACCTTCTTATACAAAGGCTGCATTAGTGTTTAGCCTATAGTGAACACAAAATTTGGCGCAACTTTAGTTTCAGTAACTGGTGTTGTCGTCTGCATCAATGACGGCCACTGGCCTGCGCAATCGATGCGATCCAAAAAACATGTACTATCAGTGTATCAAACAAACCTCAACAGGCCAATTGTGCCTGTTGATGCTTAATCATAGGGAAAAATATTGCTCGGCTTAGTGGGCCATTTTAGAAATGCTGAAGCAATGGCTCAAGTCCAGCCCACACGTTGGTTAAGTGTTCAAGCGTTGAATTGATATACGAATTAACCTTGTGGGCCTTGGCCTCCTCTAAGTAGGCTCCCATACCACCAACACAGGTGGATTTAAGTCGCCAATTAGTTAGATGTTCGGCTTGGTAGCTCGATATGGCAGCAATCGTTGGAGCCCTTAAGCTGCCCTAAGCAATCCCTAAGCAGCCCCTAAGCAGCTTAAGCGTGGGCTGCTGTTGGCCATGGAGTGAGCCTTGAGTTTTATACCTTTAGGCCCTAGAGCGTTTAAATTGAATGACCGCAATCGGTAGCATAAGTACCAAGCCAATAGCCATGGTAGTTAACCCTGGAGCAATAAAGAGGAAGGAGACTAACGCAACCCACCAACGTTCCGCTATTTTCAACGGTGCTAATAGATACCCTGAAAAAGCCACACCAAGTGATGCAATACCTAACATGGCGCCCACTAATGTGACTGTGAATAGCCACCAAGTAAAGCCATCTGCGACTAACAGTAAAGCCGGCGAATAAACAAAAACAAAAGGCACAAGGGCCTTAGCAATACCCAGGCGAAACGCGGTGTTACCCGTTTTAAAGGGGTTTGACCCTGCAATTCCTGCCGCTGCATAGGCAGCCAGTGCAACAGGTGGGGTGATATCAGCCAGCACACCGTAGTAAAACACAAAGAAGTGAGCCACCAGTGGCTCGACCTGCAATACTGCCAGTGCGGGTGCGGCAACGGCGACCAGAATAATGTAGGTTGCGGTAGTAGGAATGCCTGCGCCCATAATGATGCATGAAATTGCGATCAAAATAAGTGAGGTGAATAACGCCCACTGTGTGACGGTAAAATAACCCAGTAGTGGCAAGGCGCTAAGGAAGGTGCCAATCTCAGTTGCTGTTTGCACAACCACATATCCAAGCCTAAAGCCGACACCGGTTAAAGTGACTACGCCCACCACTACTCCAACAGT
>Ga0209712_10001219_pt1 | contig 22131 bp, 22 predicted proteins | sample ArcOceMetagenome_FD_187443 | JGI IMG/M metagenome (GOLD analysis project Ga0209712, IMG submission 187443) | Marine eukaryotic phytoplankton communities from Arctic Ocean - Arctic Ocean - Greenland ARC118M Metagenome (SPAdes) (version 2) | ecosystem: Environmental > Aquatic > Marine > Oceanic...
CTAGAAGTTAAGTCCTGTTGCGGCGAAGGTAGTGCATGGGCGACTGTGTGTGAGAATAGCAAGATGCACCCATTATTTATATAAAAAGCCGGTCTAACGATCGGCTTTTTTTTTGTCTTTTTTTTGCCATAGCTTGTGCAGTTCATTATCATTAAACAATGATAAGAAAATTAAATAGATACCAGCTTATATTATTATTCACACTCTCTTCAATAAATATATTGTTCTACTATTTCGGGAACCATATACCTGATAATTCCTTTCAAATTCAAAGTAATTCTTTGTCTATAAACTTTTTCACATATTATATTTCTTCTTTCGTTTCGTATGTCTCATATTATTTTGGACCATGGATTGTAATGCCATCTCTATCAATGGCTTTTGTGTATTCTTTTTTTATCTCTAAGAGAGATTCAAATACAGATATATTTATTCCTGTTGTAATAACTTTGTTTTTTTATATGTTTACTCTTTTAGTTTTCCCACAGTTAATTGGAAAAGGTTTAGGGTATGTTAGCAATGAATTATTTTCTACTTATACAGTTTTCTTTTCGACACTTTTCTTTGGTGTAATGGTTTTTGTGCTTTGTTTGCAAAGCTCTTTTTTAACAACATTAAAAAGTCTGCAGTACAATTTTGAAAATATAGGAAATATGCTCTGGAAAGCTGTTGGTAAAATAATAAATAAAGTTAAAAATTCAAAAATCAAAGAAAATGGTAAGCATCAAAAAATAAATTTTCAAAAGAAAGCTATTGATTTTATAAAAGATGGATCGAATAAAATTAAAGAAGTTAAAAATATAGTAACGTCATCATCAAAAGATGAGAATCAACCAGAGATCGACGCTGTTGATGAAAAACGATCTATTACCCCTATTATTTCAAATACGAGCAATAATTATGAAGTATCGCCTGTATTAGAAAATGAAGATGCTGTAGTAAAAGGTATTGATGATAAAGTTATAATTAAAGAGATTAAAGGAAGACGTGTTCCTGCGCCAGAAGCATTCTTTAAGAGTAAGGATCTAGTTGATTGTATAAATATAGAGAATAAAATAATTAGTAATAAAAGTGAAGACTCTGAATACTTTAGCAAAATAATGTCTTCAATTGAAGATAAGTTAAACGAATTTAAAATTTCTGCAAAAATTATAAATGTTTTAAAAGGGCCAGTCGTTGATACTTTTGAAATGGAACTAGGCGAAGGTGTAAAGCTCTCTAAAGTTCTTGGCTTAAGTGACGATTTAGGTTTAGCCTTGAGCGGTGTTCCTATAAGAATCGTTTATCCACTTAGAGGTAGATCAACAATTGGAATTGAAGTACCCAGAAATCCAAGAGAAATAATCTATCTTGATGATGTACTTAAAACTAAAGAGTTTGCTAAAACACAACATAGGTTACCTGTAGCAATGGGGAAAGATGCCTTTGGGGAAGTTAAGTTTGTTGATTTGGCATCAATGCCTCATATGCTAGTTGCTGGAGCAACTGGAGCGGGGAAATCTGTTTTTATAAATACTATGCTTGTTTCTTTGATTGTAAAATTATCACCAAGAGATTTAAAACTTGTTTTAATAGATCCTAAACAACTAGAACTTGCTACATACGAGAGACTTCCACATCTTCTTATGCCAGTAGTAACTGATGCTAAGATTGCTTCAATAGCAATGCTTTGGTTAGTTCAAGAAATGGAGAGAAGATATTCAATTCTAAAAAATATGGGTGTTAGAAATATTGATGGTTTTAATACTAAAGTAAAAAAAGCTAACTCAGCAGACCTACAAAAAATAAATAAATATTATGAAGACCAGTCTGATCCTGGTTATGAACTTCCATATATTGTTTGTATTATTGATGAATTCGCCGATTTGATCTTAACAGATAAGGGAAAAGATATTGAAGTTAATGTTAACAGAATAGCAGCAAAAGCCAGAGCAGCAGGAATACATTTAGTTGTAGCAACCCAGAGGCCCTCAACTGATGTAATCACTGGAACAATAAAAGCAAATTTTCCAACAAGAGTCGCATTTACAGTTACAACTGGAATTGATTCAAGAACAATTCTAGAACAATACGGTGCAGAAAAATTACTAAAACGTGGAGATATGCTTTATAAACATGGAGTAGATCTATTCAGATTGCATTCAGCATATATTGAAGAAGAAGAAATTGAAGGGTTAGTTGATAAACTAGCAACTATAGATCCAATCTTTAATCAATCTGCCTTAAACTTTTTAGAAAATGGTGGAGAAGAAGAAGGTGCTGATGCTTATAATGGTGATGTAAAAGTTAGTTTTGTTTCTGGAACAACTGATGACCCGGTGTATAATGAAGCAATCGAGATCGTAATGCAAAAAGGTTCTGCTTCTGCTTCAATGTTACAAAGAGCGTTAAGAGTAGGATATAACAGAGCAGCAAATATAATTGATGAACTAGAAAAGAATGGAATTGTAGGTCCTGCACAAGGTTCAAAACCCAGAAAGGTAATTGGGAGAGGGGAATAGTTTTTAATCTTATGATTTAAACATAATCTTCTCTCTTGCCGTCATAGTAGCATTATGCTATTTATCTCTTAATAAAAAACAGCTATTAATAACGATAATCGCTTGATTTGGATGGTCTACAAATATCTTGTAGTCTCAAGCGATTCGATTTAACCAACCAAGGAGACATTCATGGCTAAAGAATTAAGTTTACAAGAAATGCTAGAAGCAGGTGCACATTTCGGTCACCAAACTCACAAGTGGAACCCAAAAATGAAACCATATGTATATGGTGAAAGAAACGGGATCTACATCATCGATCTACAACAAACAGTACCTATGGCTCAAAAGGCTTATGACTTTATCAAGAAGACAGCTTCTTCTGGTAAGTCAGTTCTTTTCGTAGGAACAAAAAGACAAGCTTCTGAAGTAGTTAGAAATAATGCTGAAAGTTGTGGAGCTTTTCATGTTACTAACAGATGGTTAGGTGGAATGCTTACAAACTACAAAACAATTGCTCAGTCTATCGATAAACTAAGAAAAGTTGAAAAGATGAAAGAGACTGGTGATTTCAAATTACTAAAGAAAAAAGAACAATCAAAAGTTGAAAAAGATATGGCTAAGTTAGAAAAAAACTTAGGTGGTATTAAGAACATGAGAAAACTTCCAGGTGCTCTTTTTGTTGTTGATCCTAACAACGAAAGAATTGCAGTAAAAGAAGCAAACTTACTAGGTATTCCTGTAGTTGCTGTTGTTGATACTAACTGTGATCCAGAAGGTGTTGATTTTATCGTTCCAGGGAATGATGATGCAATCAAATCAATTACAATGTTTTCAGAGTACTTCGCAAACGCAGTGGCTGAAGGAAGTAAAGGTGCTAAAAAAGAATCTGGAGAAATCAAAGATGTAAGTCTTGAGAAAGAAATTCTTGAAAAGTACGAGAAAGATGTTGAATTAAAAATGGAAGAATAGATATTAGTTTAATAAAGAAACAAGGAATACGAAATGTCATTTGGTGCTAAAGAAGTAAAAGAATTAAGAGATAAAACTGGTGCAGGTATGATGGACTGTAAAAAAGCCCTTAATGAAACGAGTGGTGATATAGAAGCAGCTGTAGACTTTTTAAGATCTAAAGGCTTAGCAGCAGCAGCAAAAAAAGCTAGTAGAATAGCAGCAGAAGGTTTAGTTGCTTCTGTAGTAGAAGGAAGCGTTGGAGCAATTGTAGAAGTAAATTGTGAGACTGACTTTGTTGCTAAAAACGAAGACTTTACAAAATTTGTTGCAGACATTGCTAATCTTTTAATTACTAGTTCAGCTACTGATGTTGAATCTTTAAAAACTGAAAAAATGGGTAATTTAACTGTTGCTGAAAAAATTCAAGAACTAACTGTTAAAATTGGTGAAAAAATCGACGTAAGAAGATTTGAAAAAAGATCAATTACAACAGATGGTAAAATTGGATCATATGTTCATGGTGGGAAAATTGCTGTTTTAGTTGAAGTTGAATCAGATAATGCTGAAGCAACAAAAACTCAAGAATTTACAGACCTTATCAGTGATATTTGTCTTCATACTGCAGCAGCTTCTCCAAAATTCTTATCTTCTTCAGATATTGATGAAGATTTTAAGAAAAGAGAATCTGAAGTTTATGAAGCTCAACTAATAGAGCAAGGTAAGCCAGAAAAAATGATTCCAAATATAATCAAAGGTAAGTTAAATAAACTTGCTTCTGAAGTTTGTTTATTAGAACAAAAATTTGTTAAAGATCCAGATCTTTCAATCGCTAAACTTGTTGCTCAAGTTGGAGAGAAAATCGGAGCTACTTTAACTTTAAAAGGTTTTGATAAATTAGACTTAGGTTCTGGAATTGAAAAGAAAGAGGATAACCTAGCTGAAGAAGTTGCTAAGTTAACTCAAGGTTAAGATTAAAATTAAAAGTTATATGAGGGACCTGAATGGGTCCCTTTTTTTTAGTATTTAAGGGTCATAATGAAATATAAAAGAGTATTAATTAAATTATCAGGTGAAGCATTGGCTGGAGATAAAGCATTCGGAATTGATGGCAAAATGCTAAATTCAATTGCTTTGGAAATTGTGGATTTACATAAAACTGGTACTGAAATTGCGATAGTTGTTGGTGGAGGAAATATTCACAGAGGAGTTGCAGGAGCAACTGCTGGTATGGATAGATCGACATCAGACTATATGGGAATGATGGCCACAGTTATAAATTGCCTGGCTCTACAGGATAATATCGAAAAACAGGGTATTTATACAAGAGTTATGTCTGCAATAGATATGCAAGAAGTAGCAGAGCCTTATATTAGAAGAAGAGCAGTAAGGCATTTAGAAAAGAAGAGAGTTGTTATATTTGCAGCAGGAACAGGAAATCCATATTTTACTACAGATACGACAGCAGCTTTAAGAGCAAATGAAGTAAATGCTGAAGTTATAATGAAAGCTACAAAAGTAGATGGTATTTATGACAAAGATCCTATGAAGTTTAAAGATGCTGTTAAATTTGATGAATTAAGTTACATAGATGTACTTAACAAAGGTATAACGGTAATGGATTCAACTGCAATAAGTTTGTGTATGGATAACGACATGGATATTATTGTTTTTGATATGTTTGAAGCTGGAAACATTCAGAAAGTTGTTGAAGGTGATAAAGTCGGTACACTAGTAACAAAAAAGAAATAAATATAAAATATATATTAGAGGAGTTTTAAATGATTGATGGGATAAAAGAATTATTAGAAGAATCAATGACTAAATCTATAAGGTCATTACAAAGTCAATTTTTAAAAGTTAGAACTGGTAGAGCAAGTGCAAGTGTCCTTGATGGAGTGACTGTAGATTACTACGGTACCGCTACAGCAATTAATCAAGTTGGACAGATTTCAACACCAGAGGCAAGACTTCTACAAATCCAACCTTTTGATAAAACAATAATCGCAGATATTGAAAAAGCAATTATAAATGCCAATTTAGGTCTTAACCCTGGTAATGATGGAAACTTAATTAGAATTTCTTTTCCAGCATTAACTGAAGACACAAGAAAAGATCTTGTTAAGCAAATAAAGAAATTAGGTGAAGATTCAAAAGTTGCAATTAGAAATGCTCGTCGTGATCAAAATGAAAATGTTAAAAAAGCTGAAAAAGCTAAAGAAATAACTGAAGATGAATTAAAGAAATTTACTGAAGAAATTCAAAAAATCACTGATAGGTTTATTAAGGATGTTGATACTCAAGTAGGATCAAAAGAAAAAGAATTAATGACAGTTTAATGGAAAACTCAATTAAACACGTAGCTATTATTATGGACGGCAATGGTCGTTGGGCTAAACAGAAGTTTCGTCCTCGTGTTTGGGGACATATCCGCGGATCAAAAATTGTAAACTCAATTGTTGAGTCTGCTTCTAATCAAGGTCTAAAAGCTTTAACACTATATGCATTCTCCTCTGAAAATTGGTCTAGGCCTAATGATGAAATTAGTACCCTTTTTAAGCTTTTAAAAAAGTTTTTAATAAAGGAAAGAGAGCAGATTAGAAAAAATAAAATTGAATTCCAAGTTATTGGGGATATTTCAAAATTAAATATTGAAACTCAACAGCTTATTAGGGATGTTGAAGAAGAGTCAAAGAATTCAACAGGTTTAAAGCTCTCTTTTGCATTTAGTTACGGTGGAAGGATAGAGATCGTTGATGCTGTAAATAAGTTTGTAAAGCAAAACCCTGGTAAAGAAATATCAGAAAAAGATATTCAAAAAAACTTATACCGACCTGATGCTGGTGATGTTGATCTTATGATCCGAACTGGTGGAGATCAAAGAATCTCAAATTTTTTACTTTGGGGAGTTAGTTACGCTGAATTGTTTTTTACAGACACAAAATGGCCAGATTTTACAAAAAATGAATTTGAATCAATTATAGAGAAAGTTTCAGGGCACGACAGAAGATTCGGAAGTCTTGATAATAAAGGAAGCTTAGAGAAATCGAAAGAGCTTGCAAAGAATTTTAAACAAGGAAAATAAATGAGTAACACTCAATTAAGAATTATATCAGCATTAGTTTTAGCAACTATAGTCGGGATTTGTATCACGATGGGAGCTACAAGCTCATTAGGGCTTATTGGCGTTTTTGGAATTCTAGTAGTTGATGAAGTCATTGTTAATTTCTTAGGTTTTAAAAGAAGTCACATAGGCTATATTATTTCACAAATTACATTTATCGCGGGATTTGGATATTTTAACTTTATGGATATCTCTCCAGACTTTATCAAAGCATTTAATAATGTTGGTCTCGTTTTATGTGTAACTATGCTTATGTACTTATTCGTTACAAAACAAGATTCAAAAGGGATTTTAAAATTTTTAAAATCCTATACTTTTCTACTAGGGTTTCTTTTATTGATTCCTTTTATGAACTTATCAGCTTTGGTTCATGTAAAAGACTGGAAACTGATTTTGTTAGGTCTGGTTATATTAAATTTTTCTGTTGATACGGCCGCTTGGTTTTGGGGTAAGAACTTTGGAAAATATAAATTGTGGCCTGCGGTAAGTCCAAAGAAAACAATTGAGGGTTTTGCTGGCGGAGTGTTAACAGCTGTCGTTCTTATTTGCATATACTGGATCTTAGTAATCGGGAATTCGAGTGTTGAGCTAATCATTTGTTTTTTTGTTATTGCCTGCTGTTCTCAGTTAGGAGATCTGGTACAATCTAAGATGAAACGACAATTTGAAATTAAAGATAGCTCAAATCTAATACCCGGTCATGGTGGAGTCTATGACAGAGTGGATAGTTTATTATTTGTTGCTCCTTTATACCTTTGGGTTGTGTTAAATTTTATAGGGTAACTATGTTTATAGAAAAAATTGCAATTTTTATTATCTTTTTAGGTCCACTTGTATTCTTTCATGAACTTGGACATTTTCTTTTTGCTAGGCTTGCTGGTGTAAAGGTAGAAGTTTTTTCAATTGGATTTGGTCCAAAATTATTTAAGAAAAAATGGGGAGACACAGAATATGCATTCTCTTTAATTCCACTCGGTGGATATGTAAAAATGTTTGGCGATGACCCTTTGTCTGAAGTTGAACTAACTGATGAAGAGAAGGCCGTTGCATTTACTCATAAAACTAAATGGCGAAAATTTTGGATAATCTTTGGTGGTCCATTAGCTAACTTTATTCTCGCTTATTTTATCTATTTTGCTTTAGTAGTAAGTGGAGAAAATGTTCCTCAGGCTAGGTTTGGAGTTATTCCAGAGAATACAAGATATTATGAACTAGGACTAAGAAGTGGTGATATTCTAAAGAATGTTAATCAATCCGAGATCTTAAGCTTTGATGATTTGAATATGGTTGATAGTGAAGTAAAGAAACTAACTATTGAAAGAGAAAATAAATTAATTAGCTTTGATGTCGATCTAATTGGAATTCAGTTTATTCAAGACTTTGCTTCTTTTAGAGGAGCATTAAGAGCACCAATACTTTCAGATAATAAAGGTAATTCTTATATAATTTCAAAAGAGCTTACTGTTGATTTTAACTTATCGCTTGAGCAATTGGATTCTGAAAAACTTAATTATGTAAAAGTAATGCCAGTCTCTTCAGATTTAAGCACAATGAAGAAAATTGAAGATATCAAGTATGATGCTTCAAAAGTAATCGAAGTTAAGTTATCAAGCGATAGGCCAGTAATGGTTCAGCTGATTCAAAAAGGATTTTATCCAAGAGATCTATTTGTTGAAAGTATTGTTATGGGATCACCAGCTGATCAAGCAAAATTAGCTCGAGGTAATATAATAGTTAATGTAAATGGTAAATATATTCATAACTTTGAACAGTTAAGAACACAAGTTCAAATGGTTAAAGAAAATGAATCATTAAAGTTAAAAGTTCTAGAGAATGGAAAAGAAATCGAAAAAACTTTAATTCCAAAAATCTCAGAGGTTGATGGACAAAAAGTTAAAACAATTGGTGTTTATAGTGGGATTGTATTCTTACCTTTAAAGATGGTTGAAAGTAAGGCTAAAAGCTTAATTGATGGAATCTCTTCAGCTTGGAGAAGAACTGTTGAAGGTACAGAAAAAACTTTCTTAGGCTTTAAAAAATTAATAACTGGTGAGGTTGGACTGAAGAATATTGGAGGTCCTCTTGCAATTGGTAAAGTTGCATCAGACTCATTTGGGATTAGTTTATCTATGTTCTTTAGACTGATGGCAATAATATCAATCAACCTTGGTATGATTAACTTGTTTCCAATTCCTGTGTTAGACGGAGGTCATATAGTATTTCTATTTTTAGAGTTGGTTAATGGGGGACCACTATCAAAGAAAAAAGTAATGATAGCTCAACAATTAGGAATGTCTATGTTGTTTCTATTAATTTTTGTGGCTTTATTTAATGATATTTCGAGGCTCTTCTAATTAAATGAAATTATTCTTAGATACAACTTTTGGAATAACTGTAGGTTTACTAGATGATCAAAATGAATGGCTAGATTATAGCTTTGTTGATGGTCAAAAAGGCTCGGCCGTAATTCATAAAATCATTTTCAACTTATTAGAGAAAAATAATTTATTGATAGAAAACGTAAAAGCATTATTTCAAATTGCAGGTCCAGGATCATACACTGGAATGAGAGTCTCTGATGGAATCTCACAGATATTTGATTGGCAAAATATAACGACTTATGCATTTTACCACTTTGATGTTCCTAAACTTCTAAATATGAATTCTGGTATCTGGTTTGCGAATGCATTTAAAGGAGAGTTGTTTCTCTATAAGTGGTTTGATGAGACATATGAAAAATACCTTTTAAAAACGACAGAAGCTATAGAGCAGTTACAATCTTCGGATATTCCCATATTTACTTCATTTGAAAATGATAAAGTAGATTGTAAATATGATCTAACAAAAGACTTAATTAAACAGAATTCAAAAGAGATATTTGATTATGTAGAAGAGAATAATTTAAGGAAAGAATTGTACTATTTTAGAACTGTCGATGAGGAATTTAACGTAGGATCAAAGTCATGATGAAGAAATTTTTCTTATCAAAAGACTTTATTAAAAAGCTGCTCGTTTTAAGTCTTGTTGTTTATTTTGTAATGCCTGGTTTCATTACTTTTCTTTGGATTCTATCAATTGGAATATTCTTAGCATTATTTAGAAAGAATAAAGTTAACTTCAAGGATACACTGGCAAACTCAACAGATATTTTATTATCTCCAGTAAGTGGTAAGGTAATAAGTATTAGTGATGATAGGAGTATCATTGAGATTAAACTCCCATTATCTGGTCCTTATGGACTATATATGCCATTTTCTGCTCAGGTGGGTATGTTTGAAAAATTTAAAAGTGATGATAATAAATTTACAAAAAATAGCAAGAGATATAGTGTCGTTTTTCGAAGTAAACTTGGATCAACAACAGCTATAGAGTTATTTAACAGCTCCTTTGCAACTGAAGCCCATGTTTGGATTAAAACTGGTGATAAGGCCAGATCTAGTGCAAATTTTGGATATATGCCCCTAGGTGGGAAAATAAAAATAAATTTACCAACTGAATCTAATATTTTGATTTCAATTGGTGAGAGTGTTATCGCGGGATCAACGATCCTTGCAGGAATTAAAGGATAAAGTAATGGCCGATAAGAAATTTGATAAGTTTGCGTTCTTTTTACCAAATATTTTCACTGCTATGAATATTGGCTGTGGATTTGTTGCAATAATGTATTCTATGCAAGGTGAGTACTACCGTGCTTGTATGTTTATAATGCTTGGTGCAATATTTGATAGTGTCGATGGAAGAGTTGCTAGAATGACTGGTACGAGTTCAGCCTTTGGTGAACAATTCGATTCAATGAGTGATCTTATCTCTTTTGGAATGGCACCAGCAATAATTTTCTATAATAGATTTCTATTTGATAGTGGAAGACTTGGAATGGTAATTTCCTTTCTCTTTTTATTATGTGCGGCCTTAAGACTTGCAAGATTTAACGCCAATATTTCAAAAGTAAAATCTGATTACTTTCAAGGTTTGCCAGTTCCAGGTGCAGCAATTGCAGTATTAAGTTATATATTGGTCTCACTTGAGTACCCTGAGCTTTTTGTAAATAAATACATCGCTATGCCTTATATTGTTTTCTATGCGCTTCTAATGATTTCAAATGTTCCATTCTCTTCATTCAAAGGATCTCCTTGGGTTAAAAATAATAGAAAAAAAGTTCTATTTATCGTTTTCTTATTAGCATCTTCATTATTTGTTTATGAAGAAGTAATGATACCGGTGATTATTTCTGCATACGTAATTGGATCAATTCTTTATGTTGTTATTCATAAAGATAAATTTGATGGAATATTTGAGTGGGACGAAGATGAAGCTGAGGCTTTAGAAATACCAGTTAAAAATGACTAAATACTACAATTTAGAAATTGAATTCAAAGGTACACGTTTTCTTGGATGGCAAATTCAAAAAGACTTCTCTCCAACTGTTCAGGGAGAGTTAAATAAAGCATGTGCCACAATATTTAAAAGTGATGAAATAAAAACCATGGGATCAGGTCGAACTGATTCTGGAGTTCATTCTTTAGGGCATATTGTAAAACTCACGGCTCCTTTTGAAATTGCATTTGAAGCTCTTAAAAGAGGGCTTAATTCAATCCTCCCAAAAGACATAAGAGTATTAGGTGTAACAGAATCATCCAAGGATTTTAGACCAACAAACGATGCTCTAAAGAAAGAATATATATACCTTTTTACAAATAATAATATTGAAAGTGCTCATCAACCTGATTTTATTTCAAATAATCGATTCCATCTGGATTTTGATAAAATGAAGCAGGCATGCGAGTTATTTATAGGTTTACATGATTTTGTCGATTTTAGATGTACAGGGACTGATGTCTCGACAACAGTTAGAGAGATTTATGAGTGTGACTTAGTTGAACATGAAATGGACTTTCATGGAATCTTACCAAATCATTTTGTCTTTAGAGTTGTAGGAAATGGCTTTTTGAAGCAAATGGTTCGTTTGATGATGGGAGCAGTTTGGAATGTAGGAAGAGGGAAAACAACTCTTGAAGAACTAAAATCATCACTAGAATCTCCAGTTGGAAAGCGACTTGGTGCTACAGCTCCAGCTAATGGTTTATATAAAACAAAAGTCTGGTATTGAGCGAAGCGTAAAGGGCTATATCCTTTGACTTTTAGTGGTTTTCTGGCTATTTTCAGGTACTTTTTTATTAATAATTAACGCAAAACAAACATAAGAGGAAAACATGTCTTATACTATAGAAAACGTAAATGGTTGTACTAAAAAATTAGTTTTCAACTTTGATGGTGTAAATTTAGCATCACAAATTGATTCAGTATTAAAAGAAAAACAAAAAACATCAAACCTTAAAGGTTTCCGTTTAGGGAAAGCTCCAATGGGAATGGTTAAGCAAGTATATGGTGCTCAAGCTGAAAATGATGCTCTATATAGATTTGTTTCTGAAGAATTCTACAAAGCAATTCAAGAAGAGAAGATCAATGCTATAGGGCAACCAGCATTTGGAAATACACAATTCGAAGAAGGTACTAAAGTTTCTTTCGAAGCAACTGTTGAAACTTTCCCCGAATTTGAAATTGCTGACTATTCGAAATATTCATTTAAAAAAGAAGATGACTCAGTAAAAGATTCTGATATTGAAGATCTTAAGAAAAAGTATTTAGAGCCAAAGTCTGAGATGGTAGAAATTAAAGATGAGAAAAGAAAAATTGAAAATGGTGTTTTCGCTGTATTCAACTTTGAAGGTGAAACAGAAGACGGATCTAAACCTGAAAATATGAAAGCTGAAGAATTTCTTTTAGAGATTGGTTCAGGTCAGTTTATTCCTGGATTTGAAGAAGGAATGATTGGATTTAAAAAAGGTGACAAAAAAACTGTAGACCTAACTTTTCCTGCTGATTATCACGAAGCTGAACTTCAAAATGCGAAAGTTAAATTCCATGTTGAAATTCTTGAACTTAAAGAAAAATCAGCGCCAGAATTGAATGATGAATTAGCAAAAGAATTTGGATTTGAATCTGTTGAAGATTTTAATACAAAAAACAAAGCTAGATTAGTTGAATCCAAGAAAAGAGAAGTCCAAGCTAAGCTTCAAGAAGAAATATTAAAAAAACTAATCGAAGAAAATAAATTTGATCTTCCAAATACATTAGTTAACTCTCAAAAAAAATCGGTTCAAGAAGAGCTTTCTGGAAACTTAAAACAACAAGGTTTTAATGATGACATGATTAAAACTTACTTTGATAAGTGGGATGCTGATGTTGTTTCAAAAGCAGAATTTCAAGTAAGAAGTGGTTTGATTTTAGACAAACTTTCTAAGAAGTTTAAAGTTGAAGCAAATGATGCTGACTTAGATTCAAAAATTGAAGAAATGGCAGCTCAATCTGGAATGGATAAAGAGCAAGTTTCTTCTTACTACAAATCAAATGATCAAGTTAAGCAAAATATTATGTATGCGATCAGAGAAGAAAAAACTTTTGATAAAATCATCGCTGAAGTAAAAGTAAAATAATCTTAAAAATATTTTAAATACTGAGCCCTCCTTTGTTGGAGGGTTTTTTTTTGCAAAAAATCTGATTAATATCACCTCTCCATTTTAATCTACAGTTTCTATCCCAGTAATTAATTTTATCATTTTTAAAACTTAGGTTCTCTGAGATATGAGATAGTGGTGTTATGACCGCTTTATGCACAACAGGTTTTAATTGAGATACAAGATTGAGTGAAGTCGGTAGCACTAGTAAAAGGAAAATAGGGTACTTCGTTTTTAATTGATGAAAGATAGGGATAAATAACATTACAGATGTGGGAATAAATAATAAAAAATTCGTGTTCTTTGATAAAAAGATTAAAGTCGTTTTAAAAAAATAAAAGAAGTTAATGATTGAAGAGTCTATGACATTCTCACTTAAAATCCAAAAGTTAATACTTAGAAGTGGAAATACGAAGGAAAAGAGAGATGTGAAAATAGGATTTATAATTATTGAAATTGGATTTATTGGAAAATTTGTAAAGTAACTTATAATCAATTGGCATAAAAAAAGATTGTAAATTAGTTTGAACCTTGATCCCTGTGTAAATATAATAACTCCCCAGCATAAAAAACTAAAAGTAAAACTTAATGGAGAGTTAGCGTAACCGCCTATTAGAATATCAATAAGAAATGTGAGAATAAAAGAGTTTTGATTCGAAATCTTAAAACACTTTAATATATGAAAAATTATAATTCTTTTTAAAGAATAAAACCCAGTTAAGGGCATAAAAATAAACAAAAGAATGAAGTATATAAACTTATGGAACTTTCTCCTAAGAAATAAGAAAATGAATAATAACAAAGAGCTAAGGTGAATACCTGAAGGTGTAAGTAAGTGTATAAGTCCAAACTCTTTTAAGGCCTTCTTTAGTAAAGGAGAAACACTAGACTTATCGCCTGTTTGAGAAGAATAGTAGAAGGCAGTATCTGGGACCTTCCAGTCCTTTAACCTTTTCGTATTGAATTTAGGTTTATCCACTTTTGAGAATGAGAGATTTTGGTCTCTAATTTGAGAAAGTAAAAATATAGAAACTATAAATATTAAAGAGACCTTCATTAATAGGTTTAAGCATGTATATGAATAAGCTAAAGATTGTAAGTTCTTTAATTTAGAGGTGGATTGTGCTGCGCTTCGTTTTGATTTGAACCACTTTTAGTGCTAGAAATGCAATATAAAAGGAAATAGAGCGTATGGATTTACCACAATTAGCACTAAGAGAAATGTTTAAAACCTTCTACCAAGAAGATGATATCTCAAGAAACTTTAATTACATACAGGCTCTTCCAAAAGATACGGTTAAGTGTCAGCTGAAGTTTAAAGATGATATGACAATCGCTGGTCTATCTTATTTCTTTGAAGCCTTTAATTATCTAAAGCCTGGAGCTGTGGATTATGAAAAATTCTTAGAAATAGAAAAAAAATGTGTTCTTAAAAAGGACAATTTCCAAATTGAATTCGAATTACCTTTTAATGTTGTTTTAAGTGGAGAGAGAATCGCTCTAAATTTGTTACAAAAAGCGAGCTCAATTGCAACATATACGAAGAAATTTTCTGATATTGCTAAAGACAGTAGAGTTACAATTCTTGATACGAGAAAAACAACTCCTGGGCATAGAGCACTAGAGAAATATGCTGTTCAAGCTGGCGGTGGAAAGAATCACAGGTTTGGCCAAGTAGATTGTTGGATGATTAAAGACAATCATAAATCATTCTTTGGAGGATTAAAGAAGGCTCTTGAATACTTTGAAAGTATCAATTCTTTTTATACACCAGTAATAGTAGAGATTCATTCACTTGAAGAACTAAAAGCTGGATTAGAATTAAATATAAACCATTTTATGCTCGATAACTTTACTCCTGAAAAAATCATTGATGCTGTTAAGCTAAAGAAACCAGGAATTACTTTTGAAGTGTCCGGCGGAATAGGGTTACATAATTTAAAAGACTATTTAATTGATGGTGTTGATGCAATAAGTTCTGGCTCTATTACTTATAATGCACCTCATGTGGATATCTCACTAAAATATAAAAGGTAGATGATGAGTAGTTATCAGTATGACATTTTAGTTATTGGTAGTGGGATTGCTGGATTATCAGCAGCGATCAAACTCGCTGAAAGTAATTTGAAAATAGCAATTGTTACAAGAGAAGAGAGACCAGAAATAACAAATACTCATTGGGCTCAGGGGGGAATTATATATGCTAAGGATGATACACAGTTAATAGAGGATATAAATAAGGCCAGTGCATATACAGCGAACTTAGATGCAGCACAAATATTATCAGATAGATCAGCAGAAATTTTAGAAGAAATATTGTTAAAAAAAGCAGAAACAGACTTTAACAAGAATGAAAATGGAGAGCTTCTTTACACAAAAGAAGCAGCTCATTCAAAATCTAGAATTATATACAAAGGTGATTATACAGGACGTGAAATCCAAATTTCACTTTTAAATTACTTAGATAATAAACAAAGATTTCCAAATGTAGAATTTTTAACAAAACATACGGCGATAGACTTAATAACTCCAAATCACCATGGAATATCTATTCACCAAAGATATGAATCTCACAAAGTATTAGGTGCCTATATTTTAGATCAAGAGAGTGAAACTGTTAAAAAAGTAATGGCAAAGAAAACGATTCTAGCAACTGGTGGAATTAGTGCCTTGTACTTACATAATTCTAATACTGGTGGATCTCGAGGGGATGGACATGCAATGGCCAATAGAGCTGGTGCATACATCTCGAATATGGAGTTTATTCAATTTCATCCAACTACATTTTTCTCTGAAAATGTTCATAGACGCTTTCTAATTTCAGAGGCTGTTCGCGGTGAAGGTGGAACTTTAGTTAACTCTAAAGGCCAGCCCTTTATGCATAAGTACCATGAGGATAAAGAACTTGCTCCTCGTGATATTGTGGCCCGTGCAATTTTAGCTGAAATGATTGAGCTAAAAGATGATTGTGTTTATTTAGATATTACGAAGAAAGACCCAGATTGGATTAAAGAAAGATTTCCAACTATATATGCATACTGTCTTGAACATAAAGTCGATATTACAAGTGAAGCAATTCCAGTTGTTCCTGCAGCTCATTATACTTGTGGTGGAGTTAAGACTGACTTAGAGGGAAGAACAAATCTTCCAAATTTATATGCAGTAGGAGAAGTTGCTAGTACAGGTCTTCATGGTGCAAATCGTTTGGCATCAACTTCGCTTCTTGAAGGATTAACATTTGGATATATTGCCGCAGAAACTATTTTAAAATCTGTTGATAGTATTAATCATTATGAGGCTGATAAAATTCGTGAATGGCGTATCGGAGAGGGAGAAGTTGATCTTGGATTAGTTTCTCAGGATATTCAAACAATAAAGCAAACAATGTGGAATTACCTTGGTCTAAAAAGATCAAAGAATAGGCTTGCAAGAGCAAGAGCTATGTTTCGCGAGATGTCCGATGAGATTCATAAATTCTATAGACATGCAAAATTACAAGACGACTTAATTGGACTTAGGAATGCAGCTGAAGTCTCTCACTTAGTTTTAAATGCAAGTGTGAGGAATAAAAAATCTTCTGGTTGCTTCTACAGAGAAGACTAATGAATATTAAATTACTTCTAGGTATTTCTTTATCAGTCATATTTCATTTTCTATTACTTATTACTATCTCAACTCTTAGCACGTCGAATACTTATTCAAAAAACACGGGGAAATCAAGAATTCGAGCTGTTATAAAGAACATTAAATCAATCCCTACAATTGGAAAGAAGTCTAAGAATATAACTAATAATGAAAAAAAACACATTGAAGAAGTCTCAAAGTCTAGTTTGGATAAACAAGGGCAAGATAATCTACTCTCTCAATATCTAGACTCTATAAGAAGCGTTGTGGCCTCAACTAAGTATAAAAACTCATTCGCTACAAGATTAAATCTAAAAGGCCAAGTTGATTTGAGTTTTAAAATTAGTACTCCAAATTTACTCTCAGATTTAAAAATAACTAAAAACTCAAAAGCTAGCTCACTAAATGAATCAGCCCTTGCTGGGATAAAAAGTATTAATTCTTTTCCAAGTATTCCAACTGAATTATATACAGATACTGTTGAGGTTGAAGTTTCTATTATTTATGAGTAATTAAAAATAGTAAGCTCCAGAAACTAATAAAGATATTATTTCAAACTCTTGTTTTGATTTAACATCTCGATTTAAAGTATTGTTAAACTTATATTTATTACTGAAACCAGATGTAACAATTATGCCGTTGGTTCCAGTTCCACCTTGCTGGTTTGTTGGAGAATATCTTATCCCAAATCCCATTGAATCATTTTTATTAAAGTCATAACCAACACTTGCTCCAATAGTTATTGAGTTATGTTCTGTTGGGCCCCAGATGATATTGAGCTTGATTTCTCATTTGCAAGGCCTGCTGGATTTAGCCAAGCAGCCGTTACTCCTCGAACTCGAGCTGTAGCAATATCCCCGACATTTGAATACTTGCCCCCGACAAGATTGTAGGCACTTGATATTACAGGAGTTAAAAGAATCAGAATAAATATATAAATTTTCATGATCTATTAAATCTTTTTGATAAACATGTGTAAAGTTAAGCAGTTAGAAAAATTTACTTACTTCTTTATATGCTTAGACTTATTGCTTCATTAAGGCTAGAAATCAGAAAAATCATATTGGGGAAAAGCATGGAAAATACTTCTAATTCAGACAAATTGTTTGTGGATAAATCACTTTATTTTACTTCACTAGGTTGTTCAAAAAACCTTGTGGACTCAGAAGTAATGTTAGGTCACTTGGGACTGGATGGTTTCAAAATATCTCAAACACCAGATGAAGCAGAAGTTATTATTGTTAATACATGTTCATTTATTGAAGCAGCTAAAACGGAATCAATCGAAACTGTATTAGAGCTTTCTGATTTTAAAAATCCAGACGTTGGTAACTGTAAGGCACTTGTTATGAGTGGTTGTATGGCACAAAGATACTCAAATGAGCTTGAAGATGAAATGCCAGAGATTGATTTATTTATTGGTACTGGTGAATATAATAAAATCGTCCAACTTCTTCATGCTTTAGAAGATGGAAGACTTGAGAAAAAGTCCTTCGTAGAGATTCCAAAATTCATTCATACTGAATTTGATCCAAGAATTAATACATCACCATTTTATACAACATGGTTAAAAATATCTGAAGGATGTAATAGAAACTGTACGTTCTGTATTATTCCAACTCTTCGTGGAAAACTTAGATCAAGAAGCATAGAGTCTCTAGTCGCTGAATCTAAGAATTTAGTTGAAGGTGGAGTTAAAGAATTAAACCTTATCTCTCAAGACTTTTCTGATTATGGTTCTGACTTTGAAGGATTTGAGAAAGTAGATAATAAAAATCCAATTATTCACAATATGCTTAAAGCTATTGGTGAAGACTCTGGAGCAGACTGGGTTAGAATCTTTTATTTCTACCCGGATGATCTTACAGATGACGTTATGGACTTGATGGCATCTTCTGAAAAAATATGTAAATATCTTGATATGCCTGTTCAGCATTTCTCAGATAAAGTCTTAAAGAGAATGAATAGAACGAAAGTTACTCGCGAAATAATAATGCAAAAGATTAAAACTCTGCGTGAAAAAATTCCTGGGATAGTATTAAGAACCTCTGTTATTGTTGGGTTCCCTGGTGAAACGGAAGAAGATTTTCAATCTTTGTTAGATGGAATTATTGAGTGTCGTTTTAATCACCTTGGAGTTTTCAAGTATTCTGATGAAGAGGGTACTCCTGCTATAAGACTTAAGGATAAACTTTCTCAAGAAATTATCGATGAGCGTTTTGAAAAAATATATGAAGTTCAAAGAGATATTGCTCGTGAGTTGAATGAGGCATTTATTGGTCAAACAATTGAAGTTCTTGTTGAAGGTCAGCATGATGAAACTGAATTACTTCTTCAGGGTAGACACCAAGGACAAGCACCAGATATTGATGGTAAAGTAATTATCAACGATGGAAATGCTAATGTTGGAGATATTGTCAAAGTTGAAATTACTGAAGTTCTAGATTATGACCTTGTAGGCTCAATCATTTCTGAACAATAAACTACTCTTTTAAAAGTTTCTCTAAAAATCCATTAAAATCTTGGCTAAACTTTTCAAAGTACTTTCCTGTCGCTGGACCATTGAAGCCGGCGTGAATCTTTCTGATTTTTCCGTTTTTATCAATATAGATTGTTGTGGGAAATGAGATAAAGTTTTCTAGTCCAGGTAGGACTGCTGATAGTTTATCCTCTTTTGTATATCCACCTATAAGAATTGGATAGTCTATATTGTAAAGTTTCTTGGCTTTTTTAATTTGTTTAATTGCATGAGCTTTGTCAGGGCTTCTTTCAAAAGCTATCATATAAAACTCAACATTCTTATTTGGATTAGCTTTTCTCCATTTCGTTATAAATCTAGTTTCATCGATGCAGTTAGGGCACCAAGTACCAAAAATTTGTAATACTTTAACTTTGTCTGATTTTTCTCCTGGATTATACAGTTTGCCGTCTAGGTCTATTAAAAACAACTTTGAAAAATCTCCTTTATAAGATGTGATTCCTTCTGGATCTTTTAATTCAAACTTTTTATTTGGCTTTGCATAAAAAACTTCATTCCAGTTTTTTCCGGCATACATAGTTCCAATATATTCTCCAAGATGAGTAACATTACCCCTAAACAAAAATGCAAAAGCCCCATCGAAACCATAAAGAGTTAACTTCTTTCCATCAAACTTTGGAGTGAGATACCTGTAGTCTCCAGTTTGAGTTAAGATGCTGGCATGAGTGAATTTTTCTCCTTGGGTAAACAGTAAGATACCATCTCGATCCGTTTTACCTTTCATCGTAATCTTCCACTTCTTTGGAACTTTATTTATTTCAGTAAAATCCAATTTTTTCTTATTCGTTTGCTTCATGCCAAAAATAGGAACTTTGTATTCATTCTTTTTATTATACTTAACCCAGTTTCCTTTAAGAGTATTTCCCATTTTTGATAAAACAATGGCAGCATCAAAGTTTAAGATGTCGATCTTGATTTCTTTTTCATTTTTGTCTTTTATGTATGACAGGTTAATCGTCTCTTTTCCGTTGTAGAGAATGACCTCTTTATCGTTTATAAATTCTAAAACAAATGGAATTGCTTGCTTTTGAATTTGTAAGTCTAGGGACCATCTGCCTTTTAGCTCTGTATTTGTAAAACAAGAACTTAATAGAAGTGAAACTGTAAGGATTATAATATTCTTCATTTGTAATTTTTTCCTATATATCTTCGGATTATATATAAAAAAGGCCATGAAAACCTATTTATATTAGACAGTTATGGTTATTTGACAACTTTTGCTAGTTTCTGTCAATCAATCCAATTGAAGCATTTCTAGGATGAAGTATTATCTAGAAGATAAAAGATAACAGGAGAAAAAATGGGTAAAATTATTGATAAGTATGCAGTTATAGGAACAGGGCCATGTGGTATCGCTATGATGAGATGTCTGACTAAGATGAATATTCCGTGTCAGGGCTTTGAGTATCACTCCGCAGTTGGTGGAATTTGGAATAAAGAGAATCCTCTTAGTACCATTTATGACTCAGCTCATTTAATTTCTTCAAAGACCATGACTCAATTTGATGAGTATCCATTTCCGGAAAAGGTTGCAGACTTTCCTCATCAGTCAGTTTTAAAAGAATACTTTGAAGGGTTCTCTGAAAAATTTGATCTTGATAAACATATTAGATTCAACTCTGCTATTAAAAAAGTTGATAGGAATGAAGATGGATCATGGACAATTGATTTTAAAGATACAAAAACAAATGAGGAATATAGTGAAACATATAAAGGGGCAATCTTAGCTACGGGTCTTTTTAATAAAGGGAATGAAAATGCTCCTAAGTGGCCGGGGCAAGAAACTTTTAAAGGTGAAATTGTTCATGCTGCTAATTATAAATCAAATGATTTATTTGCAGATAAAAGAGTTTTAATTGTTGGCTGTGGAAATAGTGCTGCCGATATCTCAATTGATGCTGCTCATAGAGCAAAATCTGTTGATATGAGTTTAAGACGTGGTTATTACTTTGTTCCTAAATATATTTTTGGAAAGCCCATGGATACAGTTAATGGTGTTTTTAAAAAGATTTTACCTGAAGGAATTAAAAAAACTGTAGATAAGCAAATGCTTAAATGGTTTGCTGGAGATCCTGTGCGGTTTGGATTCCCAAAACCCGATTATAATATCTATGAGTCTCACCCTGTAATTAACTCATACCTTTTACAGTATGTTGGGCATGGTGATATTAATATTGTTAAAGATATAGAAAAAATAGACGGTGATACAGTCTTTTTTAAAGATGGAACAAAAAAAGACTATGATGTTATTCTTACTGCAACTGGCTACCATATAAAGTTTAAGTATATTAACCATGAACTTTTAAATTGGAAAGGCGCATGCCCTGATCTTCATTTAAATGCGTTTCATCCTAAATTTGATAATTTTTTTGTTTTAGGAATGATTGAAGCAACAGGAATTGGATGGCAAGGGCGATATGATCAATGTGAACTTGTTGCTAATTTTATAAAACAAAGAGACAGTAAAAATCCTTCTGAAGCATTTAAGAGATTCAATAAAGAAAGACAAGCAAACTCTACCGATTTATCAAATGGTACCAAGTATATCAAGCTAGATAGAATGGCATACTACGTTCATAAAGAAACTTATATGAATAAAGTAAGTTCAAGTATCCAGGAACTCCAATAATGAAAAATATACTAATTACTGGTACAAGTGGATATGTTGGAACTCAAATTATTGAAAAACTGAAATCCGAGGATTACCCACACAAAAGTGAAATCGGAAAAGTTGTCGCTTTAGATGTAAGGGATAATGGCGTTAGAGTTGGTGGAGTAGAATACTACTTTGAGGATATTAGAAATCTAGAAAAGATGAAAGAGATTTTTAAAGAAAATGATATAAATACAGTTATACATATGGCCGCAATATTATCTCCTAGTGAAAAAGTTCCACTG
>Ga0209712_10001221_pt1 | contig 22113 bp, 16 predicted proteins | sample ArcOceMetagenome_FD_187443 | JGI IMG/M metagenome (GOLD analysis project Ga0209712, IMG submission 187443) | Marine eukaryotic phytoplankton communities from Arctic Ocean - Arctic Ocean - Greenland ARC118M Metagenome (SPAdes) (version 2) | ecosystem: Environmental > Aquatic > Marine > Oceanic...
CCATACTTGGGGCTATTGCTGGTGCAGACATTGCTAATAAGAAAGGCAAAAGCAAACAAGTTATTGTGGGTCATAAGCAACAAGAAGTCTGTGATGTAGTAATGCAACAGCGCTCGGTGAGCCAAGTGACTGGCTACAAAACCTACATTGAGTTTGGCGGCAACGTATGGCAAATGACCACCACCATTCCCTACACTACGGGTGAATTTTTAAGTGTTAATGTAGACATAACGCCTACTGAATAGCTCTCACTGCTGCAGTGCCAGGCCCAGCATTGCTGGGTCTGCATTACCGCCAGATAAAATCACTAAAGTGGTTTTATTTTTTACCGCTAAGCTGTTATTTAAAATAGCAGCTAACCCAACACAGCCTCCAGGCTCCACTACAAGCTTTAATAGCTGCATACACCTAGCCATACTGACTAATACTTGTTGGTCGTCCACTGCCTTAGCGCCATCCAAATAACGCTGAATTATGGGAAACGTAAGCTTTCCAACCATGGGCGTGACGATAGCATCACAAATAGAAGAGGGCGCATTTTTGTTGGCCAGGCGGTGGCCAACGCCTATTGATCGTGCGGCATCGTCATGACCTTCAGGTTCTGCGCCCCAAATATTAATGTTTGGAAAGTGATATTTGAGTGCTGTGGCAGTACCTGACATTAAGCCTCCGCCGCCAATCGGCCCAATGGCTTGATCTGGCACTAAACCGAGCGCCTCAAACTGATTGGCAGCTTCTAAGCCAACAGTGCCCTGGCCTGCAATAATGTCTGCATCATCATAAGGTGGAACGAGTGTGAGATTATGTTCATGAGCCAGTTTAAGGCCGATGGCTTCACGGTCTTCTGTGTTTCGATCATATAACACCACCCTAGCGCCAAGGGTTTTGGTATTGGTAATTTTAATTTGTGGCGCATCAGCTGGCATAATAATGGTGGCAGGCACCCCAAAGTAAGCTGCGGCAGCAGCAACGCCTTGAGCATGGTTACCAGAAGAATAAGCCACCACACCAGAAAGTTGGTTGGCTTGGGAAAGTTTGCTGAGTTTATTGAAGGCTCCACGAAACTTAAACGAGCCAGTGCGTTGTATATTTTCAGCCTTGAATAATATTCTCCCGCCTAATTCTTGATTAAGTATCGGCGATTCAAGCAACGGCGTTATTACAGCGTGGCCTTTGATACGTTGGCTGGCCACAATGATGTCTTTATAGTTGATGGCGAGGGTAGTCATAAAATTAGCCATACCTTGTGTTTGAATTGTTAGAATTTTTTAGACCACAAATAATAGCACCTAGGGCACACAATGCACGTAAAACTGTCTTTACAGGCTGGCATCAGTTTACAACATACCTGAAAATAAAACCTGTGTTATCATAGTCGACTGCGTTTCTATTTGCCGTCACCCTATGACATTGACCAGCCGCCCAAAATCACGACTTAGGTTACCCCCTAATAAACATCAGGTTAAACAAGAGTTAGCCCAAGATGTAGCTCATTTTCTGGCGCGTGGCGGAAGTGTAGAGCAGGTAGAGCAAGGTGAAACGGCTTTAGTGAATGGCTGCTTTAATCAGCAACGGCCAGCAGTTGCTAGCCAAGTGCAAACGCGTACGCTTTTGTCCTCTCAGGTTGATGCCATTGAAAAGCGCAAAGAAGAGAGACGTTTACCTAAACCTATTCCTACGCCCATTAAAACCAACCGCCGTCCCACTAAGAAGTGGATATACGACGATTTTGGCGAACCTTTGCGTTGGGTGTGGGCTTAATAGTTTAGTCAGTATTTCATTAAGGAATAGTACTTATGCAGTTTATTATTGCCGATGACCATCCTTTATTTCGTACTGCCATGACCCATACATTGCAACAGCGCTTTGCTGGTGCGCAAATCTTGGAGGTAGGTAGCTTGCCTGAGCTATTGAATTTGTTAAAAACAGGCATAGAAGCAGACCTTCTTTTACTCGATTTACATATTCCAGACGCCCATGGATTTACTGGATTAGTGCAGGTTAGTGAACACTTTCCAGAGATGCCCGTTATGATTGTGTCGGGTAATGATAATCCAAGTGTTATACATAAAGCTGTGGCCTTAGGCGCGAGTGGTTTCCTACCTAAGTCAGCCTCAAACGAAGACATTGCTGTAGCTATTGATGCAGTTATTCAAGGTCAGGTTTGGATACCTGATAATCTGCCAGCACCTGCAATAGAGCCAGTTGGCGAGAACACTGCTGAACGCATAGGCTCGTTAACACCACAACAATTGCGGGTGTTAACAATGATTGGTGAAGGCTTGTACAATAAGCAAATTGCCTCAGAACTTCTAGTGACTGATGCCACTGTAAGGGCCCATGTGACTGAGATTTTCCGTAAACTGGGGGTTACCAACCGCACCCAAGCGGTGATCTTTTTTAATCGCTTAAAAGTAGAAGACCCTCATCACCAGACGATCTAGAACGAGCCACCTTGTGAGGGGTTTTAGCTCACTTGTATCCTTGATACGGATTAAAGCAAACGGTTAATAAGTTTGCGCAGTACTGCAGGTTTAAGTGGTTTATGAATTAACCCAAAGCCTGACTCTTTAATGATATGTTTCATTTCATTGCTGCGGTCTGCAGTAATAATGATAGCAGGAGTGTCTTGAGCCATTGCCGACCTCATTTGTGTGACTGCATCAGTACCGAAAAGCCCTTGGTCTAAATGATAGTCTGCCAGTATGAGTTGTGGCCAAGTTTCAGGAGGCATGGAGGCAATGAGCTTTAGCCCCTGATCTGCACTGGCTATGCAATAAACATCGCATCCCCACAAAGCTAACATAGATTTCATGCCTTGCTGAATGCTCACTTCATTGTCCAGCACTAATACCTTAAAACCATTAAGCTGATAGTGGTTTGTTGGTGATTCTGTGCTTGTCTCTTGTGCTTTTGTGAGTGCAGAATCGCCCCAAGGAACTCGAATAGAGAACATAGAGCCTTGGCCATAATGAGAAACAACCTGCAATGGGTGGCACAGAGCCCCAGCGGTGCGTTGGGCAATAGCCAAGCCTAAACCAATGCCATTTTTTTGTGCATGTGGGCCACTCTCTAAGCGTTTAAACTCAATAAATATATCTTCTATGTGGTTCTTAGGTATGCCAAAGCCGGTATCCCATACTTGTATTTCTAGGCCATGTTCTGACCGTCTGCAGCCTAAAAGCACCTTGCCTTTTTCGGTGTAACGCACAGCATTGGTTAGGAAGTTCTGCAACACACGGCGCAACATCTTTGGGTCGCTGTAAAGGGTTGCTGTGCTGCATTGCAAGTGAAAGGTTAACTCTTTTTGTTGGCACAGTACGGTAAATTCATTAGCCAGCTGTTGCATCAGTGAGGAGGCGCAAAAATGCTCTAGCTGTGGGTCTGTGCCACCACCATCTAGCTTAGAAATTTCTATTAAATCACTAATCAATTGTTCCGCACTAGCCAAGGAGGCATCTAAATATTCTGCAAGTTGTTGGCTTTGAGGGTCTTTTTGCAAGTCTTGCTGACGCTGGGCTAGGGCCGTAGAAAATAGTTTTGCCGCGTTTAAAGGTTGCATTAAATCGTGGCTAGCAGCTGCTAAGAAACGGGTTTTGCTTTGATGGCTTGCATCGGCTTGTGCTTTTGCTTGGTGTAACTCTAGGTTTACCTGAGACAGAGTTTCAGTGCGATCATTAACTCGTTTTTCTAGGCTTTCGTTGGCTTCAATCAGGTTTTTTTCACTTTCTCTTAGGGCAGATTCGGCGTGGTGTTGTTCACTAATGTCTACATAGGTATTAACATAACCGCCGTCGGGCATAGCGTGACCCCGTACTTCAATCACAGTGCCATCTTCACGATAACGAATGCTGCGATGCTGTTCTCCACGAATAATCATTGCCATACGTAGTTTAACAATACGGGCAGGGTCAATGGCACCGTATTCACCTTTTAAAGCACTTAGGCGAATAATTTCTTCTATGGGAGTGCCTACTTTCACGACACCCTTTGGGAAGTCAAAAAGTGCTAAATAACGTTTATTCCACATCACTAGATGAAGGTCTTTGTCGATTACAGTGATGCCTTGGCTTACATTGTCTATCGTGGCTTGCAAAAGGCCTCGGTTAAAGCTAACGGCTTTGGCTGCCTCACCCACGATAGAAACCACATCACCTAAATGGACGTCTTTTTGGTTTAGGCTAGATTCCACTACAGCCCGTGCCGAGGAAGTGCCAATAATGCCACTTAAAGTGCGTTCAAAGTGACGTATAAGCTGGGCATTAATAGGCGCATCTTTATGTAAGTCTAATTGGGGTTCTTCAATGGCTAACTGTTTTAGTGATTCCATGGTGGCTCGGTAGCCCAAAAATCGCTCCAGTAAAGTGAATAGGTCATCCACTGAAAGGCCAGTATGGTGGCGGCGGCTTTCAATAAGTGCAGACTGAGACAAAGTGTCTACGAACAAGTCGGCTTGTATGCGATCAATTAGTCTTGGCTTACTCATTTTAGAAACAATGATATAGAAGAACACGTTAAGGCCTAAACTAATAATAGTTGCGTGTGAAATTGGGTCCAACTGCAAACCAAACAATGCTGTGGGCCTAAGCCACTCAATACCAAAAGGGCCGTAACTAATTATGTTCCCAGACAGCAGGAATAACCCCGTAAGGTTGGGTAACAATAAGCAATATACCCAAGCGGAAAAACCAGCTAACAAACCTATTGTGGCACCACGTACATGGCCACCTCGCCAAAAAATTCCACCAAATAAAGATGGGCCAAATTGTGCTACCGCAACAAATGCTGATAAACCAATAGAGACCAGTGCAGTGCCACTATCGATGAGCAGATAGTAACCATAAGCCAGCAGTAAAACGGCAAAAATACTCAAGCGCCTTAGGTTAAGCAGCAAGTGGCCTAGGTTTTTGTTTTGTGATACATCAACTGCACGTACATGCAATATAAATGGCATGATAATGTCATTAGTAAGCATGGTGCTTATGGCTATGGTGGATACAGCAACCATGCCCATAGCGGCAGAAATACCCCCTATATAAGCTAAGATGGCAAGGCCAGTTTGTCCCTCAGCCATAGGCATCATTAAAGAGTACAGGTCTGCATTGGTAGACGTTCCAGCCAAAGCTTGGCTGCCGGCCCAAGCAATAGGGATCATAAATACACACATGCTTGTCATATAAAGGGGGAACAACCATCTTGCAGTGTTGATATGTTGTGGATTGGTATTTTCTACCGCTAACATATGGAACTGGCGTGGCAGGCAAACAACAGCAATAACACCTAAAAAGCTTTCAATAATGAAGCTGCTGCGAAATGGATCGAAGGCAGCCAGACTACTGCTGCCTTTTTGTTCTTCTAGTTGGTTAAAAATATCATTAAAACCATCATTAACGACATAAGTTGCAAACAGTCCAATGGTCACAAAAGCAACAAGCTTAACCAAAGACTCTAATGCAATGGCTAAAACCATGCCCGGGTTATGGGCTGATGTATCGACTTGGCGGGCCCCAAATAAAACACTAAAAATACCAATGAGTAAGGCAATCATCAATACCGAAATATCTGCCTGAGAGTCACGCAAACCATCTTGGGCGGTGAGTACAGCGTAGCTCAGATCTATTGCTTTAAGTTGTAGGGCAATGTAGGGCAGTAAACCCAAGGTAGCTATGAGGCTAATAATTACAGCAAGCCGCCTACTTTTGCCATAACGTGAGGAGATAAAATCAGAAATAGAACCAATATTTTCACGCTTGGCAATAAGAACGATTTTGTAAATGACGCGATGGCCGAGCAGGAAAAAAAGTATTGGCCCAAGGTAGGAACCCAGAAAATCCCACCCAGACGTAGCCGCACGGCCTACAGAGCCATAAAATGTCCAAGAAGTTAAAAAGACCGCCAAGGATAGGCTGTAGATAATGGCCTGAAGGTGCTGGTTGGCGTAGGCCCTATATGACAGCAGCTTATCTCCAAGTTTCGCCACACCTAGCAGAAGGACAAAGTAAGTCAGAGAGATAAGTAGTACAGAGCCGCTGGTGAACATAGAGAAATAAATGGTTTAGATAAAAGTGTGGGTAGGGTACCACGGTCAATGGTGGCTGGTCATTGGGGGGTATCAAAACTCACTAACTCCGACTGCAGACCGATAACCCGCATTTAGACCTAAGTCTATGAACCGACATATATCTAATACCAGTGAATCTTTTCTGAGGGTACCTTAGACAAAACAAGAATATTTTAAAGCAGAGTCTATTATGACCCAAAGCTCGAAAAAACCGACTTATCCGGCACCGGGACTAGATACTTTTCCCAAACTTTTGCAACACAATGCGCGTATGTTTACCAATAAAGATGCCATGCGTGAAAAAGAATTTGGCATATGGCAGTCATGGACTTGGAGCCAAGTAGCAGATGAAGTTGAGAGGTTTGCCTTAGGCTTGCAGGCTAATGGTGTTAAAGCTGGTGACGCAGTTCTTATTATCGGTGGTAACCGTCCACGCACTTATTGGACTATGTGTGCTGTGCAATCCTTAGGGGCGGTGCCTGTGCCTACTTACCATGACTCCGTAGCAGGTGAAATGCAATTTGTGATTGAGCATTCTGAAGCCCGAGTCATTGTGGCTGAAGACCAAGAGCAAGTGGACAAAATTCTAGATGTAAAAGACCGGTGCCCCGCAGTAGAGCTAGTTATTTATGATAATCCTCGCGGCATGAAAGGTTACGACCCAGAACTAGTCAAAATTCAAGATTTTGTGACGATACAAGCACAAGGTGAAGAAGTTCGAAAAAAGAACCCAAAACAATATCAACAGCTTGTCAGTATGGGAAACGGAGAGGATGTCTCTATTATCCTTTATACGTCCGGCACTACGGGTCAACCTAAAGGTGTGGTGTTGACCTACGATAACACCCTACTAACAGGATACTACGGGGGTTTACTTGAAGGCCTTACTGAAAACGAAGAAATACTAGCGTATTTGCCGGTGGCTTGGATTGGCGACCACATTTTTTCTTACGCCCAATCTTACGCTATGGGGTTTTGTGTTAATTGTGCAGAAAGCTCTGAGACGATAGCTGCAGACATGCGTGAAATTGGACCTACCTATTATTTTGCCCCACCTAGAGTGTTTGAAAGCTTATTGACTAACGTGCAGATACGCATGGAAGACGCGGCGCCATTTAAGCGAAAAATGTTTAAATATTTTATGCAAGTGGCTAAGACAACAGGGATTAAACTATTAGAAAAAAAGTCAGTTAGCCTTTTTGACCGGTTTAAGTACGCTCTGGGTAATGTGCTGGTATACGCACCCCTTAAGGATGCTTTGGGGATGGGTCGTGTGCGTTTAGCTTACACCGCAGGCGAGGCTATTGGTGGTGAGATTTTTGATTTCTATCGCTCCCTAGGCATCAACATTAAGCAGCTTTACGGCCAAACGGAATCATCTGTATTTATTACGGTACAGCCAGATGGAGAGGTTTTTCCAGACACAGTAGGTACTCCAAGCCCAGGTGTTGAACTGAAAATAGCTGATAATGGTGAGGTGATCTACCGCAGCCCAGGTGCGTTCCACAGTTATTTTAAAAACCCAGAATCTACAGCGTCTACTAAAACGTCTGAAGGTTGGGTTCACACCGGTGACGCTGGCTTTATGACCCAAAGTGGCCACTTACGTATTATTGACCGGGCTAAAGATGTAGGTGCATTTAACAGTGGCAAAATGTTTGCACCTAAATACATTGAAAATAAGCTTAAGTTCTTCCCTCATATCCAAGAGGCCGTAACCTTTGGTGACGGTCGTGATGAATGCATGGCCTTTATCAATATTGACCTAGGTGCGGTGGGTAATTGGGCCGAAAGAAACAACATTGCCTATGCCTCTTATCAAGAGCTAGCAGCGCACCCTGAAGTCAACAAAATGGTGGGTGAAAGTGTTTCTGAGGTGAACGAATCGTTATTAGGTGACGAAATGTTAGCTCATTCTCAGGTTAGTCGCTTTCTTATATTACACAAAGAGCTAGATGCTGATGACGGTGAATTAACTCGCACGAAAAAGGTTAAACGTAAGCTCATAAACGAACGTTACAAAGTGCTGATCGATGCATTGTATGCAGGCAAAACGCAATGCTTTATTGAAACCGAAGTTGCGTTTGAAGATGGTCGCGTTGGTAAAATTTCCGGTGACATCAGTATCCATGATGCCAAAACCTATAACCCTGTTGCCCAAGCGAGCTAATCCATGAGTGAATCATTGCAAAAAATGGAAGCGGCCTCAAAACTGTTAGAGCTGAAACATATCGACTTATCTTTTGGCGGTGTAAAAGCCATCAGTAATATTAGCTTTGATGTTTTGGAAGGTGAGGTTCGTGCAATTATAGGCCCTAATGGAGCTGGTAAAAGCTCCCTGCTCAATGTAATTAATGGCTTTTATCATCCCCAGCAAGGGGAGATTTGGTTTGATGGCAAACAGCGTCACTCCATGAAACCTTATCAGATTGCTTATCAGGGTATTTCTCGTACCTTCCAAAACATTGCGTTGTTTAAAGGCATGACTGTGCTGGATAATATTATGACTGGGCGCTTTACGCACATGCATAAAAATATGCTGTGGCAGGCTTTATGGAAAGGCCCAGCGGAACAAGAAGAAATTGAAAATCGTGAGTTTGTTGAACACATTATTGATTTCTTAGAGATTCAGGCGATTCGTAAAACCCCAGTAGGGCGCTTGCCTTATGGTTTGCAAAAGCGTGTTGAGTTGGGGCGTGCTTTAGCTGCGCAGCCAAAAATGCTTTTACTTGATGAACCCATGGCGGGCATGAACGTAGAAGAAAAAGAGGATATGTGTCGCTTTATTCTAGATGTGAACGACACGTTTGGCACCACTATTGTGCTCATCGAACATGACATGGGCGTAGTAATGGACATAGCAGACCGTGTAGTCGTATTAGATTATGGTCGAAAAATTGGTGACGGCACTCCAGACGTGGTGCGTAATGATCAAACTGTAATCGATGCCTATCTTGGCGTGAGTCATTAAGGGGACTATGTATGAGTGCTGATTTTTTATATACCATCGAAGTGATACTCAACGGCTTAATGGCTGGTGTAATGTATTCTTTGGTTGCCCTTGGTTTTGTACTAATTTTCAAGGCCTCTGGAATTTTCAACTACGCACAAGGTGTAATGGCGTTGTTTGCTGCACTCACTTTAGTGGGTATACAAACTGGGCAAATACCTTTTTCCCACCTTATTAATGCCATCTTTGGTACCAATATTCATCACTTCGGATGGCAGGTGCCTACCTTATTAGCGATTGCTTTAACGATAGGTGTAATGGTGGTATTTGCGATTCTTGTAGAGCGCTACATATTGCATCACTTGGTTAACCAAGAACCTATTATTTTGTTTATGGCCACCATTGGTTTAGCCTACTTTATGGAAGGCTTTGGCGACATTATGTGGGGTAGTGACATTAAAACCTTAGATGTGGGACTGCCCTCAGGTGGTTCACTTTGGTTGGAAGAGTACACGTTAGGCTGGGCAGCAGAAGGAGAGCAGTACTACGGCATGTACCTAGACAAACTTGATATGGTGGCCAGTTTAGTCGCCATAGTTTTAGTGGTTTCATTAACTATATTTAGTCAGTACACCACTACTGGCAGGGCCTTGCGGGCGGTGGCAGATGATCACCAAGCAGCCTTGTCTGTGGGTATTTCCCTGCGCACTATTTGGGTAATTGTGTGGTCTATTGCAGGTTTTGTGGCTTTGGTGGCCGGTATTATGTGGGGTGCCAAGTCTGGTGTTCAGTTCTCACTCTCGCTAATAGCTTTAAAAGCTTTGCCAGTATTAATGTTGGGTGGCTTTACCTCCATCCCAGGGGCCATTATTGGGGGTTTGATTATTGGTGTAGGTGAGAAATTATTTGAGTATGCCATTGGCCCGTTAATTGGCGGTGCCACAGAAAATTGGTTTGCTTATGTATTGGCCCTTATGTTTCTTGTGTTTAGACCGCAAGGGTTGTTTGGCGAAAAAATTATAGAAAGGGTGTAACAGATGTTTTATCGCGAATCGGGTGATTTTAAAAAGACTTACCAAAAAGACAGCCAAACTTTTCCTATTAAGTTTGACCGTTGGCGCTACTATTTTGTGATGTTGATCGCATTTGTTGTTGTACCCATGTTCCTCACAGACTACATTGCTAATGCTGTAATGATTCCCTTTTTAGTATGGGCTATTGCGGCACTAGGGCTGAACATTCTGGTAGGTTACACAGGGCAGTTATCTCTAGGTACTGGTGGTTTTATGGCGGTAGGTGCCTATGCCACCTATAAGCTTATGACCGCATTTCCAGGAATGGACATGGTAAGCGTTATCCTGCTTTCGGGGTTAATAACCGCCGCAGTAGGAGCATTATTCGGCTTGCCTAGCTTACGTATTAAAGGCTTCTACTTGGCAGTAGCAACATTGGCAGCCCAGTTCTTCTTAGTTTGGCTGCTCAATAAAGTGCCCTGGTTTTATAACTATTCTGCATCTGGCCAAATTAGTGCGCCACAAAGGGAAATGTTTGGAGTGATTATTACGGGCCCTCATGCTACGCCAGTTGCTGGGTATTTATTTTGTTTGGGCTTTGCCGTAGGTTTGGCTTGGATAGCACGTAACCTCACCCGCGGGCGCTTGGGCCGCAGTTGGATGGCGATCAGAGACATGGACATTGCAGCAGAAATTATTGGTGTTAATCCATTAACGGCTAAGTTGTCGGCCTTTGCCGTTTCTTCGTTCTTTGTTGGCATTTCTGGCTCTTTATTCTTTTCAGTTTACTTGGGTGCAGCCGAAGTGACCGAAGCGTTTGGTATTAGCGTTTCTTTTTCTGTGCTATTCATGATCATCATTGGTGGCCTTGGCTCTATTTTTGGTAGCTTTATTGGTGCGGCATTTATGGTACTAATGCCTGTGTTACTAAAAAATGTGTTGGTAGGTGCCATGGGATGGCCTACAGATTTAGCAGCCCACTTTGAGTACATTATTGTTGGTGGTCTTATCTTAATATTCCTTATTATAGAACCTCATGGGCTGGCACAAATGGCCAGAGTGTTAAAAGAGAAATTACGGCTTTGGCCGTTCCCGCACTAGGCTAACACAGAGCCTTTTTGGCTTGGTGTAAACCACTTAGTGTTGTTTCATGCTCATTTGAGCAAAATAAAAATAAGTCGAAACCTTAGGAGGATGACGACATGAAATTTACTAAACTAGCAACTGTTGCTTTGACTACGCTGGCTGTTTCAGCGCCTGTTGTAGCTGATCTAGTATTCCCATCATTGAGTTACCGCACGGGGCCATATGCCGCGGGTGGTGCACCTTATGCTGATGGCTATGCAGATTACTTTACGTTGTTGAACGAGCGTGATGGTGGTATCGGTGGAGTTTTGACCGCTGTGCCTGAATGTGAAACTGGTTACAACACTGCTAAAGGTGTGGAATGCTATGAAGCAACGAAGGGTGATGGTGCGCTAGCGTATCAACCTTTGTCTACGGGCATTACTTATCAGTTGATCCCTAAAACCATGGCCGATGACATTCCGTTAATGACGCAGGGCTATGGCCGTACGTCTGGTGCAAACGGAAAAGTGTTCTCTCATGTATTTAACTTCCCAGCCAACTACTGGTCTGGAGCGAGCCGTATTATCAACCGTATTATGGAAGAGAATGGCGGCACGATTAACGACCGGAATATTGCTTTGGTTTACCATAACTCCGGTTATGGCAAAGAGCCTATTCCTACGCTAGAGGCATTGGCAACAAAGCATGGCTTTAACCTGACCTTGATCCCAGTAGATCATCCTGGCCAAGAGCAAAAGTCTCAGTGGTTGCAAATTCGTCGTGAACGCCCAGACAATATAATCCTTTATGGTTGGGGTGTAATGAATCAAGTGGCTTTGAAAGAAGCCGCTAATATTCGTTACCCAATGGATCAAATGTTTGGCATTTGGTGGTCTGGTACTGAAAACGATGCCCTTGAAGGTATGGGTTCACATGGCTACAAAGCAGCTACTTTTCACAACGTAGGTAGCGATTATCCTGTCTATAAGGATATCCAAAAGTTTGTAGTTGATGCAGGTTTAACTGCAGGTGATGGTTCTAACGTGGGTACTGTGCTGTATAACCGTGGTATGTATTCTGCCATGTTAGCAGCAGCTGGAGCTGCCAACGCACAAGAGATTCACGGTGTTAAAGACATTACTTCTGGCATGATGCGCGACGGTCTAGAAGCATTGAACGTAACCAATGAATTTATGGCTGCTGCTGGTATGCCTAAGTTTGGCCCAGAGTTTAGTGTTAGCTGTTCTAACCATGGTGGCCCGGGTAATGTTGGCATTCAGCAGTGGGATGGCAACTCTCGCGAATGGAAGCTAGTGGGTGATTTTGAAGCGCCAGATATGGAAGTGATTAGTGCGCTTATTAAAGCTGACTCTGAAGCTTATGCTGCAGAAAACAACATCACTCCACGTGACTGTTAAAAGTTAAGTTAACGCTTTAGCTTAGTGAGGCACCCAAGTATGTGGGTGCCTCTACTTTTACGTTTTACTAAAATAGATTGTTTTGCTGGTGATAGGATAAAATCATGACCACAGAAAAAGCACCGATACTGGCCATAAATAATATCGAGGTCATTTATGATCATGTGATATTGGTATTAAAAGGCGTATCTTTAGAAGTGCATGAAAAAGGCATTGTGGCCTTACTCGGCGCTAATGGCGCCGGTAAATCTACCACCATTAAAGCGATCTCTAATTTGTTGGGCTCCGAGCGCGGAGTAGTCACTAAAGGCACCATCGAATTTGAAGGTAAAAATATAAACACCAGTAATCCAGCTGAGCTGGTAAAAATGGGTGTAGTGCAGGTGATGGAAGGCCGGCACTGTTTTGAGCATTTAACCATTGAAGAGAACCTATTAGTCGGTGCTTATGCCCGCACAGATGGCCGTCGGGCCATACAAGATAGCCTAGAAATGGTTTATAACTATTTTCCGCGCTTAAGGGAAAGGCGTAAAAGCCAAGCAGGATACACATCGGGTGGCGAACAACAAATGTGTGCAATCGGTCGTGCCTTAATGGCCAACCCGCACATGATTTTGTTAGATGAACCGTCTATGGGATTAGCCCCGCAGCTGGTGGAAGAGATTTTTGAAATTGTTAAAAAGCTCAATGAAGAGCAAGGCGTAACTTTCTTACTCGCAGAACAAAACACTGCTGTTGCCTTGCGTTACGCTACCTATGGTTACATTATGGAAAATGGCCGAGTAGTAATGGATGGCAAAGCCAGCGACCTACGTGAAAATGAAGACGTTAAAGAATTCTACCTAGGTGTTAGTGATGGGGAAAAGAAAAGCTTCCGTGATGTGAAGCAGTATCGACGCCGTAAGCGTTGGTTGGCTTAATTACTGTGCTAGCAACGTAATCCATCCCCGTCCCACCAAAACCACATCGCCTAGGGATTGCTGCAACCCTTTGGCCATGCCTATGGTGCTTATTCAATGGCGCCATTTAACCACACACACCAAACAAACTTTAGGTTTATCAACATAAAGTACGCCACATGATAAAGGACACACCATGACTGATTTTTATGACAACCTAGAAACCCGTGAGCCTGATCAACGTCAAGCTGAACAAATAAAAGCCATAGCGCACCAAGTTGCTCATGCTCAAGCCACATGCCCTGCCTGGGCAGATATTCTGAAAGCAGTCAGCGCTGCCGACATTACTTCTGCCCAAGCCCTTGCTGCTTTGCCTGTTACTCGTAAATCAAGCCTGATTGAATTACAAAAAAACACCATGCCCTTTGGCGGTTTTGTTAGTTCTGAGGCGGCGCCACTGGCGTATATTTTTACATCCCCAGGGCCGATCAACGAACCAGGCTTTGATGTGCCAGATCACTGGCACTTTGCTAGAGCACTATATGCGGGTGGTTTGCGCAAAGGCGACTTGGTGCACAATACCTTTTCCTATCACTTTACCCCAGCAGGGGTGATGTTTGATAGCGCATTAAAGGCTTTAGGCTGCCCGGTAATAGCTGCAGGCACTGGTAATAGTGACATGCAGGCTCAAAGCATTGCAGCCTTAAAGCCTAAAGCCTATGTAGGCACCCCCTCATTTTTGAAAATAGTGCTAGAAAAGGCTGATACCTTAGCACTAGACATTAGCTCCTTAACCCATGCAGTGGTGGGTGGGGAGCCATTTTTTCCAGCACAACAAGCCTTCTTTAAAGCCCGTGGACTAAACGTATTGCAAGGTTATGCTACGGCAGACTTAGGCAGTATTGCTTATGAAACACCAGCCCAAGAAGGCATGGTTATTGATGAAGATGTGTATGTAGAAATTGTACGGCCAGGCACAGGAGACCTTGTAGCAGATGGTGAAGTGGGTGAGGTGGTAGTGACTAACTTCAACCCACACTACCCACTTATCCGTTTTGCTACGGGAGATATGTCTGCCATTATGGCAGGTCAAAGCCCCTGTGGGCGCACCAACAAACGCATTAAAGGCTGGATGGGGCGTGCTGACCAAGCCACCAAGGTGAGAGGTATGTTTGTTCGGCCAGAACAAGTGGCAGACTTAGTGGCCAAAAATGAATCTTTGGTCAAGGCTCGCCTGCGTGTGACTCAGGTGAATGGTCAAGACAGCATGCAAGTATTGTGTGAGGCCACAGTAATTTCCCCTGAACTTACGGCGGCAATAAGTGATAGCGCACGCAGTGTGTTGCATCTGCGCGCAGAGGTAGTGTTGCAAGAAGTGGGAAGCCTGCCTAACGATGGTATTGTTATTCATGACCAACGCGAGCATTAGTGCTTTAGTTAATGAGGTTAAAGACATATTTAACACTCAATCAAACGCTGAATAAATAAACAAAGCAACACAGTTTATGGCATACAGTGCAGCGATAGGTAAGGTGTTTGCGCGGGCGATTTGGCTACCATTAATGTGATAATTACCCTGCATAACCAATAAGGTACCTGAAACTGGGTTGATAGCACTGCCTAAGCCCCAAGCGGCTAAAAAAGTCATCGCTAACAGATTTGGGTTAGGCTGTAGCGTTAGCAGTAATGGTGCAGTCACTGCCATAATCATGATGACATGCACGCCTAAACGAGCTGCCACCAAGCAACAACCTAACGTTAAACACGCTTCTAGAGGGCCGTAATGGGTGAAAGGTAGCCATGGTGGCATTACCTTAAACAACGCGCTTAACCCAATAGCAAACACCCCTGCAGCTAAAAATAACGTAATCTCGTTATGCATGTTGGGCAAGCGGTTAGTAATGTGGCAATGAAGTTGGTTTGTACGTCCTTCGTATAGCAACACTATAATGACCAACAAGGGTGCGCAAATAGCAATAATTTGGGTAATGGCAATAGTTGGCCACACCTCATGGGCAATAATCACTGTAACTGCTAATAGCGCAGGAAGAACTAAATTCCGCCCCTTTAATGGGTACCCGGTAAGCTTTGACTCAGGGGCTCGATGTAGCCAATACAGCATGGCTAAACTGATCAAACCCATAGGCGCGCCAACACTCATTACTGCTAACATTTGCATGTTTGGTACCAGGCTTAAAGTGTAGGCCATTGCGGCAAAAAAGGGTGACCAAAGAGCGCACATTGCAAAATTAATGGTCAGCATGCTGGCTGCGCGAGTATCTATCTTTCGGCTCTCGTTGAGCTTTTCTGCAATAATTAATAACGCCGATACGTTAATAATTGCACTAAAAAAATGCCCCGAAGCTAACGTGCTTATAAGCCCTTTTTTACCTACCGGCAGGGCTCTTTTTTTACTTCGCTTAGAAGGCGTGGCAATAAGGCTTAAAAAGCTCACTGCAGCCAGCATTGCCAGTAGTTGAGTATTGCTATTAATAAGCGGGTAAAGCGGCACAGCGGCGCCCTCAAGCAGGCTGAAGCCAAGGCTGGCTAGCCCAACACCGATTAGCGCCATTGATTGAATCAAAGAGCGGTGTGCAAGTAACCGAAAAGATGAGATTGCAAAGCCCCACAAAAGTATGCCAGCAATGGGATAAAGCATTGGAAAGGGCAGTGCTAGCGCACTTAAGAGCGCTCCTATTGCTAGGCTGTAACCTCGAATTTGGTGAATCAAAGGGAAGCTCTAGAACCATGAATTTTACTGAGAGTCACCTGCTCCCGCTTTATTAAGGCTTGCCATATAGGTTGGGCTAGCATACGTTCAAAGTAGGCTGACAGGGTAGGCCAACGTTGATGATCTGGGCGTTCACCGCCGTGCATAAAGCTAATCATCTGACTGGTAATGGCGATGTCTGCTAAAGAAAAGCAGTTATCGACAAAATAGTCCTGAGTTCCTAGTTGGCTAGCAAGGTAGTCTAGTAATGGAGGGATCTGTTGTGTTATCACAACTTGGATGTGGTCTTCATTGGGTGGTTTACCAGAAGGTCGTATAATGCGTTGTTGAAATACTGCAAAAGCGAGTAATGGTGCTAGTTCGTAATCAGCAAATTTTTCTAACCAGCGCACTTGTGCCCGTGACTTGGCATCGGTGGGGATAAGCGGTGTTAAGGCCTCATGATTTAAGGTTTCAATAAGGTAATTGCAAATGATGCTTGAATCAGCCTGGTGCCAATCATTTTCTTGAAGCACAGGAATCTTTTTCAAGGGGCTAATGTTAACGAAATTATCTGGCATAAATCCGGGCGCCACTATTTTGAGAGCATATTTAGTTTTAGAGAGGCTTAAAAGATACATCACTTTGCGAACAAAAGGCGAAAGAGGTGCGCCATGAAGGGTAAAGGCCATGTTAGTAATCCAAAAAAATTAGTGGGTCTATTGTCGCTGAGGGTTGGCGCAAACTCAAATAATTTAGTAATTTAAAGGGCTGGTGCAATAAATAACTAAGTGGTTGAAATAAACCCAATATTTTTCACATTAGTGCTTGACAGAAAACGGCTCAATCACTAATATGCGCACTCCAGTTTGGTACAGCTAAGAAGCAGTATCAACCGCGAATGTGTCCCGTTCGTCTAGTGGTCTAGGACACTGCCCTTTCACGGCGGTAACAGGGGTTCGAACCCCCTACGGGATACCACTATTTTTTTGGAATGCGGTTAGTAGCAAGTCGTTCAACTGAAATGGCTGGCGCAAAACTGCAAGCCTAAATAGTAAAGGCTAATCACACGCCTTCAACAAGTGATATGTAGCGGGAATAGCTCAGTTGGTAGAGCACGACCTTGCCAAGGTCGGGGTCGCCGGTTCGAATCCGGTTTCCCGCTCCATTTTTTCTAAAAATAACACGCCTATTATGTGGCTTATTGCTAAAACAGCAGAGCCGCCTAGCTGTATTCGGTGTGATCTGCAAAAAAACGATTTAACGTATTGATTCTAAAACCCTTATGCCTGCTAGTAGTCAGCTTTTTATAGGCAATATTTCAGCATTGGCTGTGCAATAATTATAAAATACTAAAGATTACCCCGCATATCCCAATTTTCAGTTGACATAATCCAGCAAAATCAATAATATGCGCTCCACTCTTTACAGAGCTATAGCGTCCCGTTCGTCTAGTGGCCTAGGACACTGCCCTTTCACGGCGGCGACAGGGGTTCGAACCCCCTACGGGATGCCAACAAAGTACTTTGTAAAATGAGCGTTTAGGCTCATAATAGTGACGGTTTATTGCTTGCCTTAAAACAGTGATGTGTAGCGGGAATAGCTCAGTTGGTAGAGCACGACCTTGCCAAGGTCGGGGTCGCCGGTTCGAATCCGGTTTCCCGCTCCAAATTTGGCCGAATGGCAGAGTGGTTATGCACCGGATTGCAAATCCGCTAACCCCGGTTCGATTCCGGGTTCGGCCTCCACATACTTTTCTTCAGACATTTTTTAACGTCTGAATAACTCGAAAAACAAAGAGATTTCAGCTTTTTAAGGTCTGTTTACGTCTCTTTACGTCCATTGACATCTCTTCTTTTTTGGGGGTATATTGGGGGTATAAAATAACTTGATTATTTCTATACCTTTGCAATATGACTCTAACTGTTATCAAAATCAATAGTTCAAAGCCATTAGATAAGCCCTATAAATTATCTGATAGTGGCGGGCTGTATTTATTGATTCATCCCAATGGTTCCAAATACTGGCGTTTGAAATATCGCTATGCCGGAAAAGAGAAAGTATTAGCTTTTAATAAGTTCCCAATAATTTCTTTAGTTGAAGCTCGTCTTAAGAGAGATGAAGCAAAGCGTCAATTATTTGAAGGGTTGGACCCTGGCATTGAAAAAAGGAAGAATAAACAAGTAGCAAATATTAACGCAAGTAACTCATTCGAGACTGTGTCCAAAGACTGGTGGAATAATCAAAAGGGGCGCTGGAGTGAGGCTCACGCTGGTCGAGTTTGGAATTCACTAGTGGTTGATGTTTTCCCTCAATTAGGTGCATTGCCAGTAACTCAAATAGATACTGTCGAGGTCTTAGCTGTGATTCGCAAAGTAGAACAAAGAGGGGCGCTTGACGTTGCTAGTCGAGTCCTTCAGCGGTGTGCCTCTGTGTTTAGATTTGCAGTTCAAACAGGTGTATCTAAATATAACCCAGCGAATGATCTTGCTGGCGTACTTCAACAGCGCAAGCGAAGACATAGATTGGCCTTAACTCGATCAGAGTTGCCAGGTTTTATGAAAGTGCTTAGGGTCTATGATGGACATGTACTGACTCGACTAGCTCTAAATTTGTTGGTGCTCACTTTTGTTAGACCTGCTGAGGTGCGCTTTGCACGTTGGGAGGAATTCGATTTCAAATCCAATATCTGGCGTATCCCTGCAGAACGCATGAAAATGGGAACAGAGCATATAGTTCCGTTATCCAGTCAAGTCATGGATTTAATCACAGAGCTTCGACCATACTCTAGCCATTATGAACTGTTATTCCCAGGAGAGAGGTCACACTCAAAACCTATTAGTGATAATACAATGATATATGCTATGTACCGGTTGGGATATAAAAACCGAGCTACACCGCACGGTTTTCGCACGAGTGCCTCTTCAATTCTTAATGAGGAAGGTTTCAATCCAGATGCAATTGAGCGACAGTTATCCCACATGGAGCGAAACAAGGTACGGGGTGCTTACACTCAGCATGCCGAGTATTTGGCCGAAAGAACCAAAATGATGAAGTGGTGGGGCGATTACCTTCAGAACATTGAGTCCGCATAGGTTCAGGAATAGTTTGCAGTGTCTTCAAGATGAATACGGGAGTAAATAGTGGTGTCAACTATCAAAGGTAAAGGAATAGCCAACTTGAGAGGCGACAAGGACGATTTAAGCATTGAATTGAAGGCAAGTCAGAAAAAAGCGAATGAGCAGGCATTCGACTTGTACTTCAGAGTGGGAGAAATTCAAGAGGAATTGCTTGAGCACGTTAAGATGCGCGACTCGGAGCCTGCTGTGAAGGCATTTTTGATGGATCACGTTAACCATCTCCTAGAAGATCTACGCACAGGAGTAAATCTTACAGAAGCTCAGCGCAAACTGCTTGAGCCAAAGCTACACGCTAGATCGGAGACTACTTATCTGAACGTAATTGCCAGCCTGCTAGAAATTATATCTGGTGAAAGTGATTTGTTCAAAAACCCCCTTGAGCATGTTGACCAGGCAACTTTGATAAATCATTTAACAGAAACCTATATAAAATGCCCTGGCATTTCGAAAAGTAATCTGGAAAAGGTTTTTCCGAGAGCGAAGAGATCAATGCTCGAAACCTAAGAAACCCTAATTAGGGTTGCATTAACCCTAATTAGGGTTACGTGATTGAAGTCGTAAAATAACCTTGAGGTGTTTTTAACAATACCTCAGAGGCGTATGAATGACTTTAAACAAATCTTACCTAGAAGCTGCGAGCTTTAATTCCGCATCACATGAAAATATCCAACGTTGGCCTGTAGTATTTAGCAGAGTTGGGTTGTGTCGGTCCTATGTTCACCTATTAATATCCAAAGGCGAGTTTCCTCATCCTATAAAGCTTGGGCGGCGCGCAAGTGGATGGTTGGAATCTGAAATAGATGCTTGGTTGGACGTTCGAATTAAATTACGCGCAACTACATGCGAGAGTAATGCAGGAGGAAGCAATCATGAGTAATCAACTATTCATGGGCGAATTGGGCCTTATGCTGAACGACAACGGGTATAACATTATCCCAGTGGTTAAGGGAACCAAGCGGCCAGCACTAGCCAACTGGTCTAAAATCAAATCAACACCAGAACTCATTGAGTCTTGGGATGCTGACTCTTCGATAGGTATAACTACTGGCGAAGTAGTGGCTATAGACATCGACTGCTATGACAAGGATGTCACTAATGCGATTTTTAGATACTGCAATAAGAATATCGGCAGGGGACTGGGTCGGATTGGTAAAGCGCCAAAGGCTCTTCTTCTATTCCGCACAGACACGCCTATGGCTAAGTCAGTCTCGTCAAAGTACATGGATGAAGACGGCAATGTTAATTGCGTTGAAATACTCGGCAAAGGGCAGCAGCTTGTTGCCTATGGTATCCACCCAGATACACAGAAAGAATACTTGTGGCCTAAAGCCTGTCCTACTAAAGTGCCTATCGCCGATCTTCCAACGATCAGCGCAGAGCAGATCACTGAGCTCTTCTTCTTCTTCGATAGATCAACACCAGCTAAGTGGAAATGCATCTCACCCGGTTCGCTCCAATATCAACCTGATTATCAACCTCAACATCAATCTCAACCCACAGCAAATCAGGACAACGTCCTAAACTTTGAGCATATGAAGTCTCCGTTAGACCTATCAGATGAGGCGATTAATCGCCATCTGGATCGAGTTAGTGCAGAGGATTATAGCCAATGGATATCGGTTGGACAGGCTCTGCACCACCAATTTAATGGAGATAGTGATGGACTTGAGAAGTGGGATCTTTGGTCTTCCAAGGCCGCCAATTACAAAGACTGGGAGGAATGCCGAGACAAGTGGGAAACCTTTGAAACCATCCACGATGGAGGCACAGTGACCTTTGCTACTGTTATTGATCTCTCCAAGAAAACTAGTGCAGCAGAGCAGCTAGATGAAGCTGTAGATCAAGCTAACACCCTAGTGTTTAGGCCGGTCGGTAAGATCGATGCATCGTCCCTGCCCGTCAGAGAGTGGGTTCTTGGACATCGATTAATGAAGGGCTATATAACGGCCATGTTTGCTCCAGGTGGCGTCTCCAAATCGATGTTTAGCTTGTTGAGTGCGGTTTCTGTTGCGTCCGGAAAACCTTATACGGGAGAGACTGTCCATCGGAAAGGAAAGGTTTGGGTCATCAATAATGAGGATGATGAACCAGAACAGTTAAGGCGATTGGCGGGGATAGTTAAGCACCATAAAGTTGATGATAGTGTTCTGGATAACATCTCACTATCTTGCGGGTACGGTAACCCATACGTCACATCCACGGTTGATAAAGAGGGGAATGTGGTCCACCACCCTAACGCTGAGAAGATCATTTCAGAAGCTAAAGCAAATAATGTGAACTACATCATCATTGATCCGTTCATATCAACTCACCAATCTGATGAAAATGATAACAACTCGATCCAGAAGGTTGTGGATGTATTGAAACACGTCGCAAAGGAGGCAAATGTAGCCATTGAGTTGGTTCACCATACGCGTAAAGCGACTGGTGGAACTAATTCAGAAGATCATGCAGGCAATGCCGATGCAGGTCGTGGTGCTTCGTCACTGAAGGATGCATGCCGAGTAATCGCTACCCTAGCCAGAATATCCCAGAAAAACGCTAAAGACCAATTGATAGACTATGAGCACGAAGGTCGATTCCTTGTTCGTTTAGATTCTGGAAAGGGTAATTATTCAGGACCTCCAGAAAGTGCTGAATGGTTCAAACAGGTATCCGTGGATGTAGGTAACGGTGACGCTGTTGGCCCCCATGAAATGTTCGATATGGCAGAGCAAAAAGCGATTTCTGATAGCGAGAAAAGACAGCAGAAGAATGAACAAATTGCTCAGCATTTACTGAGTATCGTTTGCGTAGCCAAGGTCGGAGTCTCAAGACAAACTGAACTTATTGCCCAGATTGTTAAGGAGGTTGG
>Ga0209712_10001222_pt1 | contig 22113 bp, 15 predicted proteins | sample ArcOceMetagenome_FD_187443 | JGI IMG/M metagenome (GOLD analysis project Ga0209712, IMG submission 187443) | Marine eukaryotic phytoplankton communities from Arctic Ocean - Arctic Ocean - Greenland ARC118M Metagenome (SPAdes) (version 2) | ecosystem: Environmental > Aquatic > Marine > Oceanic...
AGAAACGCGCACGCCAGAACGAGAAACGCCGCCAGCATAACGCCAGCCTGCGCTCAATGGTTCGCACATATCTCAAGAAAGTTGATGCAGCAATCGCCTCAGGTGACCACGCTACTGCTCAAGAAGCTTACAACGCTTCTGTACCAGTACTTGATCGTATGGCCGACAAAGGTATTTTGCACAAGAACAAAGCTGCTCGCCATAAGAGCCGTTTGAATACCCAAGTTAAAGCACTGGCAAAGTAATTTCCCAGCAGCATAAAAAAACCGGCTCACGCCGGTTTTTTTATGCCTGTTAGATTATACATCCTGCTCTGTAGATAGCGTTATTCTGTATCGCTAGGACCCTAGCAGACTAACGATACCAGTTAACCTGCCTCGGCGACTGTGCTACCAATTAGCGCTCAGGTAAGCGTGCTCATCTGCTCTTTTAAAATAAACTTCTGCACCTTCCCCGCAGGGTTGCGCGGCAACGTATCTACAATGTGTAATTTGCGCGGCAATTTATAGCGCGCTAATGTCTTACCTACAAAGCTTTGCAGCTCATCTAATGCCAGCGTGGCCCCAGGATGTAAAACAGCAACAGCAACCAATAACTCACCCCATTTGTCATCAGGCACGCCTATTATTGCAACCTCGGCAATAGCATGGTGCTCAAACAAAACGCTTTCGACTTCAGCTGGATAGATATTTTCACCCCCAGAGATAACCATATCTTTAATTCTATCGCAGATAAAAAGAAAGTTATCCTCATCGAAATAGCCCACATCACCGCTGTGGAACCAACCGTTCTCATCAACTGCCTCAGCAGTCGCTTCAGGGCGATTCCAGTAGCCTTTCATAACATTGGGCCCCTTGATCCAAATCTCTCCACGCTTGCCATTAGCTAATGTTTGACCATCGCTATCGACGATGCGTACCGATGTAAACATCAAGCTCTGACCGGCCGACCCAATCTTACTCTTTGCATACTTACTACCTAATACCGTGACATAGGGCGATGTTTCTGTCAGTCCATAACCCTGACAAAAAGTAACACCACGATCCGCATAGATATTAAGCAGCGGCAGAGGAACCGGTGCTGAGCCAACATTAAACGAAATAACAGTACTAAAGTCAGTGCCCGCAAAGGCTTCATGCTGGGACATCATGGTGAACATTGTTGGCGCACCAAACATAGTGGACACCTGATATTTTTCAATGTCATGCAATACAGCGCCGGCATCGAAGCTTCTATGCAAAACCACTGCAACACCTCGCACCAAGGAAATATGGGTAGTGACATTAAGACCACCAATATGAAATAACGGCGCGCAAGTAAGACTTGCCCCTACCATGCTCTCCTCAAGCAGCGACACATTGACTGTATTCCAAAATATATTACCGTGGGTAAGCATGGCGCCTTTTGGCAAACCAGTGGTTCCAGATGTGTACATAATCAGGGCAACATCATCAGTTTCGATGGGAGCAACGGTCTTGACTGGCGTGGCAACCGCCATTAAATTTTCCAGAGACTCCCAGCCGGGCCTGTCGCTCTCTATAGAGAGATAGTGCTGAACCGATAGATCCTGTTTTTGTTTAACAAGAATCGTTGTGCAGGCGTCATCGGCCAACATGATTTGGATACCTGAATCACCAATTATAAAGCCAGCTTCAGCAGGGGTTAGACGAAAATTGAGCGGCACGAAAATAGCCCCGATGCAACTACAGGCATAAACAGCTTCAAGAAAGCAGGGATGATTTAAACCCATATAGCCGACACGATCGCCGCGGCTAACACCTAGCTCAATCAATATTGCAGCCAGCTTACGTATTCGACCTGAAAGGTCAGCATAGGTTTGCAACCCTCCTTCAAACCTAAGCGCAGGATGCTGCGGGAAAAGCTCGGCGCTTTTTAAGATCGTCTGCCCCATCCCAATATTAACCACTTGCTCATGAAACATATCTTGACTCCTCTATCACTGAGTTACTTTCGCTGATTATTTAGCTCTACCGGGATGCCTTCGATTAACCGGTTAAATCGCTTGTTTTAGCAGGGCATCGACCAGTAATCAGGCGCCATTAGCGTCAAAGTAACATTATAATTATTTGACATATTATACATATATCAGTATTTTAAATCCCAGAGTTTCAGCCAATAGTGGCCATTCATAAGAGTTTGGTAGCGGGCTGGGATGGATAACTATCCACTTAAACCAAACCACAGGCTTTACGGCTAGGAGCGATTAAATTGGCTTACCTCAAACGAGAAAATGATAGAAACATCTATTACGAAGATAATGGCAACGGATCCACAGCGATCATTCTTATTCATGCTTGGGGAATGAGCCTCAGAGCCTGGGATGGCACCTTACCCCACCTGATCGATGCTGGTCATAGAGTAGTGACTCTTGACCATCGCGGCTGCGGTCTTTCTGATAAAGATTTTGACGACATGAGCATTAATGCGATCGCCAGCGATGTAGTCGCCCTTGTCGCAGAGCTGGGTCTTAAGAAGGTGATGCTCAATGGCTGGTCCATTGGCGGCGCGGTTGCTATTGAAGCGGCATCAATCCTTAAATCTACTTGCTGTAGCCTTGCACTGACCTGCCCAGCAGCGCCTGTTTACCTGCAAAAAGAAGACTTCCCTCACGGTGGAACCGAAGAAGTGTTGAGTGGCACCCTGGCTGCCTTAAAAGCTGATCGACCGAATTTTCTAAAGGATTTATCGAGAGGTATCTATGCGGCAGAGGTCAGTGAAAACGTGATTGACTGGACGTGGAGTATTTTCATGGCCGCCTCACCGATGACCGCGCATACGCTGGCTGAGTTGGGACCACTAGACCAGCGCGCAAAACTCTCAGCGCTGAATATTCCGATGATATCATTTGTCGGCAGTCATGATGCGCTAGCTGACCCAGCGGTTGGCCGTTCCATCGCCGACTTTAATAAAGACACTCGTATTGTGGAATTAGAGCATTCAGGGCATGTCCCACTGATTGAAGAAGCCGAGAAATACCATAGTGAACTGCTCACGTTTACTGCGGCACAGCTTTAGCTCTTAATAACCAGCCTAGCTTCCCAATCGCCTAAGAGCACTTCGGGTAAGGAAGCGATCGTAAATGTCGGGGTTATTCGCCTCTGTGCGGTAACCTCCGGCCACTTCCTTGACCTGCTCCATACGCGTAACCCTGTTGGTCTGCACATCGTGGGCATGGACCCTAGTCCAGGACCAGTAAGGATGCTTACCATCCATTATCTTCTTGTCGCCCTGTTCATAGACTGAAAAAGCCCCGTCGAAGGATCTGTAGATCTCTCCACGGCGATCAAAACTGACCATACTTAATGGCAGCATTGTTCGGGCGTCAAACCACACGCGTTTTTTGCTGATTGGCGCACGAGGATAGCCGGTTGGCTCAGCCTCAACCACAATGGTCTCCGGCACTAGCTCAACATCCGTATCCCAAAATGTCTGACCCTTGTCACCACCGTGAACACTGTGCTCCCAATTGGGCGAGTCGGCGTTCCAGCTGTCACTCACGGCGGCGAGCATCGGCCCGCGATGTATAATTTTATAGTTACCCCAGGTCAAGAACGGATCTCCAGAGGCCCAGGCATCGGAAAGATACAGGGTAGATCCAGGTATTAATGGCTCAAAGCGCTGATTGGTGGGGAAGCGTCGAACCCGCTTAAAGGCGGGTAAATAGCCATAGAGATCTGGGTAACGGTTCTGATCATAGTGCCAAATATTTAAATAAGAGGTGCCTCGCACGTCACTGGGTGAAACAAAAAACACTGACTGATAACGCAGTTTGTCTTCATGCCCAGGCAGGTAAGGCATTGGGTCAAGCACCACTCGACCCACTGGACTCATCTCCACCCAACAGCACTGATACTCGTAAGCGACAACACCATCAGGATTTAGATCGTATTCTTTTACCGCATTAAAGGAAACGTCATGCCGACCCCAGCTCAAGGTACTGCCGGCGAACACTTCCAGTGCCGAGGTAGGATTAGGAAAAGGATTACCGCCAATCCAAGGCTTACCCTCCTTAGTCACCACATTACCGTCTGACGCAAATGTGGCCTGGCCCTGATGGCGCAAGGTCGCCTCAATATATTCCCAGGGGCTGAGTTTCATAATGTCCGTGGTGGTAGGCCGCATGCGCATAACACGCCCCATTTCCGCAACCTGCTTGTACTGAATAGGGTCGAGCAACTCTTTTACCAGGGCGACATTGTCTGCATTGATATAGTCGCCATCGCTAATTTTGCCCCCAGTATAGGCACTTATAGAGAGTAGTTCTTCAGGGTACGCTTTCTCAATACTACCGGTATTGGCAATGGTCGACCAGAGTGGCGCCAGCACGCCTGTAGCCAGCACACCCTGCCCCATCTGTTTAAGGAAATGGCGTCTAGAGTAATCCGCTTTATAGCGACGTATATGCACAGTATTAACTCCCCTTAGCTGCTACAGGCCTGGTTGTTTCAAGAACGATTTCAATTCAACCGACTCATCAGCCAGTGCTGCGGCATCTACAGACTTGCCGTAGAGACGCTTGCCAAGCATAAAGGCTTTTGAACTATTCACTGCATCCACCGCCACAACACGACCCTCTTTTAAGTAAAACACGGCGAATTTATTGGTCGACTTATCACCCCGGACAACGCTTTCTTCACCGTCGCTGGAGAAGCCCACCATCTGTAGTTTCAATTCATATTGATCACTCCAAAACCAAGGTATGGAGGCATACTCGACATCGCCACCGAGCAAATTAATACAGGCGACCCTTGCCTGTTCTATGGCATTGGGCACAGACTCAAGTCGTAGGCGACGATTGAGCAGATGATTAGGATGATTGGCACAGTCACCCGCGGCATAGATATCTGGGTTAGAGGTCTGACCATGATCATCCACCACAATCCCATTGTCACATTTCAGTCCAGCTTCCTCGGCAATTTCAATATTGGGCAGAATGCCGACACCAATAACGACAATATCCGCCTCCACAGCCAGGTCACCGCAGAGTACCTTGGACACCGATCCATGGTCGCCATTTTCACCTTCAAAACCGGTCACAGCCTGATTGAGCATAATATTAACACCGCGTTCAGTATGCAGTTGATGGTAGTAATCACTCATTTCAGGCGTGGTTACCCGTTGCAATATTCGCTCTTGGGTCTCAATTACCGTTACGTTCAAACCAGCTTTTCTGGCCACAGCGGCAACTTCAAGGCCGACATAACCCCCGCCAATAACACAGAGCTTTTTGGCACTGCCCATTGATGCACGAATTAAATCCACATCATTGAGTGAGCGCAGGTAGAAGATCCCTCCTAATTGGCAACCGGGAAGGTTCAGCTTACGCGCCCGTGAGCCTGTGGTGATGACAAGCTTGTCGTAGTCAAAAACCTGATCCGACTCAGTGATCACCTGCTTGGCTTCAGCATCAATGGAAGCAACCCGGGTGTTGATCAGCAGTTCGATATCATTGTCGGTATAAAACTCTACTGGACGAATAAGCGTCTCAGCCAGTGACAGTTCACCCGCGAGATAATGTTTTGATAAAGGTGGACGAGCATAAGGAGGATGACCTTCATCACCAAGGATTTTAATCGTCCCTGTATACTTTTCCTTGCGCAGTGTGGCTGCAGCAACAGCGGCCGCTTGACCAGCTCCGATAATAACAATTCCTGATTTCACCTAACTATCCCCCTAAGTAGACAAACAAGCCGAGATAAACTAAATATTTATTCGACCGAAACTTTCGAAAAGATAGTATGTTATATGTGCAATATTATTTCTAGACATAATTTAGATAGCGCAAAGTTGCCTGTGCGGTACTATAATGCATCTTAATGAAGCCTTTTAAACACCGATAGCAGACTAGCTCAGATGGAGAACGTCGTTTCATGGATCCTGAAGTCGCAAAACCCAATATTCCCCATATCCAACGTGAAGATGCGGCCAAAAAGCTCCTAGATCTTTTCTATCCGGTGCACTACGTCGTCGGCATGAAGGTAGAAGATACCCTGCGCACTAATGACCTGCTTAATCGTCATCAGGTCGCAGTGCTTTGGATCATTCGTTCAGAGGGCACTAACGGCATCTCGATGCGCCGTAAGAATATTGAAAATGCGCTAACGGGCTGGTATGAAACTAGCAGTAGTGCCATATCCAAAGCGGTACGAGCGCTGGCCAAGCCACCCCTAAGCCTAGTCACTATCCAAGAACACCCTCAGTCTGCCCGAGAAAAACTGGTCACTCTGACGCCTGCAGGCGAAAAATTCTTGCTACAGATGACCAATAACGGCGTCTTACTCTGTAGCTGGTACCTATCCTTCATGGAGAAATTCCCCGAAGAAATGGACGTCTGCCTGTATATTTTTTCCAAGGTAAACGCTATTTTCGAGTGCCTTATTGACCAAGAGCGCGGAGAGACGGTCAAGCAAATCAACACCAATGAAATGATGTTGTGCCACCCGCTCACGTCGACCTTTTTGACACGCTCCTATTCATTGGATGAAATTCCGCGCATACCGAGAGAATACGCTGCACTGATGCAGCTAAATGCATTCTTTCCTATTCATTACACAGCGGGAAACCGCTTAGAAATAGCCCTTCGACGCGGCGCAAACCTAAGCCGTCAGCAAGTGATTATTCTTTGGATTATTAGTGCCGAGGGTCACAACGGCATGAGCATGCCACGCAAGGCTATAGAGAAGGCTCTAAGAGACTGGCTAGAGATAACCAGTAGCTCGGTGTCCAAAGCCATAAGGTCTCTAACCGGTGCGCCACACAACATTCTTACCATAGTCGAACGCCCAGAATCCGGACGCGAAAAGCTGGTCTGCCTCACTGAGGAAGGCAAAGTTTTTGCTGAAGACATGTTTCAAAATGGTATTCAGTTCTTAGACAAGGTCATCGAAAATCTTAGCAGTGAAGAGATCGATATGGTGCTGCATGTGTTTGAGAGAACCTCCGAAATTTTCGGAGGCTATCCCGGGCCTTTCCGCGATGAGAAAGAAGTCTAATTAAAAACCTTCTTCCTGCGCCACTGTCACAGTCATTCCATCAAATGCTTCAGTCAACTTTACCTGGCAGGCAAGACGACTTGTGGCCTCTACTTTTTCCATAAACTCGATTACTTCGCTTTCTTCTTCGTTCTGCTCTGGTAACTGAGCAAAGGTCTTCTCGTCCATATAGACATGGCAAGTGGCGCAGGAGCAAGAGCCACCGCAGGTCCCGTCAACCAAGTCTGCAGCACGCAGAGGCGTCATCAATAAATCACCGGCTACAGCCTCTACTGTGTGTTTCTCGCCATCTCGATCATAAACATAAATTTTCAATTCTAAATCTCTCTTTTTAAAGGTCTAAATAACACGTAAATTATTATTCGCTTACAATACTTCGAAAATATCATAAACCAGTTTACCGGCACCAAAAGTACTGGCGCGGCCGATACAAACAATGTCATTTAGCCATGCATATTTTTCAGAACCGGTCTCAAAGTTAGGCGCTGATCTCAGGTAAGTTTCAGTACCAGATATGGCTTCACCAGCACCAAAGCGCGCATTGAGATCATCATCCATCACCACAACACCACTGTAATAACAAAACACACTCTCGCCATCATCAGTTCTAAGAGCAAGACGGGCATCAATTTTCCAGTTGCCATCATCCTGCAAGCGCACCCAATCACCACTGGGCGCTATTACATCAGCATTAAAGCGCGGACCTTCAGCGCGGCCATCGGTAACATTAATAACCACTCGATTCGGCGTCACAACTGCTGGCGCTTCAAAAGAAATATCAAGCTTCATTAACCAGCGCGTTTCTAAAGTAGGAACACTCATTGCAATTACTCCTTATTAATTTTTATTATTGTATGTCTGTCAATCAGGTATATGCCTTAGCTGAGTACGAAACCGCTAAGGTCCGTATATCCCGCCGTACACTGCTCTTCGTAAGCAACGAAACCGCCCAAGAAAAATACGACTCTTCTTGGCTTTCCTGGAATATTGTCACCCATATAATAATTATTCGATTTGGGGAACAGGGTCATATTGCCAATCATATTAGTCAGATCAACCCAGGCATCTTCGGCATCAGATTTAGCTTCCAGACAATCTTTACCCAAGGCATCCAACTGCTTAGCTGCATCAAAGATCAAATCGCCCTGATACTCGGCCAAAAGGATGGGATTATAAAACGGGCTGTGGGGACCGTTTACCCAAAAGTAATTTGGGAAACCATGGGTCATCATACCCAGATAGCTTGTCAGACCACCGCTCCAGCGATTTTTCAATGTCTGACCTTCGCGGCCACGGATATCAATACGATCCATAGCACCAGTCATAACATCAAAGCCAGTAGCGAAAATAATCACATCAAGCTCAATTTCTTCACCACCCACTACTATGCCTTTCTCGGTAATACGCTCAAGTGGACTTTCGAGCAGATCAACAAGATGGACATTGTCTTGATTAAAGGTTTCAAGATAATTAGTTTCAGGGGAAAGTCGGCGGGTCAGAATGGCATAATCCGGGCTAAGTTTCTCCGCCACTACAGGATCATTAACACGCTCTTTCATTTTCTTGATCGCGAAATCACCGAGAGTCTGATTCGACTCTTCATCCATAATCGTGTCGGTAAACGCGTAATAAGGAGCAAGACCACCAGAGGCCCAACGATCTTCATATTCGGCTGTACGCTCTTCTGCGCTCACTTCAAGAGCAGACAACGTGGGCAGCGGTGAAAGATCGGAATGCATCATGGTGAAGCCAGCAAAGGATTGCTTTTCAAGCTCACGCAACTCACCGTAGTTCTGCTTTATTTTTGCCGTCTGAACAGGATCTGATTTGTGGTTTTGAAGGGGAATGGTGTAAGCCGGTGTGCGCTGGAAAACGAACAGCTCACCAACATCTTTAGCCACTTCCGATATCACCTGGATCCCACTGGAACCGGTACCCACAACACCCACTCGCTTGCCACTGAAATCGATTTTTTCCTTGGGCCAGCGACTGGTCATATACTGCTCGCCAGTATAGCTTTCCAGACCTTCAAAGTCCGGCTCCACTGGCGCCGAGATCAAACCCGTTGCCATAACGCAAAACTTCGCCGAGACCACTTCACCGGCATCAGTTGTCACAGTCCATCGATTGGTATCTTCATTAAATATCGTAGACACTACGCGGGTTTCAAAGGTAATATTCTCGCGCATATTGTAGCGATCTGCTACGTGATTTGCGTACTTGAGCAACTCTGGCTGGGCGGCGTAGCGCTCAGTCCAATTCCACTCATTTTGTAATTCTTCTGAGAATGAATAGGAGTACTCTAGGCATTCAATATCCACTCGGGCACCCGGATAACGGTTCCAATACCAGGTACCACCCACGTCATCACCGGCTTCAAAACAGCGCACTGATAACCCGTTTTCACGGGCACCATAGAGCATATACATACCGGCGAAACCGGCGCCAACAATGACCATATCAACATGATCGATTTTCTTATCTGCAATTGCCATCTGTCATTTCCCCTATCGATTAATCAAGAATAAAGTTAACTGGACATTTCTCAGGCCCGTAGTTAATAAATCCCTTGTCTTGATAAACGACTGGGCCATTACCAGGCTCGACAGCCTTGTAGCGATCTAGAATACCGTTGATCATGCCAGCGGCTTCGTTGCGCGCAACCATGGAAGCAATACAATGATGGATGCCATGGCTAAAGGTCAGGTTCTTACCGACGTTTGGACGGTTGAGAATAAACTCATGCGGATTTTCAAAGACCTTAGAGTCATGGTTACCGGCGCCAAAGAATACGCAAACCCAGTCGCCTTTCTTCATCTTTTGACCCTTGATTTCGGTGTCCTGAGTACATTCACGGAACAGTCTCTGAATCGGACCATCTCGACGAATACTCTCTTCGAGGAATGGACGGACCAACGATCTGTCTGCACGCATTTTCTGATACAGCTCAGGAAATTCTAGCATTGCTGCAACCTGATTACCGAGCAGATAAACACTGGATTCGGCGCCACCGGCAACCATGGTGATACAGAAACGAACCACTTCTTCAGGTGTCAACATGCGTCCATCTTCAGCCTTTGCTTCGATAAATCCAGTCAACAAGTTATCTTCAGCCATACCGCGCTTAACCTGGTCATAGCGCTGTGCTACCTGATCTGTATAGTAATTAAACATCTCGATATTGGACTGGGCTTTACCGGCCATATCCAGATTTGAAGTGCCCATATAGGCATCAGACCAATCGCGAATTTTTCGGTAATCTTCCTGAGGTGTACCAAGCAATTTCGAGATAAAACGCGCCGGCAAATCTGCTGCCAGGTTGTCCATAAAGTCAATATAGCCAGCACCTTCATCGGTCAGCATTTGATCGATAACTTCTTTCAACCAAGGACCTACATCTGTGCCTACGCGCCTTGGAGTAAAGGCCTGACGAGCGATGCTTCGGAGCCAGGTGTGCTCCGGCTGATCGTGATTCACTAACATCAGGGTCGGGGCATCTGACGCCTCTTGCATACGGTCACGAGAAGAAAAAATCTCATGATTACTGGCAACATGAACCAGGTCGTCATAATTAAGAATGGCCCACGCTGGAATCGGCTTATCCATACCTTTAACCGTACCGGGGGGATAGCCCTCGACGCCAAACTGAATTGGCTTGTCTCGTAACATGTCGTAGTACGGGAACGGATTTTGTATAACTGTAGGTTGCTCGAGATCTCGCGCATGAAACTCATCGCCAGATATTACTAATGTATTGGTCATTTTAGTTCTCCTGTTATTAACAGCCTGAGGGCTAGGTGGCGTTAAAGCCGCCATCGATTACTAATTCAGCACCGGTCATATAGCGACTGGCATCGGACGCGAGGAAGATGATTCCAGAGGCAACATCCTGGGGCGTTCCGGATTCACCCATGGGTACGGCGGCCAAGAAGCCCCCTTCCGCAGCTTCCATATCCGGCGCAACACCTAAGTCGACCAGCTGACGCAGGAATGAGGTACCCATATCGCTTTCGATAATGCCTGGGTGGATTGAGTTACAACGGATACCCATCTTGAGCATGGCGCACTCAGCAGCGACAGATTTGGTCAGCAGCCGAACCGCGCCCTTAGAGGCGTTGTAGGATGCCAGTGCAATGCTGCCGGAGAGGCCCATTACCGATGACAGGTTGATAATCGAACCGCCACGACCACTAATTCCACCTGGACGCATGGCGATAGAAGCATGCTTACAACCCAGCAGGGTGCCGGCGACGTTAACGTTCTGTACCTGTTTGAATTCTTCTACATCCAGATCGGCCAGTAGTCTCATGGGCACGATAGCTGCGGTATTTACAACAACATCGAGACCACCGAAAGTATCAACTGCGTACTTAATAGCCGCTTCCCACTCACCTTCGTCGACAACGTTGTGCTTAATGAACTCAGCCTTGCCGCCAGCGGCTTGCAATTCTGCACACAGAGCATGGCCAGTTTCTTCGGCGATATCGGTGATTAATACGGAGGCGCCAACTGAAACTAGGCCTCTGCAAATTTCGGCACCTAGAGTTCCGGCTGCACCGGTTACCAGAGCAACTTTTCCGTCTAGGCTGAATGAATTTCGATAGTTAGTAGTATCTGATGTCACAGTACTTTCCCCTATAAATCGTTATTGTTATTGGATAATTTATTATTTTTATTGGCGCTATTTCGATGGAATCTGGCCCTTTGTTGCGCCTATTAAAAGCCGTCTTTTATTAATAGTATCTTTCTGACATATTCGTGTCAACTACAAAGTTGCTTTTATAGTTATATGTTAAATCGCCAGCTTTAGAGCGCTGAGGGCAGCCAAAAAGCTAAGGGTTTCAGATCATAATTGGGCCTTTTAAAAGGCATTAAGCAATAATTAAGGTGCACTAAAGACAATAATAATACTGGCCTGCCCTTGCCATGGCTGAGTACACCCATGGCGCCAAAACTTGTGTGCAAAAGGTGCGTGCCAAAAATTGCGTGGAATGACCTAACAACAATAACCACCCAACAGCGGTTTAGATCTGAAAATAGCGTAGATATAAAAAAGGGGGCCAGCACTGCTGACCCCCGATTACAAAAGGTAACCATTAATTATCATAATCTGTTCTAAAGTAACGGTTTAGAACTGGTAGGTAACACGTAGGGCAACTTCCTCAACAAAGTCAAACGTCGACATCGCATCCATATTGTCATCGCCACCACCAACAAAGTTAGCAAACAGCTCAGCACTCACTGACTTACTAGGCTTATAGCGAACGCCTGGCTGTACCAGATAACCGCCCTCAAGATCCCAAAGAATGGCGAGATCTGCACGCCACAGTAAGCTTGGCGAAGGCTGTTGCATAGCGAAGGAAAGTGCATCATACCCATTACGTCCCTTAGGCCCCTTCCATCCCGCTTCTTGACTACCTGCCATACCGTAGCCGTCCAGGTGTCTACCAAACAGGTCACTCTCTGACTTATGCAACCACTGGAATACCATGTAGGTCGACGGGAAATCAACCGAGAAGCGATGATATTTTTCCATCACAAAGGATGTAATCCACTCATCTTCTACCAGATAGTCTTTGCCCAGCAACGAGGGATCAGTAAACGTTTTATCTGGTGTGTAGGTCGTTTCGAAACGAACGATCAACTGATCAAGAAATGAATCAGGCTCACTGAAAAACATATAGTTCGCGCCAAAACCAAAGATATCTTCGCGTTTGTAATGACGCTCAATATGACCTCTCAGATCGCCTAAACCACCGGCAGCAGGACCCGCAAAAAAGGCATCCAAAATTGTTGTAGACAGCCCAAAGTTATCGACCGGCGTATTCTCAGGCAGTCCGAGTGCTCCCAAGACTTGATTAGTAAGTGCCTGCGCAACAGGGAAGTCATCTAGCAATCCCTGCAAATTCGCACCATTAAGGCGTGAATTTCCCGCTTCACTCATCCACTGAGCTGCAGTATAGATACCGCGTCCAGAGAATGGCTCAAATGGAGTCATCGCCAAGGCTCCTCCGTTAGCACCCGTGGGGTCCAAAGCCTGAAGACCATTTTTCACAAAGGGATCAACACCAGAGGCTGCCCAGCGATACACGCCGTCAGGGTTATAACGACTGGTATAAGTAAACTGCAGACCTAACTCACCAATCTGACCACGAAAACGTGCACCAAAGTTCCACTTGTCGTCAACCTCATCAAAACCATCCTCTTGATGAACTACAAAGGTTGAGACTATCGCGTTATAAGGAGTGTCTTCGTCAGACATTACCGAAGGCTGAAACTCTTGCCCCCAAGCTTCAAACTCCCAGTCATTTTTAAATTGATAACTGCCTCGAACACCGAGCGCTGGAACTCGCTTGTCGGCAAATTCTTCAGAGGCCCAATCGAAGGCTGAGTGTCGACGTAGATCGAGACCGTTGGGCGTATCTAGCACTCTAAAAAAGAGCGACTCGCCCCAAGCGATCTGCTGATTACCTACACGTAGCCACAGCGGTCCGTCACTGTAATCCAAGTAAAATGATGGCAGGTCAATCGCATAATCACTTCCGCAAATTTCCAACCGCGTAGCACAGTCACCACGAAATGGTGTCTCAAAATAATTAGTCTCGCCGTAATTGTCGTAATTATCCCAGGCATAGAGCGCCCTTATTTTTCCAACAAACTTTAAGCTATCGCTGAATTTTACGTCTATATCCAACTCAGCCCTGGTCAACATCACGTTAATATCATTCTTCTCGCTTAATGCCTCTGGGCGAGTCGTGATACCTTCCATTCCAAATGCTTGTTCTACGGTATTAGCCGTAGGTACTCCGTTGTATTCATTACCACCCTGGTTCCAGGGATTCTGCTTGTCAGTATCGAGACTGAAAGCGGCTTCCTGACGCATAAACCCGGATAGATACCAATCCGCGGAATAAGCCATCGACGCAGGGCTCAGCAGCGCTATCGACAAAGTGCCAGTGAGAATAGTTTTTAGTTGTTTTAGTTTCAACATTACATCTCTCCAAATAATTTTTTAAGTTATCAATTTTATTTTTTTAGTTTTAATTTGATTAAATTTCCGCCATGCCCCGCAAGTAAGGCTGACTGACTCTGAGAATTTTCATCATCAATTATTGAAATGCCTTGATACCAACCGGATGAAAGAGGGCCTTGATCGAATCGATTCCAGTTCAGCCCATTGTCAGAGCTTTGCAGGGTATTTCGAATGCCACTAATCAGGACATCACCGGATCCGGACGCCCAAACGTTGAGCAAGATACCAGTACTTGATGTACTCACCTCTTGCCAGACGCGACCGCCGTCAGACGTTCTAACAATCGTGCCATTCTGACCCACCGCAAACCCAGTGCCGTTGGCATGCACACTAAGACCAAAAAGAGAGGCCTCACCAAGGTGCACTGTTTGCCAAGAATCTCCTTGATCAAGAGACTGAATGATTAGCTCAAACTCACCCACGACAGTCACAATTCCACTCTCAGAAACATGCACGTCATAAAGGTGGGGCTCGAAAAAATCATTGGTCATTGCCGGCCAGTCCATGGGAATGGACTCCCAGCTTTGACCGCTGTCTTTGGAGCGAACAATAGCGCCAAAGCCACCGACTGCGACGACCAAACCACTGTCTGACACCTCGCTTACGCTCAATAACCGCTCGTCCGTATTAGAAGCAACAGACGTGAAATCCTCGACAGTCTTGGATCCGTCAAAAGCACGGCGAAAAATCGCACCATCCTGACCGACAATAAGACTGACATCATTACGACAACTTACATCGAGCAAAGCGCTCTCTGTGAAGGGTCGCATCTTGGCCCAGCTCTCCCCAGCATCCTGACTCTCAACAATCAGCCCGGCATTACCGACTGCTAATTGTTGAGATCCAGACTCGCATAACCCATAAAATGCATCATGAGCTGTGCCTTTGTAGACGCGGATGGGGTCACTTGATAATGCTCCGGATAAAGAAACACCGAAAACCAACACCAAAAGCGGGAATGAACGGAAATTCATCGATCAGCTACCCAGTCGTCTAATGGCAGGAATGGTCATGTATTTCTCGTACAGACCTTCCTGATTCCAACCTGACTTATAACCACCACGTATTTCATCGGCATGATAAAAACGGCTCATTCGATCAGACTGAATATCGTGGACGTGACACTTCGTCCATGACCAACCTGGATGATCGCCATCCATCTTAACGGTATCGCCATCAACGAATTGACTGGTCGTAACCTGCACTGACTTCCACAGCTCACCACGTCGATCGTAGGTCACACAGGCAACAAACATCATTGTTCTGGTATCGAGCCAAACGCGTTTTTTACCCACGGGGGCGCGAGGGAAGCCGGTTGGCTCTAAATCGATAACCATCACTTCTGGAATCAATTCCATCGAGGTTTCAAAGAAAGTCTTGCCCTCAGGTCCACCATGAACACTTGGCTCTGAGTTAGGATTACTTCCGTGCCAATTTTCACTGACACCACCGAGCATTGGCTTTCGAGCAACAATGTTGTAATTACCCCATGTCAGCATCGGATCGCCCGCACACCAGCCATCGGACAAGAACAAAGTAATCCCAGGAACTAACGGCTCAAAACGCTGACTTGAGGGGAATCGACGCACACGTTTAAATGCGGGAATGTATCCATAAAGATCAGGGAATTTACGCTGATCGTAGTACCAGGTGTTTACAAACGAGGTACCGCGTGAATCGTTGGGGTAGGTAAACCAGATCGCATTGTAACGTAGCAAATCTTCACGGCCTTCCATGTAAGGGCTATCGCTGTTCGTAAGACCAACGGTATTCTGCTCCGCCCAGACAAAATCATACTGATACTGCTCATTTCCATCTGGACCTATATCCCAGTCACGGATAGCATACATAGCAGAATCATGACGTCCCCAACTGAGGGTTAGGTTGGCATAAGCCTCAAGCCCAGTTTTGGCATCCGGAAACGGATTCCCACCGATCCAGGGCTTACCTTCTAGAGTCACAACATTATTGTTTTCATCTAGCTTTGCTTGACCTTGGTTTTTGATTGTTGCCTCAAGGTATTCAGCAGGAAATAGCTTGGTAACATCAGTAGTCGTCTTAACAATTTTGATCTGACGACCCTGTTCCAAAACCTCAATATAGGTAATTGGATCCAATAGGTCTTGGACATGTTCAACATTCTCAGCAGTCAGCATGTCGCCAACTTTAACTTTACCTTTGGTATAGCTTTCGATAGATAGCAACTCTTCTGGGTAAGCCGCAGAGATATCTTCAGCCTGTGCAATTAGCGGCCAGAGCGGCGTAAGAAGACCAGCTCCTGCAACGCCTTTGGTAACCTTGTCGAGAAACATACGTCTACTATATTCATGTGTACATTCTTTAATATTCATATTTAACTTCCCCTTTTAATAATGCTTTTTTAATAATACTTTTTTAGTTTTTAATCTATCAGTACTGCTTTTTCTTCTTTTAAAGACTTACCTGCCACTGACTCATCAACGAGATCATCTTCGCCACTACCCATCAATCCCTTGATCGTCATAAATTGAGGTTTAACCAACCAGACTTCAAGTGGCAGTACGATCAGGGCCACAACCATATTGATCAGCATAACCATGACCAGTAACATCCCCATATCTGCCAGGAACTTCAGTTCCGACAGGTAATACCAAGGCAAGATTGCAATCAGCACGATAGTGGCGGTAAAGAAGATCGCCTTACCCGTGGTCACTACCGCCTTATTGATCGCCTGAGCATGGTTATTACACTTGGCGTACTCTTCACATATTCTACTCAGAAGATAAATGCCATAATCAATACCTACGCCAACACCAATGGCCGAAATTGGCAAGGTATTCACATCCAGCCCTATCCCCATCTGGACCATCACGGCGCCGAGAAAGACATTAGAAATATTGACCGGAATTAATAGCAGGATACCTGCGGTAATCGAGCGATAGGCATAGCTACAGGTCACCAGAATAACGAGGTTTAGTAGCCCGAGAATAACCCACTGATAGTAATCAACGGTGTCATTGATCGACTGCTGCAAGGCAATGGTGCCTGTGCCCAAGCGTATATTGAAACTGTCGTGTTCCATGCCGATTTCATCGAGAGCTGCGCGAGTCTGCTCGAGGGCAAGATCAACCGTTTCCTGTTTGTTATCTTTGTACCAAAGCGACACAGTGGCATTTTGTTGAACAAAGTCGGTCACATGTAAAAATGCTTTGGGACCAGTACCAATCATAACGGCACCAGAAGCTGCAGTAACCGCTTGCTGATCTCGATCTAGGGGGGACCATTTTGGATTACCACCGCTAAATAGCCGATTGGCTTCGGGCAAATAATCGGCAAACGACAATGTAGCGACAGGCGGATTTTCCTGCTTCTCTAAATTGCGCTGCAGCGCCAACATAGAAAATACCGTATCAGCCTGTCTAGCCACACGACTCGGATTGTTAGCGTCCTTCGCTTCAAAAATAACTTCTAGCGTGTTTAGACCTGCGAAGTTTTGATTGATGGCACCAACGGCTTGGTTGTACTCGGAGTCTTCCCACAGCAGGCTGGTGCCCTCGACGGGATTACCCACCTTAATTTGCATCACCTGGCCAATGCTTACAACTACTAATGCTAGGGTGATAACGGCCGTAACCTTGCCACGAAAACCATGAGACAGAGTTGCTATTGCCGCCAGCACATTGTGCATTGCTCGATGCCAGAACTGGCCACCGCCTTTGTCAGCGCCAGTTATCACGGCTGCATTTTTTGGTTCTGGCAACAGAGACAACATTAAGGGCGACAGCAACACATTGGTTGGGAACAGAATCAGCGCCCAGAAACCGCAGAAGATCGCGAAGCGCTCCATAGCCGGTATCGGTGCGACTATGATCAGTAAAATACCAATCGCATCAGTAAAGATGCCAAGGCCACCTGGAGTCATCATCACCCCAAGTACCATTTCTGCAGCCTTTTTCTTATCTTTGACCTGCGGATAAACCTCGTAATAGCGCTCAATAAACTGAACACAATGACTGAAGGATCTGGCGACCAATAGCAATGGCACCACCATTATTAAGGGCTCAATGGGATAGCCCAACCAGCCAACAAAACCGAACCCCCAAATCGCAGCGACAGCACTGGTAACGACAGGAATAACTACGCCGACGAAATTAGACATGTAAATTATCAGTGACGCTATCAGGGCTATAATCGTGATTCCAAAAATCCCCAGCATCGCCGACTGGTGACTATAGACCCAACCCGTGAGCATTGGCTGGCCTGCAACATGAATTTCATGCTTGGCATCTCGCTCACTCTCAACCAGATTCTGCACATAGCTAAACAAATCGCCGTAATCGACCAAGCGCTCAATAAAGGTAGCCTTAATGAGGGTGGCAGATTCATCTCGGGAAATTAGAAATGCTCTCGCATTGGGGGCTTTCTTCACTTTCTGCTGGAAGTCCAGTATCTCGTCATCCGTCGACGGGACTGAATCACCCATCAGTGGCTGGCTTTCAATACCAAAGGGGGTAGCCTCAGCGTAGCGAGCTTTTTCTGTTGCTATTGAAAGTATCTGATCGTGATCTACACCAGCCGCAAGATCGATGTCTCTAGTAAGATCCCATACTTTTTGTAGCGTATCGGAGTTATAGATACTACCTTCTTTATTTTTGACCATGATCGTAACGGTGAGAGGATTACCAAAGTTCGGATGATCCGAAAATGTCTCAACGAATGGATGGTTTTTTGGAAGTAGGTCAGAAAAGATCGTACGCAGCTCTACAAATTGCAGACCCGCGGCAAAAAATAGCGTTATTGCACCAAGCACTAACAGCGACAGCGAAGAATTTCGCATGAGTGACGCGGCTAATCTTGCCTGAAGAGGTTTTAGCATTGTTCCCCCGGTTAAACTTATAGTTTTAGCGTCTTTCGATAGTGCCAATATTCATCGTCGCATTGGCTCTTCTAAGACTTTATGAGGCAAAGATACTATACTTTTTGCATAGTGTCCATTTGATAGTATTATAACAGCAAGATACTGGATATTTCGGATAGTATCAATACTGCAATATACCCAAACGACGCTTTCTCTCTAATTTTATAGGCTTTTTATATTTTTCGACGAGGGGGCTGTGCGCACCTAATGACCGTTTTTAAAGGCCAGTTTAACGTTAAGAAGGCGCAACAAGCTTGTATCTGCAAAGTCAGCCCCAGAAAGCGATGAGGCCTTCAGGCTAGATGTTGATTAGACAGAGGGTGTATAGCCTACATGTAGCCACTAAATAACCGCAACACAATCCATGTAAACAATAAGACCCGGCCAATGCCTAAGAAGGCATCGGCCAAGCAATTGATAGAATACACTAGGTGGTCAGGTTAATCCTTATGAAGGTACTGCAAAGATTTTGACGGGTACGCCATTTAACGCAGCATTACCACTCACCTGATCAATAAGCTGATCATCAGTCAGGTCATTACAACTAACCCCTTCCTGCTCGCTCGCAATCGCCATACTCACACCAGCACGCTTATGCCCCCAACCATGAGGCAAGCTAACCACACCAGGCATCACCTCATCACTGGCCAGCACCTGGGTTACCACCTCACCCACCCGAGATGTAATACGCACCTGCCCCTGATCCTGCAGCTTATGGGCCGCCAAATCATCTGGGTGCATCAGTAACTGCCAGCGAGCCTTACCTTTCACCAAACGATGAGAGTTATGCATCCAAGAATTATTACTACGAATATGACGACGACCAATCAGCAGCAACTCATCCGCTTCAGTTAGCGCCTCATCAGCACCAAGGCGCTTGAGGTCCTTGGTTATATAGTCTGCCACCAGAGTAATTTTTCCATCGCTGGTGCAGAGACGCTCAGGCAAGCTAGGGGCTAAAGGCCCAATATCCAAACCATGGGGATGCTGCTTAATCTTGTCTAGCGTCAGTTCTAATTCATGACCAGCGGCAGCACTGTATGGCCCCCGCTGAATACCCATATCAATCAACTTATCGGGAGAAGGCAATGACTTAACCTCTATACCTTTTTGGGCCGCAATCGCCTGCCCCAAGCCATTAAAGATTTCCCAGTCGTGCAAACTACCCGCAGCTGGTTCAAACACCGGCTCATTAAAGCGCGCCGTGTTATGCACCGCCAAACGATGGAAAGCGATATCGTAGTGATCGTGTTCCAACGCACTAGTAGGCGGCAAAATAATATCCGCATGCTGAGTAGTTTCATTGATATAGAAATCAAGACTGACCATAAAGTCCAGGCCGTTCAGAGCCTTATCAATCTGCTGACCATTAGGCGCAGACAGCACCGGATTACCGGCAATAGACACCAACGCCCGAATCTGCCCCTCACCCTCAGTCAACATCTCCTCAGCCATCACAGTAGCGGGTAACTCCCCCGCAAACTCCGGCAGCCCACTCACACGGCTATGGAACGCAGCAAAGTGCCCTGCCCCAGACTCCCCCGGCTTAATAAAGCCAAAGGCCGGTGACGACGCCATCATGCCACCGCGAACATCCAGAGAATGAGTAAGAATATTAATCATATGAATAGCCCACTGACACAGCGTGCCATAGACCTGCACCGACACACCCATGCGGCCATAGCAAACAGCGCCTTCTATGCTGGCCATATCGCGGGCCAGCTGGCGAATCTGCTCAGCGGCAACACCGGTTCGCTGTTCTGCTAACTCCGGTGTAAACGACTCACAGGCACTGCGTACCTCATCGACACCAACCAGCAAGTCCGTTAGATGGCCGGTGTGAACCAGATTCTCCGCAAACAAAGTATTTAACATGGCCATTAATAAAAAGGCATCAGTACCAGGGCGAATAAACAGATGTTCATCCGCAATCTCAGCAGTTTCCGTGCGACGTGGGTCAATAACAATAAAGCGCCCGCCGCGTTGCTGAATCGCCTTCAAGCGCTTAGGCACATCCGGCACAGTCATAATGCTGCCGTTAGACGCCAGCGGATTGCCGCCAATAATCAGCATGTAATTGGTGTGGTCGATATCTGGCACAGGAATCAATGACTGATGGCCAAACAGACTTAAAGAGGTTAAATGATGGGGTAGTTGGTCAAGACTAGTCGCCGAAAAATGCGTCTTAGATTGCACCGCTTTGCGCAACACACTGGCGTGAGTCATGCTGCCGTAATTGTGTACATTAGGGTTACCCGCAAAAAAGGCGACAGAATCATTGCCATGCTGGTCTTGCACCGCCGTCAACTTCTCAGCGACAGTACTAAAGGCTTCTTCCCAGCTGATCTCAACCCAGCTATCACCCTGCTTTTTAACCGGCATGCGCAAACGATCGGGGTCAGTGTAGATATCTTGCATCGCAGTGCCCTTGGGGCAGATATAACCTCTACTGAAAGGGTCATTCTTATCACCCTTAATAGACAAGACCTGATCACCTTGAGTTTTAATCTCAAGGCCACAGATAGCTTCACAAAGGTTACAGGCACGATAATGGGTTTGGACTTCAGCTGGCATCTTTTACTCTCCGGTATTTAGTGCAGCTTTATAGTAACCGAAGTGCTTGGGGATGTGGGGTGGAAGTTTGTGGATGGTGGGTATTGGGAAGACCCCAGCGCAGCAAAGTCATCCTAACCCCAACAACGTCATGCCAGCGGAGGCTGGCATCCATTTATAAAAACTGGACCACAGCCCAGCAATGTCATCCTGAGCGCCTTACTGGTCATCCTGAGCGCAGTCGAAGGATCTCTACTCCCTATGCTGCAATCCTGCAGGCAGATCCTTCGGTTCGCTTTGCTCTCTCAGGATGACAGGAATGGGGCCTTGGTCGGATGACATATTTTGGGCTTTGGCAGGGTTGCAAGCTTGAGGCTCTGGCGGGATGACATATTTTGGGCTTTGGCAGGGTTGCAAACTTGGGGCTCTGGCGGAATTGTAAACTTAAGGTTCTAGCGAGGAGCCAGCGCAATGGCGTGGGGAGCTAGGCACTAACCACCAAATTATCACGATGAATCAACTCATCGTCTTCGCGATAACCAAGAATCTCAGAAATAGATTCTGTGCTCTGCCCTTTTATACGCTCTGCTTCATCTGAATTGTAATTAACCAATCCA